>JAEEGF010493139.1_pt1 | contig 11560 bp, 9 predicted proteins | sample 9134171 | NCBI WGS metagenome assembly JAEEGF01 (sample SAMN16246542, study PRJNA631951) | gut metagenome | biome: gut microbiome; feature: rumen; material: AP-attached | host: Bos | place: Iran: Karaj | collected 2018-10 | reverse complement strand
TCCTGTTGGGGGTATGCCGGTCTCAAGGGCAGTCAAAAAGTCTTCGTCCGTATGATTGGCCTCCGTATCTCCCGCTGCGGCCAGAGCATCCTGTTCCTTGAAACGGGCGCGCTGATCGATCGGATCATTGAGCTCGGAATAGGCATTGCACATCTCACGACCGAAGATGAAGAGTTCAAATCGCTCTACCTTTGAGGGATCTCCGGGCTTCTTTTTTGTCAGGGGGCTAATCTCTATCGGATGATCCATTATGAAAACCGGCTGAATAAGCTTTTCTTCGCAATATGTCTCAAAGAAGAGATTCATAATATCTCCGCGCTTATGACGCTCTTCAAAAGCAATATTATGCTCTTTGGCAAGCGCTCTCGCCTGTTCAAGGGTCTTGATCTCCTCGAAATCGACGCCTGAGTATTTTTTGATGGCGTCGTTCATTGTAAGACGCTCAAACGGCTTTCCGAGGTCCAGTTCCGTCCCTTGGTATACTATTGTTGTACTGCCGCAAACCGTCTCTGCAAGATGGCGGAACATTTCCTCTGTAAGATCCATCATCCCGTGGTAGTCGGTATATGCCTGGTACAGCTCCATTAGGGTAAATTCCGGATTGTGCCGTGTATCGAGTCCCTCGTTCCGAAACACTCTCCCTATCTCATATACTTTTTCAAGACCGCCCACAATAAGACGCTTGAGATAAAGCTCCAGAGAAATACGAAGCTTGACATCCATATCAAGGGAATTGTAATGGGTCTCAAAGGGTCTTGCAGCAGCACCTCCGGCATTCGATACGAGCATCGGAGTCTCGACTTCCATAAAGCCCTTATCATCGAGGAATCTCCTGATCTCGCTTATTATCTTTGACCTTTTTATAAAAGTATCGCGAACCTCAGGATTTACAATGAGATCGAGGTAACGCTGGCGGTATCTCGCGTCTGTATCCGTCAGGCCGTGGAATTTTTCAGGAAGCGGCCTTAACGATTTCGACAAAAGGGTGATCTTCTCTGCATGGACAGTTATTTCCCCTGTCTGTGTTTTAAATACATACCCTGTTATTCCGACTATATCGCCTATATCCAGCTTTTTAAAGCCTGCATATGCATCTTCTCCGAGAGAGTCACGGGCAACATAGCACTGAATAAGGCCTTCCCTGTCCGATATCTTGCAAAAGGATGCTTTGCCCATAAGCCGCTTTACCATCATCCTGCCGGCGATCGATACCTGCCTGCCCTCAAGACTGTCATAATTGTCCTTTATCTGCTGCGAAAGAGCAGTTCTGTCAAAGCGGGTCTGCACAAAAGGATCCATCCCGGCTTCCTGAAGCGCCTTAAGTTTTTCTCTTCTGATCTTGAGGATCTCGGAAAGCTCCTGGTCCTCGCTAATCTTCATCTCTGCCATATTCCCTCCGGGTGATTAATTGCGGACTGATTTTATTTCAAATTTAAGTTTTCCGGCGGGAGCGTCAATAACTATGGTCTCTCCGGCTTTATGGCCTTTCATGCCTGCTCCGAGAAGGGAGTCATCACTTATGCGGCCTTCTGCAGGGTTTGCCTCCTGAGAGCCGACGATCTCGAATTCCAGTTCTTCTTCAGCTTCCAGATCCACGACTTTCACCGTGCTTCCGAGCGTAACAGCATCTTTGGGAAGGTTGTCTTCATTTGCTTCTATGATTTCTGCATTCTCGATAAGATCTTTGACTTCAGCTATCCTGGCATAGACCTTTGCCTGCTCATTTTTTGCCTCATCATATTCGCTGTTTTCGGAGAGATCTCCGAAGCTTCTGGCTTCAGCGATCTGGTCAGCGACTTCCTTTGCTCTGACGGTCTCAAGATAGTTGAGTTCTTCCTTTAAAGTTTCGAGCCTTTCTTTGCTCATTCTGTATCTCTCGGGATTCTCCATGTCTTTTCTCCTTTATTGCATTCTTGTATTTACGGTTTATGCACCATAGCTCATGGACTTCAAAGCCGCATCGAGCTGATCATCCGCCAGTGTGGGGTCGCTTGTCTGATAAACGACCTGATCCGGTATGACTCCGCCGGAACTCGAGAGATCCACTCTCAACGGAGTCAGATATTTGTGTGTCGAGAGCCTGACAGCACTCCCGTCCTCCAGCTGTATGGTCTCCTGCTGACGGGTATTGCCCGTCGTAGCTTCACCGACAACATCCGCCCAGTTATACTCCTGCAGAGCTGCCGCAAACAGTTCAGCAGCACCGAATGTATTGGCATTTGTGAGAACAGTCATCTTCATACTGATGCTCAAGTTGTCGGATTTTACTATCTCTTCCTTACCGTATTTGTCTACACTCACAAAAAGATCTCCGGATGGGAGCAGATAATCCAGAATGGTTTCAAGCTCATTCATGAGCCCTCCGGGGTTGTCCCTGACATCGATGCATAGTTCTTTTATCCCCTGGTTTACAAGATCTTCGATCGCGGTGACTGCATCAGATCCCCCGCCTGCTTCGAATGAAGATATCTTGACATATCCCGCTCCGGTCTTTGCGATCTCATATGTGACCGGGCTTATATAGAGAGCCTTACAGTCTACCTCCACATCCGTACCGTCTTTGAGGTTCAGCGTGAAGACCGTATTCATCTTTGATCTGATGAGAGTCCTGACCTCGTCAAGAGACATGTTTTTTACTCTCTGCCCATCCACTCCGTCGATTATACTGCCGGCTGAAAGGCCTCCCAGAGCTGCAGCCGAACCGGAATTGACTCCTGTAACCTGAAACTCGCCGTTTTTAGTCTGCATTATCTGCATACCCAGCGACGCGTATTCATTGGACGACGAGAGAAGGAAGTTGTTATACTCATCCTCTGACATATAATAACTCCACTTGTCGCCGAGACCGTTTATTATCGCAGAAGCGGCGTATCCCAGAAGTTCTTCTTCATCCACTTCATCAATATAGTTGTCTGCAACAATATCTCTGATCTCGATGTACTGTTTGGCATCAGAATAGTTCTTCGTTCCGCCTATATCGCGTATTATAACAGCCGAAGACACGGCTGCTGCTGCTACCGCAAATACCAGAACGAGTATCAGAAGATACTTGAGACTGACTTTGATGTTGAAAAACCTGCCGAAAGCACGGCCGAGCTCGTATGAAAGCTTTCTAAAAATAAATATCAACCCCGATCTGCTGAATTGTTCTAACAGTTATAGTAGGAAAGGGCAACTCCCGGATACAGAGGGATCGGATCCATCGTCGAGCCGTTGTACCTGACCTCGAAATGAAGATGTACACCTGAGGCAAGCCCTGTTTCGCCGGCATACCCTATGACCTGGCCGCGCGATACCGTCTGACCCGCAGAGACTGCCAAACCGGAACAGTGAGCATATACCGTAGAATAGCCGTTACCGTGTGTTATCATGACATAATTGCCGTAGGAATTGTCGAATGTGGCTCTGGCGACAGTTCCGTCATCAGCTGCGTATATGGGAGCTCCCGAATTCGCGTTTATATCGACTCCCGCATGGAAGCGCTCGTATCCGAGTATCGGATGCATGCGGTTCCCGTACCGGGACGTAATAAGAGTCGAATTGATCGGCCAGTACCACTGCCCCGTGCCGACTGTGGCGTTATATGCCTCACCCTGGTTCTGGGCCGCCTGTCTGGCCGCCTCTTCCTCCGCAGCAAGCTGGGCCGCGAGATTTGAGAGTTCGTTCGCCTTTGCCTGCTCCTGCGCGAGAACAGCCTCATACTGCTCTCTGGTGTTCTCTATATCTTCCTCGAGCTTGGTTATCAGAGCCCTGGCCTCTTCGATCTCCGCTTCCAGCTGTCTCTGCTCTTCCTCCAGAACTGCTATCTTGGCCTCGAGCTCAGCCTTGTATGCCTCATACTCTGCCTGGATAGCCTCATGGTTTTCCCTTGCCTGGATATAGGCATCCTCAAGGCGCTTGTCGCTTTCCATTATCTCGCCAATATCGTCGATAGCTGTCAGAAGCTCTTCAAAAGAGCTGCATTGCAGTATGATCGCGAGATAGTCGTAGTTGCCGTTTTCCTCCATAGTCCGGACTCTTGCCCTCAATCGCTCAAGCTGCTCGTCCTCTATGGCTTTGGCCGCCTCGACATCTTTCTTCTTTTCCTCTATCATCTGGTTATAGAGCGCGACTTCCTGCTTGTTCAGCTCGATCTGCTCGAGAGTGATCTCATTTCTCTCGTCCAGAGCCTTTTTCTGCTCCAGAACATCGGCCTGTTGAGCTTCGAGTTCATCGATCTTGGCCTGAAATGCCTTCTTCTGGGTTGTCAGCGCTTCCTTCTCTGCCTTTACCGCGTCAATATCCGCTTGAGTGACGGCGTAAGCCCGCACAGGGATCACCATCGCCAGAAGCGATATGAGCATAAGAGCTGCCAGAATAATACAGAGTATTTTTCTGAATTTCCTGCTGTTCATGGCTCAGACCTTCAGATAATTCCTTATTGCGTTAAGACTTCCGAAAACACCTACCAGAACGCCGCTCGCTACAAAAGCGACCAACACGGTCGTAGACACGCGGCTGAACGGGACGATCGTAATAAAACTGTTTGCAAGAGACTCCATAAGTCTCCTGGTAAGCCCCGCATAAAGACCGAGCTCGGCAAAATAAGCAAGGATTCCGCCGAGAAGCCCCAGTGTGAGTCCCTCTATGATAAACGGCATTCGTATGAAGTGATTGGTCGCCCCAACCATCTTTTGGATTGCGATCTCTTCTCTTCTGCCGTAGGTCGCAAGCTTTATTGTATTCGTCATTATAAATACAGACACGAAAGCAAGTACAACTATCAGTATCAGCGATACCACGCTGACTATATTCCTGATAGATATAAATGCATTTGCGTAGTCAACATGAGCGTTTACCTTGACAACTCCCGGTATCTCTCTGAGTTCGGCCACAGTATCTTCCATCTGGGAGATATCTTCCATATGGATAACATATCTGTGTCTGAATACAGATACATCGATATACTCTCTCATCGAAGAGTCATAGTTGCCCATAAAGTTCTCCATCGCCTCTTCCCTCGGAACGAAATCAACGAGAGAAACATTGTCCGTTGAAGCGATCTTTTCCTCCAGAGCAGCTGCCTGTTCATCCGTATATCCTTCATCGACAAAAGCCACGACTTCATTCTGTGATTCAAGACCGCCGATGATCTCGTCGATATTCAAAGAGAGCAGGGATACGCTTCCCATTATTATCAGGCAGGCCATGATTATAGTGACTGAAGCAAAAGACATGAACGCGTGAGTCCCTATACTTCTGAAGCCCTCCCGTATCAGATATCCGATTCTGTTAAGCCTCATAGCTGTAATAACCGTCCATTCCGTCTCTGACAATATGTCCTTTGTCGATCGTAACAACTCTCTTTGTGAAAGCGTTGACCAGTTCCTTTTCATGAGTTACGACAAGGAGTGTCGTGCCGAGATCATTTATTTTTTCAAGCAGAAGCATGAGCTCAAGGCTCTTTACAGGGTCGAGGTTGCCTGTCGGCTCGTCTGCGATAATCATTCTGGGATTGTTGACAAGTGCTCTTGCGACAGCAACTCTCTGCTGCTCGCCGCCGGAGAGCTCCCGCGGGAATCTGTCCTCTCGTCCGGAAAGGCCTACAAGATCCAGAACATAAGGTACCCTGTTTCTGATCTGTCTCGAAGAAGCGCCGACAACACGCATGGCAAAAGCTACATTGTCATATACCGTCATGTCCTCTATAAGTCTGAAATCCTGGAAAACTACTCCGAGAGTTCTTCTTACCTTCGCGAGTTTTGATCTCTTGAGCTTAGTCATATCATAGTCATTGACAATGATCTCTCCGGAGCTGGGTTTGAGTTCACCGGTCAGAAGTCTGATCATTGTTGTCTTGCCCGAGCCTGAGGCTCCGACAAGAAACACGAAGTCACCCTCGTTGATGTTGAGGTTTATGTCGTACAGAGCCGGGGTATCGCTCGTAGGATAAACCATACTGACATTTTTCATTACTACCATATATAATTATTCCTCCGATAAAGGATCAGTATTTCTGTTTGTAACCGCCAAGAGATTCGAGGTACATCTTAACCATCATAGCGACCTTGAACACTATGGCATGGTCGAATTCTCTCAGATCGAGACCTGTCAGTTTCTTTATCTTCTCAAGCCTGTAGACCAGGGTGTTTCTGTGGACATACAGTTTTCTGGAAGTCTCGGAAACATTCAAATTGTTCTCGAAAAACTTGTTGATCGTATCAAGCGTATCTCCGTCAAGATCCTCTATGGAGCTTCTTTTGAAAACTTCATTCAGGAACATCTCACAGAGAGTGGTCGGAAGCTGATAAATTATACGACCCAGACCAAGATTCTCATAGTTAATGATGGAATTCTCACTGTCAAAAATATTACCGACATCGATGGCTGTCTGCGCCTCTTTGTAACGGTCTGCCAGTTCGCGCAGGTGGTTGGAAACTGTACTGATACCGATCTTAACATCGATGTTCAGCTCTTCATGAAGGCGTTTTTCTATGACTTTGGCGATCTTCCTGCAGGAAATGGCATCTTCATCCTCTTCAAGACGTTTAATGACGACTATATCCAGATCGTTCATACTGATAACGAAGTCGTTCTGATCGTCCGGGAAGAGCCTGGCTACCGTCTCCGTGGCTGCAACATCCGGATTGGTGACCTGGCGAACTACCAGAACCGCTCGCGGCTCATCGGTTATAAAATGGAGTTCCTTGGACCTGACATAAACATCACCCGGAAGGATATTGTCCGATATTATATTTTTTATAAAAGCACCTTTGTTGTGCTTCTCTTCATAACTTGTCTTTGCTTCGTTGAATGCAATCGCAGATAAGAGACATATCTCCTCAGCAGTCTTTCCGGTCCCTTCAACAAAGGCAGCATAGCAGAGCCTGCCTGCTCTGGTAAGAAGCGGTGAATAGACTCTCTCTCCGGTTATGAATATCCTCTCCCCGTCTGCAATACCGGATTCAAAGTCGATATCCGTAAAATCATCGAGTACAGTCCCGATAAGCGAAAGGTTGCTGCTGGATATGACCTGTCCCCTGTCATCAGTGATACCGACAGTTTCTTCGATCCTGTCCTTCATCTGAATGATAGTGTTCTGAAAAATTTTTGCAGCCATTGTATATTTCCCCCATAGTTACGTCAAAATGACAAAAGAACCGAACAACAATGTTTGCTATAATACAGCATTCTTTCGTTATTTTCAATAGAAATCACGCTTCATTTTTGTGAAATATGATCAAACATTTTGCATATTTGTCAAAACTCCTTTTATTTTCAAAGCATTTTTTGAAATATTAACCAAATGAAAACTTTTGTCAAATTGCACAAAAGAAACGGGGGAAATTGCTCTCCCCCGCCTTCTTTATGCGATTTTATGACACGACTGCTGTTTGATTTTATATATCCTGCAGAGTCTGTCCGTTTTCCACGCGTGATAATTCTCGCCTGTAAGCCCGAAGTAACCGTCAGGGCATGTAAAGAGAAATGACTTTCCGAAGTAAAGAAGACTCATGGATACTATGTCGTGAAACATAAACTCCCTCTCTCCGAAAACCATCCTGTCTTTGTACAGCTTAAGTGTACCGGTGGAAATATCCTTCGTTTTATGCTCTGCAGGGAATATCTCATAAAGCCTGATATTTTTTTCTGTAAATACCGGCTTATCCGGATCCGTCTTTTCCATATCGCTGTCAAAGCGCGCGGAAAGCCAGTCGGAATAACTGTCCACTCTTGAGAAAGGCAGACCGGCCCCCTTTAAGAAACCGTATTCATCCATCTTTCCTCCAAGGCCGCAGCATTTGCATTTAAAACGGTCTCCTTTGGCAATGACGGAATCGTATGAGCCGCAACGGGGACAGATTATGAGGATATTCTCAAGTCCTTCCGCAAGACCTTTGGCACTGTATATGTAAGCCTTTTTTTCCTGCCTGTCATAGGCGTTCTCAGCGAGATCCCTGTTTATGACACCGGTAATTTCACTGAAGCTCATTTTTGAGATCTGCTCCGGAGTATAAATATTGACGATCTCCCCCTCCGCATGTCCTCTGCGAAAATGATAAGCCCATCTCGGTGCAATAAAATATCCTCCGTGCATGCGGTAAGTGACCAGCCCGCAATGAGCCTTTTTCAGCAGTTTGCCGGCTGCAGGAGCTGCTTCGTCAGTGACTCCCGTGAAAGATCTGGCTCCTTCCGGAAACATCATTATATTATTTCCGTTGGCAATACGTCTCAGTATCTCCTTTACCGTTGTCTGCATGGATCCGCCCCTTGGAGCCGGTATCGGATCAAAAAGCTTCCTGATCACAGGGCCGAATTTTGATCTCAGCAGATGCTCGCCGCACACAAAGTACATATGTTTTTTAAAAGCCCGCATCAGCATTATCATGTCGGCTTCTGTTGTGTGGTTTGACATTACCATATACGGAAAATCAAGTTCCGGAGCCTGTGCAGTCCTGTAGCTGTATTTGCCGAGCAGCAGAGGTGAGACTAAATGTGAAAGCGAATAAATGAATCGGTGAAGCTTTTCGTCTTTTCTCAATGTATGCCCCTCCCTGAGGACCAAACTGTTGTTCATTATATACTTTAAAAAGAAAACTTCAACTATAATTGAATAAGTGCTCCTCTTTCCCGAACAATCATCTCAGTTTTTTCTTGTGCAAAATCAGTTGTGAAAGTATAATCAGCTGAGGAAATGCAATGATCTGGTGAATCGAACTTTCGGACCTTTCCGGGAAAGGAGAAAAGAGCATGAAAGAACAGCCCAGAAGCCTTCCAGTTTATTATGCTGTATATGTTCTGGCAATGCTGATCTTCGGCACAAACGGATATGTGGCGTCGAATATCTCTTTTCAGGGAAGTCAGGTCGTTCTGTTCCGCACACTGATCGGCGGGGCGCTGCTGACCGTTCTGGTATTGCTGCGCGGCGGATTCGACCGCTCTGCATTACGTGCTGATGCTCTTCCTCTTCTGCTGGGCGGAGCAGCGCTCGGATTCAACTGGATCGCGCTTTTTGAAGCTTTCAGGCTTTTAAATATCAGCCTTGCAACTTTGATCTATTACGCCGGCCCGATGCTGATCCTGCTTTTCTCCCCTCTGCTGTTCCGTGAAAAACTTACCGGCCGGAAGATCCTGGCGCTCTGTGTTGTGGCAGTTGGCCTGGTCTGCATCAGCGGAAGCATTGCCTTTGGAGGAATGAATACGATCGGGCTTGTTACGGCACTGGTATCCGCGCTGTTCTATGCATCGCTGATCGCATTCAACAAACGGATCTCCCGGACAGCAGGCATGCAGACAGCAGCCATCGAACTTGACACCGCCTTTATCGTCGTCCTGATCTATGTGATGTTAACTGTCGGTCTCCCGCATCCTAAGCCCTCAGACATTCCATATATTGCTGTAATGGGTTTCATCAATACAGGCCTTGCCTATCTGCTCTATTTCTCGGGACTGCAGAAGCTTCCTGCACAGTCCGTCGCGCTCATCAGTTATGCGGACCCGGTATCTGCTCTTCTGTTTTCATTTCTGCTTTTACACGAGACCATGACGTCACTCCAGATGTTCGGCGCCGTGCTTATTATCGGAGGCGCTATGCTTGGAGAACTTAAGAACCGGAGATGAAAATCCGTAATGAGTATTCCTTGACACAGAAATCAATAAGTGTAAAAATCTCTTTGAAAAAAGATCCTGACGCAGATATATCATCAAACATCAAATAACAGTGTGGAATATATGAAAAAAGAAGAACTAAAAAAAGGAAGTATTATCCAGCAGGTAACCGCCTTTTTCCTGCTTGGTGTCTTGGCTACCGGGCTGATCACTTTTGTCTCTCAGCACCATATCTCCGACTCCTTAGTTAAAAACCAATTGGAAGACCGGGCATCAGACATCGCGGAGGAAGTAAAGCTGGCCATTGAGGAATATCCGGCTTATGATTGGCTGATCCGGTACTGGTATGAGCATGCGGACAGTCTGGATATCGAATATGACGCGGGATTCTCCGCAGAAACGGAAACCGGGAAGAAAAGCAGTCTGCTTAATGAACGCTATCCCGGCTTATCGCTGAAGTACGTGAGCACTGAGAAGCTTCAGACGATGCCCGAAGAGGACCGCAAGCTGTACGCAGAGATCGTATACTCTTGGCTTACTGCCCGTATCGATCAGATACATCAGGCAAATGACACCGATTACCTGTTTTGCGTAATGACAGAGGAAAGCTGTGAAACACAGTTTTTTCTGTTCAGCGCAGCTGAGCCGGGCGCTTTACGCGGTAAAGAATATGAGGAAGTCTATACGCTGGGAACGACAGTTCGCGTCGGAGAAAGCCAGAAGAATGCCATGCGCCTTGCAAAGGACGGTTCGGGGCAGCTGGCCAATGCCGGCAAGTATATGGATTATTATGCTTATTTCACTTCTGAGGGTGACCGCGAAGTTTTTATCGGCCTGACTTACAATCTTACCGGTTTGCTGGCTGCTGTCGACAGACAAACTGAACGCAATACCTCTTTAGCCATGCTCTATCAGATCCTGCTTTCGGTTCTGTGCCTCGGACTTATCTCATATTATGTTCTGAAGCCGCTGAGAAGGGTCCAAAAGAATATTCGCTTATACAAAAAAACCAAGGACAGCAATACTGTCCGGGCGAACCTGGCAAAGATCATGCCAAGAAATGAAATTGGCGAGCTTTCGTCAGATGTGTCCGATCTGGCAAAAGAGATAGATGAGTACTTAAACCAGATCGAGATCGCCACAGCAGAAAAAGAACGTGTCAGCATAGAGCTGGAACTTGCCACCCGGATCCAGGAAGATTCGTTGCCTACTGATTTTCCTGCTTTCCCGGGACGGCAGGATTTTGACATTTACGCCAGTATGGATCCTGCCAAGGAGGTAGGAGGAGACTTCTATGACTTTTTCCTGATCGACGAGACCCATCTTGGTCTTGTTATGGCTGATGTGTCGGGAAAAGGTGTTCCGGCGGCTTTGTTTATGATGGTCTCAAAGATCCTTGTAGAGAACTACGCCATGGCAGGCAAAAGCCCTGCAGAGGTGATGTATGCGATCAATGAACAGATCTGTTCCCACAAGCATGAGGAGATGTTCGTGACAGTCTGGCTGGGCATACTGGATACAGTTACCGGGAAGATCATCGCTGCAAATGCAGGACATGAATATCCTGCGATACAATATTCCGACGGGTGCTTTGAACTGCTGAAGGACAAGCACGGCTTTGTTGTCGGGGGCTTGGAGGGCATCAGCTTCAAAGAGTATGAGCTCCAGCTTACGCCCGGCTCCAGGCTCTTCCTTTATACTGACGGTGTACCTGAAGCAACAAATTCTGATAATGAATTGTTCGGTACTGACCGTATGATCTCTGCGCTAAATGAGGAACCTGCTGTCCCGCCTGAGAAGATCCTGAAGAATGTGCGCAGAAGAGTTGACGAGTTCGTTCAGGAAGCTGAGCAGTTTGACGATCTGACTATGCTCTGTCTGGAATACAAAGGAAATACTCAGTCTGACAGTAAATGACTCTCTTTTCACGTTAAAAAGCATCCGGCCCAGCCGGGTGCGGTTTCTGTGCAAT
>JAEEGF011009576.1_pt1 | contig 11561 bp, 6 predicted proteins | sample 9134171 | NCBI WGS metagenome assembly JAEEGF01 (sample SAMN16246542, study PRJNA631951) | gut metagenome | biome: gut microbiome; feature: rumen; material: AP-attached | host: Bos | place: Iran: Karaj | collected 2018-10 | reverse complement strand
GTGACGTTCCCCGCGGCGACGGACACGGCGACGACGCACCACTACCGCCTGGAGCTGGCCCGGCGCGGCGCAGACGGCGCGTGGCGCACGTTCGCGTGCCGCGAGACGCGCGGTGAATACCACTTGCCGGCTTTCGCGCGCGGCGCGACGCTGTCGGACGCCGCCATTTCCGCCGGCTACTTCACGCCCGGTGAGCCGTGCCGCTTCTCGGTGACGCCCGTCAACTTCTGGGGTGGCGCGGGGGAGCCGATCAGCGCGGAATGGACGCCGCCCGATGTGAAGCCCGTAACGCGCATCTGGGAGGGAGTTCCCGCCCCGGCGCGAGACGGCGAGAAGTTCAAGTTCAACGGCAACGCGGAGTTCTCGTTCCCCGTGGGCGTGTGGGAGAAGATTCCGGTGGGCACGAAGTTGCGCCTGACCGCCGATCTTCTGCTGGAGCAGGGCGATGTGCGCGGCGTCAACTTCATGCTCCAGTCCCTGCCGGGCAAGAAGCGCCCGTTCGGCAGCGTCCTCACTCCTAAGGGCTTCTCTGACCTCCGCTACGTGGTGGAGTTCAAGCGGCAGGCCACCACCACGCCGTACAACTTCGTCCTGCGCCAGGGCGACCGATCGAAGCTCCTCTTTCGCCGCCTGGCGCTCGACAGGATCGCATGACCATGCAGGGACTGAACTTCTATTGGCCGTTCATCCGGCTGGGCGTGACGGACGTGTGGCGCCACAAGACGCGCTCGTTCCTGACGATGCTCGGCATGGTGTTCGGCGTCGGGTCGGTGATCGCGATGCTCGCTGTTGGCGAGGGAGCGAGCCACCAGGCGCTCGAGTCGATCAAGCGGCTCGGCAGCCAGAACATCATGGTGAACTCCGTCAAGCCGACGTCCGACGAGAGCACGTCCAGCTCGGCCACGCAGGGCGCGCGGCTGGCGGTGTACGGGCTTCTGAACGACGACGAGGCGCGCATCAACGAGACGGTGCCGGGCGTGGAGAAGACCGTGCCAGCGCGCATGGTGAGGCGCAACGCGCGCTTCAACGAGCGGCAGCTGGAGCTGCGCGTGGTGGAGACGATCCCGGAGTGGTTCGAGGTGGTGCCGCGTCCGATCCTCGCGGGCCGCGTGCTGAACGAGTCGGACATGGAGTCGCGCGCGAACGTGTGCGTGCTCACGGAGTTCGGCGTGCGCAAGCTGCTGGCGGCGGAGACGATGCTCGGCCAGCGGGTGCGGCTCGGCGGCGGCGTGTTCGAGGTGGTGGGAATCGTGAAGAACGAGTCGGGCGGGACGGTGCGCGCCCCCGATTCCGACGCCGACGCCTACATCCCGATGTCGACGGCCGCGCGTCTCTTCGGCGTGGCGAACATCCGCTACTCGGCTGGCGGCATGGAGGGCGAGCGCGTGGAGCTGTCGCAGATCATCGTGAAGATGAAGGACACGTCCGTGGTGGAGGCCGGAGCGAAGGCGATCGAGGCGATGCTCAAGCGGTTCCACAAGAAGCAGGACTTCAAGATCGACGTGCCGCTCTCGCTTTTGCGCGAGGCGGAGAAGACGAAGCGCACGTACAACATCGTGCTTGGCGCGATCGCGGGCATCTCGCTCCTGGTGGGCGGCATCGGCATCATGAACATCATGCTCGCCTCCGTGACGGAGCGCACGAAGGAGATCGGCATACGGCGGGCGATCGGCGCGCGCAAGAGCCGCATCGTGGTGCAGTTCCTCATCAACACGTGCGTGCTCTCCATTGGCGGCGGGCTGGCAGGTCTTGTGGTAGGCGTGGCGATTCCGCTCCTGATCACGTTCTTCACGCAGATGCCTACCGTCATCCAGCCCTACTCGATGGTGCTGGCGTTCGGCATCTCGGTGGGTATCGGGATCGTGTTCGGCCTCTATCCTGCGCTACGCGCAGCTTCCCTTGATCCGATCGAGGCGCTGCGTCACGAGTGATCGGGGCTGCGGCGCATGACGAGCTTTGAGACGGCGATGTAGGCGCCGGCCAGCAACGCGGCGCCTAGAAGTATCCATACGAGGTTAGCGTCGAGCATCGCCTTGCCGCGGTGGACGAGCTCGAGGTAGGTTATGTCCCCTGCGGAACGCCCGAGCGCGTAGCCGACTGCGGCGAGGATGGTCGTCCATATCCCTGCGCCGAGGCCCGTGAAGAGCGTGAACTTGCCGAGCGGCATCCGGGCGAGGCCGGCGGGGATGGATATGAGCTGGCGGATGACGGGAACGAGGCGGCAGACGAACGTGGTGACGTTGCCGTAGCGGTTGAACACCTCGCAGGCGCGGTCGAGCGCCTCAGGCTTCACGAAGAACCACTTGCCGTACTTGCGGAGGAACGGCTCGCCCAGCTTGGAAGAGAGGAAGTAGTTGAAGTACGCGCCGGCTAGGGATCCGGCAAGGCCGGCCACGCAGGCGAGCGCGAGGTCGGGAACGGGCGCATGGAGCGTCAGCTCTCCGCGCGCCGCGAGGAATCCCGCGGGAATCATGACGATCTCGCTCGGGAAAGGGATGAACGAGCTTTCGATCGCCATGAAGGCGAATATGAACGCGTAGCCCCAGAGCGGGGCGAGCGCGGCGAAATAGTCAAGATGGCTGGCAAGCGTGTCGAGCATGGCGTCCATTATAGCACATCTTCGCATGCCCTATCCGCCGCCATACGTCGCTGTTGCGGCCTGCCATTGCGGTTTTCCGCAGGAAAGAGTATACTGTCTGCGGTTTAGCAGGCTATATGCCGTAGTCGATTGTCTATGTCGTATGATGAAAGAATCAGATAGTACACTTGTCGAATCCGACCGCAGCGATCGTGCGTTGTTCAGTTCGCTTGTGAAGCATATTGCCCAGGCGGAGCGCAACGAGGATCCTTCCGATTTCATCCTTGAGTCGATTGGGCGCAGCGTGGGGGCGGACCGTTGCTACGTCTACTGGTTCTGGGAGCCCGGCAAATCCTCCATGTGCACCAACACGCACGAGTGGTGCGCCGACGGAATCAAGCCCGAGATCGGCGGGCAGCAGACGTGCAACCTTGAGGATCTCGTCGAATTCAACGCCTGCATCATGTCGGGGCGGGACTTCCTGTTCACTGACATCAACGCCATCGACGCCGTCACGCGGGAATGGCTCGCGCCGCAGGGCATCCAGTCGCTCATCGCGACGCCGCTCGTGGGGGCGAGCAACGCGATCTTCGGGTTCGCGGGATTTGACTTCGTCAAGGCGCCCTGCAAGGAGTTCACGGAGCGCATCATCTTCAACATCCATCAGGCGGCAGCCCTTCTCCTCAACTGCCAGAGGATGCACGAGCAGGACATGGCTCGTTTGGACATCATGCGGCAGGAGGACGAGCGCCAGGAATACGACCACGATCTGGATAGCACGCTGGCCGCACTCCAGAACGACGTGCATTCCATGCGTCCGTCGCAGATGCTGGAGATTGTACGCAAACGCCTGGACGCAGACTTCTGCAATATCGTGAAGGTCGTCCGCCCGGAAGGCGGCGGAACGATTCTGGCGGGGCATGCGCTGACGCGCAACGGGGTGACGAACGCGCGGGATTGGGTTCTCACGCCGAATACCGTTCGCGCCCTCGACATGCGGCTCCTGACAAGTTTCGTCGTCACGTTCCGCGAAGGCGAGATAGCTTGGCTGGAGGAGAATATCGAGACGGAAGATTCCATGTCCGGCCTTGCGGGACGGATAAAGGTCCTCCATTTCACTGGCGTCCTCCAGGGGGGGAGGCTTGTCGGCATCCTGTGCGTCGGCTTTACCGAGGAGCGTCCGCTCACGCCGATCCAGGCCAGTTTCCTGCGGCGTTCGGCATCCGTCGTCGTGTCGGCCCTGGAACGCATCGAGACCTACCACGACCTGACCGTCGCGCTGAACGTCGCCAGCCTGAAGGCCGAAGTCGTGGAGTTCATGTACAAGCACCAGGACTACGGGGAGATCAGGGATTTCATCGGCACCAAGGTGTGCGAAATCACCGGGGCGCAGCATCTCATGCTGTGCGCCGACGACGGTTCACGCTGCGACTGGTTCGGCGCGGACGCGTCGGGCTGCTGCCGCAACTGCGCGAAGGCGGCCGTCAGCATCAACAAGCAGCTACCGCCGGAATTCTTCGCTGGAAGCGAGGTGCTGGTTTTCCGCGAGGGGGATCCGCTGCCGGACATGAATCGGCCGCCGTATTGCCAGATGACATCCTCCGCCGTCGCGCAGTTCAAGAAAGGCGACGGTTGGTGGCGGATGGTGGCCGACTATACGAAGCCGCACAAGCACAACATGGACATGGTCGCGCACGGCCTCCACACCGCGCTGGAGTTCCTGGCCATCGCGTATGACAGGGAACATCGCGAGAAGACGATCGCCATGATGCAGGAGCACCAGCGTTTTCGTTCCAATCTGCTCGCCTACGCGCTCGCAAGGGACGATCTGCCGGGCTTGATCGAGCTCATCATGTGCCGCCTGCTCGACTTGACCGCATGTGACTACATCGCGATCCATTCGGTAGAAGGAGACCATCGTCTGCTGTATCCCGGAGAAGAGCTGAAGACATGTCCGAAGCGGTGCGAGGGGTGCTCCTTCTACAAGCTCATGATTCCGCCTGTCGAGGATGCCGACCATCTCATCGAGTTGATAGACACGAAAGGGCAGACTGTCACGTCGCTTCCTTTCGACTGCCCAGCGAAGTCGCTTGAAGTAGTTGTCGTGTACTGCGAGGGGAAGCCCTGGGGCGGCATTGCGCTCCACTACGTGGACCGGCAACACAAGATTTCGGAAAACGATCGTTGTACGCTCAAGATTGCCGCCAATGTGCTGACGCTGGCCCTTGAGCGCCATGCCGCCGCCGTCCGTCTGGAAAACGAGCGCGATCGGGTGTTGGAAGCCGAGAAGACCCGAAGCTACTTCTTCTCGGCGGTCTCGCACGACATCCGCACGCCGCTCAATGCCATCATCGGCTTCTCGGAGCTTCTGCAGGGCGGCAATGTTCCGCAGGAGGATACGAAGCAGGCCCTCAACATGATCGTGTCGAGCGGCAAGATGCTCCTGCAGCTCGTGAACGACGTGCTTGACCTCTCGAAGATGGACCTTGGGAAGCTCACGTTCAGCCTCGAACCGGCGGATGTCGGCGAACTCCTGCGCGAAGTCGTGCCGGCGTTCCAGCCGACGGTGGCCAAGAACGGCCAAACCATCGTTCTCGAGATTGCCGAAATGCCGCGCCTCATGGTCGATCCCCTCCGCTTCCGCCAGGTGCTGTTCAATTACGTCAGCAACGCGGTAAAGTACGCGGGGCCTTGCACGATCCGCATCTCGTCCACCTACGAGGATGGCCTGTTCAAGCTGACCGTCGCGGATAACGGCAAGGGCGTATCTCCGGAGAAGGCCAAGCTCCTCATGCAGCCTTTCGTGCAGGCCGACATCAAGAACCGTGCGGAGGGAAGCGGGCTGGGCCTTGCTATCTGCAAGCGCCTTGTGGAACTTGCGCATGGCACGCTTTCGATCGACACGGCGCCCGGCAAGGGCTTCGCGATCCATGTCAAGGTTCCGGTCGATGTAGCGCCCGAGGGGCAGGCGAGCGGCAAGGATAGCACGACAGGGGCGCTTGAGAGTTCGAATCTGCCCAAGCGCGTCTTTGTGGTGGACGATTCGCCCGTGAACCGCGCGGTGCTGAAGGCGTTGCTCACGAGGTTGGGCATCGTCGACATCGTGCTGGCGGAAGACGGCAGGGCGGCGCTTGAGAAACTGGAGGAGGATCCGGCGTTTGATCTGGTCTTGTCCGACATGTGGATGCCTGTGATGGACGGTGCCGAACTCGTCAAGCACATCCGGGCCGACGAACGCCTCGCGCACCTGAAGGTGTGCTTGATCACTGCAGACGTGGAGGCGCGCACGAACTATGAGGAACAAGGTTTTGACACGTTGCTCCTAAAGCCCGTGACCTTCGAGAAGATGACTGAACTCTTGAATAGGCACGCGAACTGAGACGTCAAAGGATTGGTGTTGCCAGTGAAAAGACAGGACGCCTTGAAGAAGTCGTTGCTTGGACTGCTGATGGCGGCCTGCTTGTTGCCGGCGTTTGCGGCGACCACGGCCGATGTGTCGTTCAGGCCAGGCGCATGGGGCTCCAACGACTGGATACTCGTGAAGAGTCCGCGCTTCGGCTACATGCATGGTTTCGTGCAGAGGGAGGACTGCATCGAGAACGAATGTCCGCCCATCTCAGGCGAGGAAATCTTCAAGAAGCACTGCAGCGATGTGTATTCCGCCATGCTGCTGAAGGATCGGGTGGAGATCGGCCAGACCGTGTCGTCCACTATGAGCTTCGACTGGCGCATGGCGCCGCTGATCGTGCTCGCCGAGAAACTGGAACGGACCGAAGGCGGCGAGCCGACGTTCGGAGGGCATTGGGAGATCGTCCTATACGACGAGGGACTGAACGTCTGGCACCATTCCATAAAGGACGGCAAGCCGTTCTGGTACAAAGCCGCCTACCTCAAGGTCCCGTTCTCCAAGGATACGCGCTACAATCTTGAAGTCAAGGTCTCAAAGACGCGCAAGGGCGTTAGGGAGATGGTGGTTAAGTGCGGCGGGCACGAATTCGGATACGTCGACAACGACCTGCCTGATTCGTTCTACGCGGGCATCATCGGCTGCGAGGGGCGCAACAGGTTCTACGACTTCAAGATAAGGTGACGTCGCCGTGCGCGATGCCGCCCAGCAGAAAGGAAAAACATGAAGACTACAAGCCTACTAGCATTGGCCGCCATCTGCGCGGCAGCCTGCGGCGCTCGCGCAGACATCGAGGCGAAGCTGACCCGCGAAGGACACGTCACCTTCGGCGACACGGGGCTCGCCCTCTTGCCGACCGTATACGCGGAAGGCTGGCGCGGCACCGCTTTTTCGCGCGCGGAACGGCTCAATAAATTTCCCAACGCGAAGACCGGCACCGCGTCTTGGATACTGAAAGGCTCTCGCGACGTGCAGCTAGGACACGGCACGACGCGCCTCGTTGCCGCATCAGATGGCCGCGTGGCCTTTCGTGCGGAGTTCGTCTCGGACGCCGACCAGCGCCCAGAAGGCGTCCTGCTCAGCATGAACTTCCCGGCATCCCGTTTCGGCGGACTAGGCTGGACCGCCGATGCGCGCACGGGCGTGTTCCCGCCGGCATTCCAGCCCGGCAAGACAAGCCTGTTCTCCGGCAAGGTGCGCCGCGTGTCGCTCGCGCTGCCAGGCGGCGGCTCGCTCGACTTCGCGTTCGACGAACCCACGACCGTGCTTCTGCAGGACAGTCGCCGCTGGGGCAACAGCTTCACCCTGCGCATCGGCTGCGGACGCATCCCGTTCGCGAAGGGCGCCACGCGCGCCCTCACCGGCACCGTCGGCGCATCCGAGCCTCTGCGCGTCGCCTACGCGGCGCCCACGCGCATCCTTCCCGGCGACGACTGGGTGCCGCTCGACTACAAGAAGGACATCCTCGCCGGATCCGCGCTCGACTTCTCCGGCATGGGGCTCCAGGACGCCCCCGCCGGCAAGCACGGCTGGCTGAAGAACGTCGGCGGGCATTTCGAGTTCGAGAAGCTGCCCGGCGTCTCTCAGCGCTTCTACGGTGTCAACTTCTGCTTCACCGGCAACTATCCCACGCACGAGCAGGCCGACCAGGTGGTCACGCGCCTCGTGCGCCTCGGCTACAACACGATCCGCGTGCACCACTACGAACGCGACCTGGTCGGCGGGAAGGGCGGAATCGAGTTCAATCCGGAGATGATCGACCGCCTCGACTATTTCCTTGCCGCCGCGATCCGACAGGGACTCTACGTGACGACCGACCTCTTCGTGTCGCGTCCCGTCGCCTGGAAGGACATTGGCCTTGCCGACCGAGGCCCCGGCCTCATCCACGAGAAGGGCTTCTACAAGTGTCTCGTGGCGCTGTGGGACCCTGCGTTCGAGGACTGGAAGAAGTTCTCCGAGAAGTTCCTCCTGCACGTCAATCCCTACACCGGCCGCCGCTATCTCGACGAGCCAGCGATGCCACTCATCTCTCTCATCAACGAGGGACAGATCACGATGGGCTGGACGCGCAAGGGCCTAGCCGCGCGCGAGGACCCGATCATCCGCGACGCTTGGGCGAAGTGGCTCGCCGAGCGCCGCGCCGCCGATCCCGCATTCTGCCCTGACGCCCCCGCCGACGCGAAGGATGTCTCGTCCTACGCTACCAACAACGCCGCCTTCGCGCAGTTCATGGCGGACGTCGAACGGCGCAGCGCGTCGCGGATGACCGCCTTCCTCCGCAAGCTCGGCTCCCGCGCGCTCTTCACGAACGCGAACTGCGGTCCGCACTTCACCCCCATGCAGTTCACGCGCGAGGTCTGCTACGACTACGTGGACGACCACTTCTATGTGGACCACCCCCGCTTCCTCGAGAAGAGCTGGTCGCTTCCGGCGAAGGTCGGGAACTCGAACCCCGTGTTCTCGCTCCAGCTGCCCCCCACGCGCGTCGCGTTCACGCGCCTCGCGGACAAGCCGTTCACGATCACCGAGTGGAACTTCTCTGGTCCCTGCATGTTCCGCGGCGTGGGCGGCATCATGACCGGCGCGTTCTCCGCGCTACAGGACTGGGACGGCCTTTGGCGCTTCGCCTATACGCACTCCCGCGACGACATGGCGGACGGCAAGGGTACGCCTGGCTACTTCAACACGTGTACCGATCCGCTCGGCCAGGCCTCCGACCGCGCGAGCGTGTGCCTTTTCCTGCGTCGCGACCTCGCGCCGCTGACCGTCGCCGAGACATATCTCGTGACGGATGCCGCCCTGCGCAAGACTGGCGGCCGCGCGCTCACTGACGCGCCCAGCTGGAGTGATGCCGCCTGGGATCGCCAGGTCTCCACCAGCGCCGATGCCACGAAGGTGCGGCCTGGCACCGTGGTGCGTCCGCTCGCCGAGACGCACACCACCTCCAACGCCCCGTTCGCCCGCTCGCCGAACGCCGCCTTCGCGCTCGACCGCGACCGCGGCACGTTCACGATCGACACGCCGCGCACCTCGGGCGGATTCGCGCCGGAGGGCGCGCTTGCGTGCGGTACGGTGTCCTTTGCCGTCCACGATGCGCCCGCTACGGTGTGGGCGAGTTCCGTGGACGTTGAGTCCACGCCCATTCGCCGCGCGCGCCGCATCCTCGTCTCGCACCTCACGGACGTCCAGGCCAGCGGCAACCTCTACGAGGACGCTTCCCGCCAGGTGCTGCTGAAGTGGGGCACCACTCCGCCGATCGTGCGCGTGGGATCGGCAGACATCTCGATAGCCCTAGACGAGCCGGCTCGCTACGCCGTGTACGCACTCGACACGACGGGCGCGCGGCTCGCTCCGGTGCCGTGCCGTGCGGCAGACGGACGCCTCTCGTTTACTGCGTCCGTGCGCGGTCCCGAGGGAGCGCGTATGCTCTACGAAGTCGTACGCGCCGATTAAGGGCTAAAGATGAGACACGCATTCACATTGTCGGCGCTTGTTGCTGTGCTGGCGGCCGCGCCGTTTGCGGCGTATGCGGCGAACGCATGGATGCAGAACGCGCGCAAGTCGCCTGAATGGTTCACGCGCGGTGTGATGTACCAGATCCAGCCGCGCGCGTTCACGCCGGAGGGGACCCTCAAGGCCGCCGAGAAGAAGCTGGCATACCTGAAGGACCTCGGCGTGACCATCGCGTATCTTGTGCCGGTGATGAAGATGGACGCCGACCGGGACCGGTCCTTCTGGAGCCCGCGCCAGATCAGGAGCGGCTTCGAAAACCCCAAGAACCAGTATCGCATCGCCGACTACTTCCACGTGGACGAGGAGTACGGCACCGACCAGGACCTGAGGGATTTCTGCGCCGCGGCGCACCGTCTCGGCATGAAGGTCGTGTTCGACCTCGTGTACCTTCACTGCGGCCCGACGGCGCCGTTCCTCCGGGAGCATCCCGAGTTCACTTGGTGGAACACGGACGGGACGGTGAAGAAGGGGCCCTGGCGTTTCCCGAAACTCAACTTCGCCGAGCCGAAACTGCGGGAGTACCTGATTGGGAACATCCGTCACCTGATCCGCGAGTTCGGCGCGGACGGCTTCCGTTGCGACGTGGGCGACGGCATCCCGCTCGACTTCTGGTGCGATGCGCACGACATGATGGATGGCCTCACTGGCGGAAACGCCGTGCTGCTCTGCGAGGGCTTCACCGTATGCGACCAGTACAAGGGATTCGACGCGGACTACGGCTGGTTCCCTGGGCTGAGCGCGGCATCCGTGCGTGGCAAGTGGACGGGACGCGCGGCGCAGTGTCCGGTCGGCTCCAAGTTCGTGAACCACTACGAGAACCACGACATCGCCACCGACGCGCGTCCGCGCCGCGAGGAGGCATGGGGACACGCCGCCGTCGACCAGGTGCTCGTGTGGATGTTCACGCTCGACGGCGTGCCGATGCTGTTCACCGGCAACGAGATCGCCGACGCCGACGAACGGCACTCGATGTTCGGAAAGACGCCCATGGACTGGGCGCAGCTCAACCGCGAGCCGGGGAAATCGCGCCACGCGCTCGTCAAGCGCCTCGCCGCGCTTCGCCGCGAACATACGGCGTTCACCGACGTCAACGGCACGGACGGTCTGACGTGGCTGGACACGCCGGCGAAGGACTCCGTCACCGCCTTCGTGCGCCGGAACGGACGCGAGACGATTCTCGTGGTCCAGAACTGGACGAAGAAGCCTGTGAAATGCAGCGTGTCGTTTACCGTGCCGAAGCATGCGACCGCCTCGTATCTCGCCCCGGACGAAACCGACCGTGACGTGAAGGGGGCAATCGTCCCCGAACAGCTATTCTCACGGGACGCCTCGTACTCGCCAGAGGAGGGCTTCACGATCGGCCCGTTCGGCTGGTGGATATCGAAAGTCGAAACAGACCGATCTTCGAATTGACGCGGTATGTCAGCGAGGCGGATCGCAACCGCGTTTCCGTCAATAAGGGATCAGTCCTTCAATTTGCGCCGGACGGCGAGAATGGCGGTGAGGACGATCGCCGTGGCGACTGCTGTGATGAGCGGCATCCATGCCGCATGCTCCTTGCCGAGCAGGTGCGGTATTCCTTGTATGACGGGGTCCACAACGCCCTTCACGGCGGGACGGAAGAAGTGCGACACCATGTAGGCCGTGAGGGCGAACTGCCCGTAGAGGAGCAGGACGCCCGTGCCGCGGCGCAGGCGGAGGATGTCCGTGAGTACGTAGAGAACCGCGAGCGCGATCACCGAATATCCCATCGCCTGGGCGGTGAATGAGAGCGTGAAGATGTGCTTGATGCACGGAACCCACGGCTCGACGGCGAAACCGAGCGCGAGCAGTCCGCCGCCGTAGGCGAAGAGGATGCCGGCGCGTTTCGCCGGCGACCAGTCCGCGCGAAGTATGTCCGTCGCCAGCATTCCGCAGAGCGTCATCGCGCCAAACATGAACGTGGTGAGGAACCATGTGTAGTTGTGGATGCTGAGGGCAGTACTGCCTTCAGGAACGATCATCCTGAGGACTTTCATCTCGAAGACGTTGGCGTAGTTGCCGGTCTCGGTATAGTCGCCGCAG
>JAEEGF010685488.1_pt1 | contig 11561 bp, 9 predicted proteins | sample 9134171 | NCBI WGS metagenome assembly JAEEGF01 (sample SAMN16246542, study PRJNA631951) | gut metagenome | biome: gut microbiome; feature: rumen; material: AP-attached | host: Bos | place: Iran: Karaj | collected 2018-10 | reverse complement strand
AACGGCCGGAGAGTGCGGGGCTTTCTCGGCATCGAGCTGCTGGTCAAGCCCGACAGTTTTTGAAAAAGGACAAAAAAGATCCGTACATGCGTACCAGTGTACGGGTCAAACCGGGCCGCAGTACGCATGTACGCATGTACGGAAGATTTGAAACTTCATCTATATTTTTATGAAAGGACAACTACCATGAATACAACAAGAAACGAAATCAAAGCAAGGATCGTCGGCGCAGGCCTCACCATGCAGGAGACCCTGGATCGGCTTCACCGACAGTACGGCTGGAGCGATTCCGCCTCCAACTTCTCCAACAAGCTGCAGCGGAATTCACTGCGCTACCGGGAAGTCGTGGAGCTGGCCGACGTGATCGGGTACGAGCTGAAATGGGTACCCAGAAAGCGAGGGGATGCGGATGACGAATGCTGACATTGAGCGAATGCCCTATACCCTGAACGCCCAGCAGGTGGCGGAGATCCTCGGCATCGCCAAGAACTCCGCGTACACGCTGATGCACAGCGAGGGCTTTCCCACGCTGCACATCGGGCGGCGGCTTGTCGTGCCGAAGGAAAAGCTGCTCCAGTGGATGGACGATCAGCTTGAATAAGAGAAATTCCAGCCGGGTTTCGACACGACTGGATTTTTTTCAACAAAACACTTGAAAAATCGAGAAAGTTATGTAAACAATAGATCAGAGAAACACAATGCTCTGAGGAAAGGAGTTATTTTGGCAAAGAAACGCTGTAACGGCGAAGGCAGTATCAACAAAAGAAAAGATGGGCGCTGGGAGTGCTCCATCATGTTCGGCTTCCAGAAGGATGGCCGGAGAAGGCGAAAGTCCTTTTACGGCAGGACCCGGAAGGAAGCGCTGGACAAGATGCACGACTTCAAGCAAAAGCTGGAGGCCGGGCTCATCACCCTGGACGAGCGGCCCCTGGTACAGCCGGATATCCTGTTCTCCCAGTGGGCGGACACCTGGTATGAAGGGCACAAGGACAGCATCTCCAAAACCACGCAGCAGAGCTACAAGTACACGCTGGCCACGCTGAAGGAGAAGATCGGGGACCGGCCAGTCAACACCATCAAGGCGATGGACATCGAAGATCTGCTGCGGGAGCTCCGGAAGGAGGGTAAGTCCGACAGCTATGTGGCCAAGGCGCGAGGGATGCTGTTCCAGATCATGAACAAGGCCGAGGCCAATGAGTTGATTCGTCGAAATCCGGTGGCCTGCGCGGAGAAGATGAAGGCCAACAAGCCCATGGAGGCGAAGGAAGCCTTCACCGCCGAAGAGGTCAAACGGCTGATGGAGGGACTCCCGCGCGACAAGTATGGTGACAGCATCCGGCTGATGTTGGGCACGGGCATCCGTATGCAGGAGCTGCTGGCCCTGGAGCCGAGGCTGATCGAAGAGGACGGTTCTGTGATCCACATCCGGCAGGCAGTGAAGACCGTGTCCGGGAGAGTGGAGATCGGCGTGCCGAAATCCAGAGACAGTGTGCGAGACGTGCCTGTGCCGGAGGGACTTCGCTCCATGGTGATTGAGCTGCGCAGCACGGAGGACACATATATCTTCCAATCGCCGAACAAGGAGCAGCCCTTCGATCCCAAACACTATCGGGACAAGTTCAAGGACTATATCGAGGCCCTAGGGGACGTTCGTGTGCTGACGCCCCATTCCTGCCGACACACCTACGTGAGCCAGATGCAGGCGCTGGGCGTGGATCTGGCGACCATCCAAAGCATGGTGGGTCATGCGGATCTGGACATGACACAGCATTATCTGCATGTGCAGAGCCCGATCAAACAGAAGGCCGTGGAGACATTCAATGCGGCTTTTTGCGGAAATGATCCGCATTCCAGTCAAATTCCAGTCAGTCCAAAATAAACAGTACTTTTAAGCAAGAAAAATCCCCGATTTCTTGCGAAATCGAGGATTTTTGGTCCGAGTGACTGGATTTGAACCAGCGGCCTCTTGAACCCCATTCAAGCGCGCTACCATCTGCGCTACACCCGGGTCTACTCAGAAGAAGCTGCTCACAGCCCCTCCTGTATCTGAAAGCAAAGCCCCTTGGCCTTGCCGCCCGATTATATTAGCACACTCGGGCGGCAAGGTCAAGCATTATTTTTACTTTTTTTCGTTTTTTTTGGAATCCCTTTCCAGCGGCCGGATCACTCCGTAAAATGGATGTGATTGTTGATATGGTCCTGGCAGAAGCAGTGATAGCCCACGCAGCGGGAGCAGTAGCGAAACTCCAGCTCCGGGTTTGAAACATCCGTCCGCCCGCAGACGGAGCATTTGTGCTTGTAGAGTTCCCCTCTCTGCTCTCTGCGGATCCGGGCGCTCTCCCGCCGGAAATTCACCGTCTCGGCGCTGGTCTTCCGGGGACGGCGATTCCAGAGCTCGCCTCCAAAGAAGATGAAGTAATTCAGCACCGCCACCAGGGGCAGCAGGTTTTCCGGGAACCAGGCAAAGCCGCTTACAACGGCATAGGCGAAGAACAGCGCGTCCACAATGGCAAGCCACTTCATTTTCACCGGGATCAGCATGAAGAGCAGCACCTGCACATCCGGGAACAGGGTGGCATAGGAGAAGAACAGGGAGTAATACAGATAGGTTCCGGTGATCTGAGGGCTATTGCCGGTGATAAAGTACACCGCGAAGCCGAACACCACCGTGAAGAACCAGCCCAGCAGAATAAAGATGTTGAACTGTGGCGTGCCCCAATACTGCTCCAGGGTGCTGCCCATCCAGTAATAGAAGTAGAAGGACAGCAGCGCGAAGAGCATGCTGCCGCTGATGGGATAGAACATGAAGGTGACCAGACGCCACACCTGGCCGTGCAAAATGGCGGCGGCGTCAAAGCTGATGTAGCTCAGCAGGGTATAGTTGCGCAGCAGCACCCCGGCCAGCCAGAACAGGACGTTGCCGCCCACAATATAGCGCATCAGGTTGGGCACACCGAAACGGGGATGCTGATAGGCAAAGCGCTCCACCGATCGCATGGGGTCTTTCATGGAACCACCTTTCTTTTTTCAGGAATGCGGATCAGGATCCACTCCGTTATCATACTCTGCCCCTGCCGCAAAGTCTATAAAAATTTGTAAATTTCCAAACTTGTGCTTCCTTTTTACCCGTAGCTGTGGTATGCTTTATCAGTAAAACTATAACTTGGAGTCGTATGCAATGGAGAAAGAATCCGGGATTCAGAACGAGATCATCGAAGGCCGCAACGCCGTTATGGAAGCCCTGCGGGCCGGCCGCGCCATGGACAAGCTCTATATCAGCAAGGGTGAGGTGGACAGGACCCTGGGTCACATCGCCTCCACCGCCCGGGACAAGGGCATCGTCGTGGTGGAGTGTGACCGGCGGAAGCTGGATTTCATGTCCAGGACCCATGCCCACCAGGGCGTCATCGCGCTGGCCGCCGTGCGGGAATACTGCTCGGTGGAGGATCTCTTCGCCATTGCCGAGGAGCGGGGCGAGGCACCTTTCCTGATCGTCTGTGACGAGATCAGCGACGGGCACAATCTGGGCGCCATCATCCGCTCCGCCGAATGTGCCGGCGCCCACGGCGTCATCATTCCCAAGCGCCGCAGCGCGGGGCTCACCGCCGTGGTGGACAAGGCCAGCGCCGGCGCTGCCGAACATATGGCCGTGGCCCGGGTGCCCAACATCCCCGCCGCGCTCAAAGAGCTGAAGGACCGGGGCGTCTGGGTCTACGGGACCGCCGCCGACGGGCAGAACGACCTGTGGCATACGGACTTTTCCGGTCCCCTGGCCCTGGTCATCGGCTCTGAGGGAGACGGCATGGGCCGCCTGGTGCGGGAGTGCTGTGATTTCATCGTGAGCCTGCCCATGAAGGGTCGGGTCAGCTCCCTCAACGCCAGCGCAGCCGCCGCCATCACCATGTACGAGATCCTTCGCCAGCGCAGTCTGTAATCTGTTATCAGCAGTCAACTCATACCGCATCATGGAAGCAGGGGTTGAAATATGAGTCGTTTTCTCTCGGACGAAGAAGAGAATATGGAATCTCCGGATTACCGGGTCAATGACATCCTGGCGGAGATTTTGGACGATATGCTGCCGGAAGCTGAGCAGACGTCCCCTCCCCGGCGCAGCCTTTCCCGCTCTTCTGCGGACGCTCTGCGCCCTGCGGAAGAATCGGAGGAAAGCGTGCGCATCTATCAGCCGCGGCGAGACCGCAGGGAAAGCCAGGAGCGTCTCGCCTCCCGCTGGGGGAAAGAAGCGCCCGCCCCGGAGGATGACCGGGCTATTCCGTCCGCATCCGAAACAGAGGCCTATTCGCCTGCCGAAAAGCCCCGTCCGGATCTGAAAAGTCTGGCAAGCGGTTTCCTTTCCCGTCTCCGTTCCGAAACGAATACCCGTGCCTCCAGGGTCCCTGCCTCTCCGGAGGAACTACCCAGTTTTGATGAATTGCTCTGGGGCAAAAAGGAAGAACCCGTGCGCATCGAAGAGGAAGAGGACGCGGCTCCCGCTCCGGAACCGGTCCGGCCCGCGGTGTCCGCTCCCCTTCGCCGTGCCGCGCCGGAGGTGGATGTCCACATTCCGGAAGCGGAGCTCAGCGGCCTCTCGGTAGACGCCATTCTGGCGGAATACTGGGGCGGGCTGGAGGAGAGCACCGCGCCCGTTGAGCCCCAGCCCCTCCCCCGCCGCAGGCGGCAGCAGGAGCCTCCCGTCCCGGCGGAGAAGCCCCGGGCCTTTTTCTCCGAGAAGGCCAAAACCGAAAGCAAGCGAAATCCCTTCCAGGATCTCTTGGGCGCTGTGAGCAAAATGCGCCCCTCCCCCGCAAAGAAAGCCTCGCCTTCCCCCGTAAAAAAGGCCAAGCCTGTCCCCGCTCCCGAAGCCGAGCCCGAGACTGTGGAAGCGCCCGCCCGGCCTCTCTTCTCTGAGCCGGAGCCTGACACTGTTGAGGCGCCCGCCCGGCCCCTCTTCCCTGCGGAAGAGACGCCCGCCCCTGCGCCGCGGCCTTTGCCGAAGGACCGGCAAAAAGCCGAACCCGATGTTCTCAACATGTCCGTAAACGACATTCTGTCGGAGTTCTGGGCGGAATACACGGAGCCGGCTGAACAGCCCGCCCCCCCTGCCGACGCGCCACGTTCCCGTCGGGAAGCAGCCCGCAGGAGGGAGGAGGCCTCCTCTCTCCCCCCTACCGGCGCGGCCCCCTCGGCCGCTGAGAACGCTTCCCGGCGCAGGGAGAAGGAGAAAAGCTCCCGCCCTGCCTCCGGCAGGGAGAGCGCTTCTCCCGCCGCCCGTCCCGCCCGTCGGAAAGGCGCGGCGGAGCGGAGCCGGAAGGATCTCCCTTCCGCCGCGGAGGAGGCCCCGGTCCCCGAGGCCGGGCAGCCCGAACCGCTGGCGCCTTCCGAAGCCGCTGAGACTTTCGGTTTTCTCCGCCGTGACCGGCGCGAGGAGGCCCCTCCCGCCAAAAAGGAGCAGGCCGCTCCGCCTTCCCCCAGGCAGACTTCTTCCCCCCCTGCAAAGCAAAGTCCCTCCCCTTCCCCTCGGCGAAGAGAGATTAAAGATGAGGATGTTGAATTCTCCGCCATGTCCGTTGATGATATTTTAGCTGAATACAACGATATACTCGCCGCCATTCCCGCCGCTGCCGAAGTCATCGGCGAAGAGCGGAAGGCGGAACCCGCCCGCAGGGCAGAGCCTGTCTCCCCTGCCGCGCCTCCTTCCCCCTCTCCCAGATCCGGCAAAGGCGGCAGAGTCTCCCGCATGGAGGAGGAAGCCCGGGACATCCTGCAGCAGATGCGGGGTGACAGCTTCTCCTCCCATTCCGAAGACTCCCGGAGCCAGGGCGGTCTGCGGCGGCGCCAGGCCGAAGCCCCCGCCCCCGAAGCGAAGTCCGCTCCTTCCGCGGAGGAAGCCGCAAGTCCCGTTCCGGACCTCACCGCGGCGGACTGGAGTGAGAGTCTGCGCCGTCTTCTCGACCAGGACCCCGCTCCTCCCCAGCCGGCGGCCGCGGTGGAGCCCTCCCGGATGGAAGGCAGCGAGCTCAGCCGCCCCAAGTCGGCCAGGACCTACATTCCCTCCGAGGAGATCGACCCCCGCTTCAATCTCAGCGGGGAGCGGAAGAGCACCATGGTCTTCGACGGCAGGGAGCTGGACCTGAGCGCGGACGAGAGCTATGTCCCTCCCAAGCCCAGCGGCAACGTGGGCTTCCACTGGGTGGCCGGCGAGGAGGAACTCCCGGAAAAGCCTCTGGAGAAAAAGAGTCTTTTCCGCAAAGGCACGAAGAAAGCGCCTGCCGCCGAGACGGAGGTGCCCGAACATACCGAGGGCTACGACGACCTGCGCCGGCCGGAATACGCCCCGGATCTGGAGTATGACGAGGAGGACGGGGACGATCCCAACGCCTTCCCCTCCTTTGGCCAGTACCTTTCCGGCATGGTCTCCAGCCTACTGGTCCGTCTCTTCGGCGCCAGACGCAGCCGCACCGGCACCGCCTCCACCATGGAGGACGAGAGTGAGGATCTGGGTCCCGAGGTCTCCCCTGCCACCGCTTCCAAGTACTACGGCTCCTTCGTCACCAGTCTCCGCATGCGGGTCCGCATCGGGCTGGTGCTGCTGGCGGTCCTCACCTGGATCACCCTGGGACTGCCGGTCTCCGGCGCGCTGCGCACCGTGGAGGTAGCGGCGGGTCTCTCCCTGGCCATCCAGCTCACGATCCTGCTGCTGGGTCTGGACGTGGTCACCGGCTCGCTGATGAACCTGGCTCGGGGCCGCTTCGGCGCTGACTCTCTGGCCGTCCTCACCTGTATTCTCACCAGCCTGGACGCGCTCTCCGTGTGTCTCGGCTTTATGGGCACGCCCCACATGCCCCTTTGCCTGATTTCCAGCCTCTCCTTCCTGGGGGTGCTGATGTCCTCCCTGGCCAGTGCCAGGGGCCTGCGCAAGGCCCTGCGGGTGCCGGCCATCGGCAAGCGCTGCTACGCGGTCACCGCGGAGCCGGACGTGAAGGGCAACGGCCTGACCCTGCTCAAGTCCATGCGGCCGCCCAAGGGCTTTGTCCGCAGGACGGAGGAGGCCGCCCCCGACGAGACCGCCTTCAACCGTCTCTCCCCCGTTCTCGGGATCCTGGCTGTGCTGATGGCCCTGGTGGTTGCCATCGCCAAGCACGCCTTCCCCGAATATCTGTACATCCTCACGGTGATCCTCTGCCCCGCGGTGCCCATCATGGCCTTGCTCTGCTTTGCCCTTCCCTTCCTCTTCGGCTCCCTGCGCATCTTCCACAGCGGCGCCGCCATCGCCGGCTGGTCCGGCATCAGCGACATCGGCAGCAGCGACAACCTGATCGTCACCGACCGGGACCTGTTTCCCGAGGGCAGTGTGGAGATCGACACCGTCCGCATCTTTGCCGAGGTCCAGCCCGAGACCATCATCTCCTACGCCGGCACCATGATTTGCGCCTCCGGCTCGGATCTGGCCCCTTGCTTCTCCCAGCTGATGGAGAAGAACAACTGCTCCATGCGGCGGGTGGAGGGCTTTGAAAACCTCTCCGGCGGCGGCATGAAGGGCGTCATCGACGGCAGCGTGATCCTCTGCGGCGGTCTGGACCTGATGCGTCTCATGAACGTGCGCGTGCCCTACCGTCTGGTGGGCAGGACCACGGTGCTCCTTGCGGTGGACGGCATCCTCTGCGGCATCTTCAACATGAAGTACGAGGGGCAGCCTCAGGTACGCAAGGCCCTGGTGGGTCTGATCCGCTCCAACCGCCACCCCATCTTCGCCATCCGGGACTTCCTGGTGACCCCCGAAATGCTGTCCGACTGCTTTGAGGTCGCCACCGACGGCTATGATTTCCCGCCCTATGTGGACCGCTTCGCCATCTCCGAGGCCAAGCCCTCCGCGGACAGCAAGCCTGCCGCGGTGGTCTGCCGGGAGGGTCTGGGTCCCCTGGTGCATATGGCCGACACCGCCCGCAGCCTCTATCTCTCCGTCCGCATCAACCTGCTGCTGACGATCCTGGCCGCCGTGCTGGGTGTGTTCGTGGTGTTCTTCAAGCTTCTCTCCGCGGGCGTCGTCTCCGCCGGCTTCCTGCTGCTGTTCCTGCTGCTCTGGTCTCTGCCGGTGCTGCTGATCAGCGCCTTCCTAAGGCTCTGATCTCCCCGCCCGCAGCGTGACCGGATCTGCTGTGCGCGTCAAGCCCAATTCCATCAAAGTCACGAGCGTCTTTGCATTGCCGAAATGCAAAGACGCTTGTTTTTCTTTATTCTTCTTCGGGCTTGACAAAAAGCAATGCCTGTGTTATCTTGACTGTACTAAGTCATTTAATACAGTTAGTACAGGAGGTGTCTGCGTGATCCAGATCAACTACCGCGATCCGCGGCCGATCTATGAGCAGCTGCGGGACGGCTTTCGCCAGCTCATCCTGACGGGTGTCCTGGAGCCCAACGAAAAGCTGCCCTCGGTGCGGGAGCTGGCGGCAAGCCTTGCCATCAATCCCAACACCATCCAGCGCGCCTACCGCGAGCTGGAGGCCGAGGGCTGCATCTGCTCGGTCCCGGGGCGAGGCAGCTTTGTCTGCAAAACGGACGCTGCCATGCTCGCCCGCCGGGCCGCGCTGAGCGCGCAGCTGCAGCAGACTGCCGGGGAACTTCGCGCCCTCGGCATGCGTACGGAGGAGATACTCTCGCTCATCAAGGAGGGAAACGAGCATGATTGAAGGAAGATCGCTTGTCAAGCGCTTTGACAGCTTTCGCGCCCTTGACGGGCTCAGCCTGTCGGCGCCCAGGGGAGCCGTCTACGGCCTGGTCGGGCCAAACGGCGCCGGCAAATCCACCTTTATCCGCCATCTGGCCGGGATCTACCGGCAGGACGAAGGAGAGCTGCTGGTGGACGGAGAACCGGTCTACGAAAACCCCGGCGCCAAGGAAAAGATCGCCTACATTCCGGACGACATTTTCTTTTATACCCAGGCCAGCATCCGCGACATGGCCCGCTTTGCCGCAAGCCTCTATCCCCGCTTCGACCGGGAGCGTTACGAAAAGCTCTCCGCGCTCTTCGCGCTCGATCCGAAGCGGCCCATGCGCAAGCTCTCCAAGGGGCAGCAGAAGCAGGCCGCCTTTCAGATCGCCATGGCCCAGCGGCCGGAGCTGCTGGTGCTGGACGAGCCGGTGGACGGTCTCGATCCCGTGATGCGCCGCCAGATCTGGAGCGTGCTGCTCTCGGATGTGGAGCAATACGGCACCACGGTGCTGGTCTCGTCCCACAACCTGCGTGAGCTGGAGGACGTGTGTGACCACGTGGGCATCATGAACAAGGGCAAGGTGCTCCTCGAGCGCAGCCTGTCCGAGCTGCAGGACAACACCGTGAAGATGCAGATCGTCTTCCGGGAGGAGGAAGCGCCCGCGCTGCCCGAGGGGCTCCATGTGCTCCACCGCAGCAATACCGGCCGCATCCACACCATCATCCTGCGCGGCAACAGCGCTGAAATCCAGGATCGTCTTGCCCTGTGCAACCCGATCTTTATGGAGGCCGTGCCGCTGACGCTGGAGGAGATCTTTATCTATGAGTTGGGAGGTGCCGACTATGAAGTCCGCGACATCGTTCTTTAACCCGACGCTGTTTCGCAGCAACCTGCGCCGCTTCTGGCCGCTTTGGGCCGGCTATGCGCTGATGTGGCTTGTGGTGCTGCCCCTGCCGCTGCTGACGCGGCTGGCGCGAGAGCGGGGCATCGCGCCTTATCATGTGCTCTCCTTCCAGCGGGATATGCTGGGCGTGTGCGTCACCGGCGGGCACCTGTTTGCCATCGTGTTCGGCATTTTCTTTGCCATGGCGATGTTCTCCCATCTCACAAACCCCCGGGCCACCTGCGGCCTGCATGCGCTGCCCGCCCGGCGTGAGACGCTGTATGTCACCGATTACCTCACTGGCCTTTTCTGCATGCTCACGGCGCAGATCCTGGCTGTCGCCCTCACGGGACTTGTTTTTGTGGGCACCGGCGCTCCCATCGCCGCGCGCACGCTGGGCCTCGCCCTGTGCTCGAGCACGCTTTCCACGCTGTTCTTCTATTCCTTCGGCGTCTTTTGCGTGATGTTCACGGGCCAGATCCTGGCCGCTCCCGTGTTCTACGGCATTTTGAACCTGCTGGCCGTCAGCATGGAGCAGCTGGTCTACGGCTTTGCGGGCAATATGCTCTACGGCTATTCCTCTTCCTTTTCCGATCGGCTGGGCTTCCTCTCGCCGCCGTATGAGATCCTCAGCCGGGTCAAAGCAGAGTTTCTCTACGCCAACGACGCTGCCGACAAGCTCGTCGATCCCATCGGCGTGACCGTGGAGGGCCTCGGCGTACTCGCGCTTTACGCGCTTGCGGGTCTCGTGTTTGCCGCGCTGGGCCTTGCGGTTTACAAGCGCCGCCACAGCGAGGCCACCGGCTCCACCGTCGCCATCGGCTGGGCACGGCCGCTGTTCAAGTACGGCGTGGCCTTCTGCTCGGCCTTCTCGCTGGGGCAGCTGCTCTACTTCATCCTCTTCGGCCAGTACTACTCCAACGGCTCCTATCCGCTTTTCGGGGTGCTGGGCTGCATGGTGTTTGCCGGCCTGCTGGGCTATTTCATCGCGGAGATGCTGCTGAAAAAGAGCTTCCATGTGTTCCGGCGCGGCTGGGTCGGCGCGGCGGCGGTGGCGGCGGTGCTGCTGGCGCTGGGCGTCGGGATGTCTCTCGACCTGACGGGGTTCGAGCACCGCATCCCTACGGCGGAGGAGCTGGAGGACGTCAGCGTATCCCTCTCCAGCGCCAGCGGCTGGAGCGAGGCGACCTTCACCCCGGACGACACCGATTCTCTGGAGCTGGTACGCGCGGCGCACAGCGCCGTCATCGCCGACAAGGCCCGCCAGCAGAAGTTCGGGCGCACGGATGCGCCCTATGACGGCGAGATCGAGCAGCTCTCCCTCGACTATTGGCTCAAAAACGGGCGCCATATCCAGCGGCAGTACACTGTATATGTCACAGACGCGGATCTGCGCAGTCCCGATTCGCCCTACAGCCGTCTCGACACGCTGCAGCAGGACCCGGCCTTTGCCTACTCCCGCGTGTTCTGCGTCAGTCAGGAGGATATGCTGACTTTGCAGTCCCATATCTCCGGCGCGTATCTGACCTACCGGGCGGATTCGGCGCAGTACGGCGACACGCAGCTCACGGCGGAGCAGGCGCGGTCTCTCGTGTCTGCCGCCATCCGCGACATCGAGGCCGGGCGCGTGACCCGCTCCCTGGCTGAGGAGCCGCTGCAGACGAGCTATGAGCTGGACGTCTACACCGTCACGCCGCGGCAGGACGATCACGGAGTTCTCTCCCGCGGCGGGATGAATCTGATCGTCTTCGACAGCATGAGCGAGACGCTCGCTCTGCTGGAGTCCATGGATCTGAACTGAGAAAATGAACAAAAAGGACGGGATCGGCAATGCCGGTCCCGTCCTTTTGTTCTATACAATGTCTGTTGTTCGCAAGAGCGGAAAAAGAAATTGTTTCGCGCTCTGGCGCGAAACTATGGTGATGTTTGGCCTCCGGGCTGAGTGACTTATCCGACGCAAGGGAAAAGCC
>JAEEGF012410807.1_pt1 | contig 11563 bp, 6 predicted proteins | sample 9134171 | NCBI WGS metagenome assembly JAEEGF01 (sample SAMN16246542, study PRJNA631951) | gut metagenome | biome: gut microbiome; feature: rumen; material: AP-attached | host: Bos | place: Iran: Karaj | collected 2018-10 | reverse complement strand
TAACTGCTGCCGACGACTGCACAATACAGGTGATAATGGTGCCAATTCCAAGAAAAGCGAGGATAGTGAGATAACTGTTGGTGTCGAATGAGGCAAAGAATGCCACAACTTTAGCATTGTGTTCGAGATCTAAATCCTTGCCCACACTGCTTAACATCACTAATGACCAAAACAGAAATGCAATTCCAAATAGGAAATCTCCCACATATCGGTGCCGTTTCTTGTAAATGAGAACCATACCGATGAGAAATGCAGGAAAGACCACACTAGTCAAGTCTACATTGTAGCCCAGTGACATAATCCATGCCGTGAGGGTCGTGCCAATGTTGGCGCCCATTATGACCGATATCGCTTGTGCCAATGTCAATAGACCGGCCGAAACAAAAGAAACCGTCATCACTGTTGTGGCTGAAGATGACTGCACTGCACAAGTCACAAAAGTGCCTGTCAGCATCCCACTGAAGCGGTTGGATGTCATCCGTCCAAGAATGTGACGTAAACTTGAACCTGCCATCTTTTGAAGCGCCTCGCTCATTGTCTTCATTCCATAAATGAGCAACGCCAACGATCCGAGAAGACGGAATATTATGCCAATAGTCATTTTGTCTGTAGTTTGAATTTATTTAGGGAACAAAGGTACAGATAAAATGTAGATAGATAATAAAAGTACTGTTACGTTTTGGTTACAATTTGTTTTTAGGGTTAAAAATGTTTGTAAATCTTCCAGTTATCAATGTGTTAATGGATATTAAGCCGTCTGGCGGCTGTGCTTGCGGTATTCTGTTGGAGTCATACCAGTGCAGCGTTTAAAGTAGCGGTTGAAATGCTGACTGCTCTGGAACCCCAGGCGGTAAGCAACCTCAGTGATGGTGTCATCGGTCGAGTGCAAATCTTCTTTGGCTATGTCGATAACCTTCTGTTGAATGAACTCCACTGGCGTTTTTCCAGTCTCTTTTTTCACCAAATCGCCAAAATAGTTTGGCGACAGGCAGCACTTGTCAGCAAATATCTTTACAGACGGGAGTCCGTTCATGAACATTCTCTCACGGTTGTGGAAGTATTCGTTGAGAGCCTGCTCAAATGTCGCTATCACGCTGCTGTTTTCCAATTCGCGCGTGATGAACTGGCGGTCATAGAAGCGCGTGCAGTAGTCCAGCAGCAACTCAATGTTGCGGCAGATGAGCTTGCGGCTGAATTTGTCGAGCGGATGGTTGATTTCCTCCTTGATTTTTTCGATGCAGTCAAGATATATGCCGCGCTCACGTTCCGACATGTGCAGTGCCTCGTTTGACGAATACTGGAAAAAGCGGTAATCGGCTATGCCTTTAGCGAGAGAAGTGCCACGAATCAGGTCGGGGTGAAACAGCAATGCCACGACATCGTGATCCATTCCGGGGATGGGCGTGGAGGTCACTGTCTGCATTGGTGCGAAGCTTGTGACTGTGCCGTCGCTGTAGTCATATTCCTTATGGCCGTAGGAGAGAAGGCAACTCCGCGTATTCTTCAGAAACAATGCGTACACGCCATAGTGCCATGTGACCTTGTTGTCGATGAGCTCACGGTTAGGCACATCCTTGAGATTGCATACTGTCACCAGCGGATGTACAGTCTCAATGCCCAAGGCATGGTTATAGTCGTCAATATTGTCTAACTTGTAAATCATAGTAATAAATAAACGTAAACTAAAGGCTATTTATTTCTTATGGGTTAAAGTGATATGCTCTTTCCCAATTCGTAAGCCTCTTGCAGTTTGTTGTTGCCATTGATATCACGTGGGGCTCCCACGTCACCGCAGAATAGGTGAGCTTTAAGCATCGATTTCTCATAGCAATCAATCCAACCTTGCAGGCCACTTTCAGCGCGCTCAGGAACATGGGCCTCGTCCTCGGCTGCGGTGGTGAGCAGATAAATGTCGCGGAAGTGGTAATCCTTAGGATACATGGCATTCATGCGGTCGATAAGGGTTTTCATCTGTCCGCTCATCTCGTAGTAATAAATCGGTGTTGCCCAGCACACTACATCGGCATTGAGCACACTATCCATAATTGCGGGAACATCGTCTTTAAACACGCATGCGCCAGTATTCTGGCATGACAAGCAGCCTATGCAGAACTTGATTTCTTTTCCTCTCAGTGAGATAAGTTCCACTTCGTGGCCTGCTGCTTTTGCGCCCTCGGCAAATTGCTCAGCCATCATGTGGCTATTTGAACCTGGACGCAGGCTGGTAGAAATTACAACAACTTTCTTCATTTTATTTGAGGTTTTGTTTAAAGAAGTCTTCCATTTTATCGTAAGGGATGCGATCGTTGACATCGTCGTAAAGATCGGTGTGGACAGCTCCTGGGATAATCATTAACTCCTTGTTGCCCACTGTTTTGCTCTCGCCCTCAACGTGAACGCCAGTCATCTTCTCGAAGGCATACTCTGAGAAATAGCGTGAATGTGCTTTCTCTCCGTGAATGAGTAGCACTGGAGTCTCTATCTCGTGGGCCCAGGCAAGCAGTGGTTGGTTCATGAACGACTGGCATCCAATCACGTTCCAACCGTCGGTGCTGTTGCCGCTGCGCTTGTGGTAGCCTCGCTTGGTCTTGTAGTAGTCGTAATAGTCTTTAACAAAGAATGGCGCGTCTTCGGGCAGTGGGTCAACGACACCGCCAGCACGCTTATAACTGCCGCTCTTAAAGTCCTCGGTGCGTTGCGCGGCTATGGCCTTGCGCTTTGCCATGCGCTGCTCTTTGGTGTCTTCACTCTTGAAGTAACCCTCCACATTAACTTTGCTCATGTCATACATCGTTGATGCCACTGTTGCCTTGATGCGTGGGTCGAGGGCGGCAGCATTGATTGCCATGCCACCAAAGCCGCAAATGCCAATGATGCCGATGCGCTCTGGGTCAACATTGTCTTGCACACTTAGGAAGTCAACTGCAGCAAGGAAATCTTCTGTATTGATATCGGGCGATGCCATGCGTCGAGGTTCACCGCCACTCTCGCCGGTGAACGAGGGGTCGAAAGCAATTGTGACAAAGCCACGCTCGGCCATGTGCTGGGCGTAAAGACCACTGCTCTGCTCCTTCACGGCACCGAAAGGTCCGCTTACGGCGATTGCGGGGAGTTTGCCTTTGACATCTTTAGGTGTATACATATCGGCGGCAAGTTCAATGCCGTAACGATTCTTGAATGTCACCTTTTTGTGCTCGATTTTGTCGCTCTTGGGGAAAGTCTTGTCCCATTCTTGTGTGAGTTCTAACGTTGTATTCATTGTATCTTCTTTTTGTTGGTTTTTGCTGCATGAAATGAGAGTAAGTCCCATGACTGCCAATGATAAAATAAAGTATCTCATTGCTTATCTTTTTGTAGCTATTTTTTTAATCCCATTTTCAATATATATACCACTTTCTGGTGCTTTTGTCAATCTTTGTCCGTTAAGATTGAAAATACCTGATGGACCAGCGTGAGAATCAGTATTGATATCTTCAATGATGGTTGATATGGCTGAATAGTTGATGTCTGTGAGCCAATTTTCTATCAATGCTGCTCGGTTGCTATGGTTAGCATTGTTAATCCACAATGCTTCACCCATCCACTCAGCATTTGGAATGAGGCGCTCGGCATCAGCCACCACACCGCTAATGCCACTACTATGGCTCGACACAATCAGTCCTACGTTCTTGCCAGCCATCTCTGCTCCGTGGTGAAACAGATAGGTCTGAAGAATTGCTGCCATTTGGCTCCACCATAGTGGTGTGACAATAATGAATGTGTCATATTCGTCAAGAGGAACCGCAACTGGATCAATATCAGGATAACTGTCGGCTCTGTTAGGGTTGGCATTGATAGCTTCCAGTAATTGCATGCCTATTGCGTAGCCATTGGCCTCATATTGCTGATTCTTGTCGGCAGGATAAATGCGCAGCATGTCGGCGTCGATCTGAGAGGCCAGGGATTGAGCAATTTCATGGCAGTGATTGGTATAGCTGTAATAAATGACGAGTGTGTTGCTGGTGGGTTGGTAGGGGACTGGCTGTAGCGATAAGGTGACGCTGATATTGCTCTCGCCAGCTTTGAGGAACGTGCGCAGCTCGCTTTCGGAGAGTCCATCGATGTGCCCCAATCGGGTGTAGCTCCATGAGTTGGAACCATACATGATGCAGATGTTACTGCCGTTATAAAGAATCACATCGCCTGGTTGTGCGGTAATCTGCTCGTTGCTTGTGGGCAAAGAGAAGCCTAATGCTCCCCATATCTCAAAGCCGCCGCTGGAGTTGAGTGTCACTGTCACACTTCCGTCTTGTAACTTATTCACCAGTTCTCTTGTTGCTGCATTGTCATAGAGTGTCACAGATTGCGACACACCATCGATGGTTACATACATTTTTTGAGGTAAAGTGTTTTGAGCCATAGCCTCGTTGTCGCTATCAGAGCAACTGCACATAATCATTGCAAACATGATCATCAAAATTTTAGTAAATGCCTTCATAGTGTTTCTGTATTATGAAATAATATGCTTTATCGACTGCAAAATTAGTATGTTCAAGTTTATAAGGTTGTGACCGATTTACTGATTTTTGTGCTTTAATTACTGAAATAGAAAAAGCAAAGCCGCCTCGGCATCACGTCGGGGCGGCTTCTGATGTTACTATATAAATAAATGTAATCTGAGACTTTTCAGATTAATGTGGCCTCATCATTTGATGACGGTCTTCACCGAAGTGCTAGTGCCATCGGTGTAGCGGGTAACGATGATGTTCATGCCGCTGAATGGGCGGTCACTAACTTGTCCAGCGACGTTGACATACTGGCGACTCTCGACAATTTTGCCGTTCTCAACAATGATGCCTTCTATGCCAGTGGCATTGTCAACGTAGATTGACAGTTTCATGTATTGGGTCTTACCCTTCTGGGTGGCTCCAATAATCATCTCACGGCTGCTATTGTTGGCCTTGGCATCGATGTTGAGCATGCCATCGGTGCCAACAGAGATGTCGATGCCTTCGCTCTCGATGTCAAGCAGAGCAGGAACACCAGCAGGAGTGGCCTCACCCATGTCTTCAAGAGTGTAGGTTATTGTTGAACCGTCCTCGTCAAGAGTGAAGAACTCCTTGAGGTCAAGGTTCCAGTTGCCGACCTTATATGTGCGATTTTCCTCGGCGATGATGTCGCGCTCGCAGTTGAAGTCGTCAAGTGCGAAATAGGCGGCGGTGTTAAGGCCATACTGACCCTTGTCGCTGCCGTCGAGCAGGAAGCGCACCTTTGCAACCTTGCCAAGTGGACGGAGGTCCATCCACTGCCATGTGTCGAGGATGTAGTGGTCAAGAGCGTTAGTGCTGCGATAGTCGGCAAGGTAGAAGTCTACGCGTGCAGTCTCCTCGTCGTCGGCATCAAAGCCCACAGCGGTGAGTTTGAACCACGAATCTTGCGAGAAAGCTGTAGCGAAGCCATCGCCCACTGCCATGCCGTTGTAAGCGTAGGCAGTGTTGCTCACGTAAGCACCCTTGAGCACATCGCCGTCGGCGCTGTTGGTAATCTCAATGAACTGACCCTCGGGGAAGGAGATGCAGAAGTTGCTTGAGCCGTTGTGACCTTCGCCCACTGCGCTGTGCCATTGGTCGGTGAGTGCAGTGTAGCTGGTTGCGGTCTCGTTGCTCAATGAGTAGCCGTACCAGTAGTTGTAACTTGGCCAAGCACCGTTGTTGAAGTAGTAAGAACCGCTGTAGAAGCCATCCTCAACCGACATTGCTGTGGTTGCGTCATAAGCCCAGTGGCTCTCCTCATCGAGGTAATTGTCGTCCATCGAAGCGGTTACTGCCTCGCCCAGCACGCGCACGCCAGTCTTAGCGCTTGCGGTCTGACCATCGGCACTTGTCACGGTGAGGCGATATCCACGAGAATACTCAGGAGCTACTTCAAGAGTAGCTTCATTGCCTACCACCTCGTTCATCTGGTCGCGCCACTCGTAGGTGTAAGGCTCGTCGCCGCCAGCTACTACAGGAGTGATGGTAGCAGTCTCGCCAGCGTTAATGGTGGCAGCCACCTTGTTGAGAGTAGCGGTGAGAGGCTCGATGTGACGCAAAGTGGTGAACGCCTCAGTCTCTACCACGTCGCTCTGCTCGCCAAGTGGGCTCACTACCATAAGGTAAGCCTTGTAGGTGGTATTTGGAGTAAGATCGGTGAGGGCTGTGTTCACCTCATTATCGGCGGTGATATCAACGCCTTCGGTTTCCATTAAGTTGTCTGCTGTCACTGCCTTGAGCACTGGTGCTCCAATAGGTTCGTCGGTAACTGTCTCAACCATGTAATAGAGTTTGCCGCCCACGCTCCACTTGCTCTTGATGTTGGCAGTGGTCTCGGTGATGTCGTTAATGGTTGGATAACCCTCGGCAATCTCAGGCTTCTCAACTACAACCTCGGCAAACTCGTAAGCGCCTATTGTAGGAGTCTCAGCGTTGCGCTGCTTGCCGTCGGCATCGGTAGTGATGAAGTCAACTGGCACACCAGCGTTAAGGTTGCCGGCGCTGAGCAGATGGTTGTCGATGTCACTCATGAACTCAGCTTGCTCAGCTATGTTGCCTTGCTTGTTGTCGAGAGCGTTGAGTTCGTCGATAGTTGCTGCATGGTTCTCGAAGAGAGTTCCCGATGCTGCATACACAGCGTTGTTGGTCATAATCAACGCCTTGGCGTCATCGGCACTGTTGATGTAGGCAAGTTTGCCGTTAGTGGTGAAGTTCTGCAGCAGGTTGTTCTGCATCTTCATGCCAGTGTAGCGGTTGCCGTTACCAGCAGTGTAATAGACATAACCATTGCTACCGCTCACGCGCACGGTGTTGTTATAGAACGCGATGTTCTTAGAGTCGGCAGTCACTTGAATGCCAGCTACACTACCGCTTGAAGCATTGGTGATAACAATACTGTTGTTGTAAACGAGGATAGGATTGTTTTCGCTTTGACCCTCACAGCTCTGGCGCATGTAGATACCCTGTGAATAATAGTCGTGAGTGTGGGTAATCACGTTGTTGCGAACAATCATATTGCCAGTGTTGCGATAGATGTCCATCGAGTTGTAACCAGTTGCGGTTGAAGTGCTTTGGCTGATGTTGTTATACTCAATAAGAGCGTTGGCAACATCGGTGATATAGATACCCTTGCTACGTGCCTCCGAAATCTTATTATTGGTAATTACATAGTCAAGTGCGTCGGGCACAGCCACTGGGCCGGGGCCTGTGAGTCCCATAGCAATGTAACCACCGTAAAACTCGTTACCATCGATAGTGAGATAGTCGTTGTTCATACCACCCTTGTCTTCCATAGTGCCCACATTCTCGGTCTTGAACAAGTTCATGCCGCTGTAGCCGCTGGTCACGAGTTCGGCCCTGAGGTAAGAGTCCTTAAGGGTGAAGTGGCGGCTCTGGTTGTAGATGTGTATGGCGTATGGATAAGACTGGCTCTGTGGAATGAAGCTCATGCTCTCGAAGCTTATCCATGGAGTGGTCTCAACAAATACCATACCCTTCTTGAGCTCACCATAGGCAGGAGCGCTGTAACCGCCACCAGTGATGATGACCTTGCTGCGGTCGCCACTCTTGCTAACGAAAGTAACGGTGTTCTGCTCGCTGGTGCCACGCACCTTGCTGATAACGATGTTCTCAGCATAGCTGCCGTCCTCAACCTCGAAGCGCACAGCGCCCTCAACGCCATTGGCCATAGCAGCGGTCGCGGCCGCGAAGGTTGGGAAGTCGGCATCGGCGCTAGATCCAATGACGTATGTGCCCTTGATACCTGTTACAACTTCGCGCTCAGCGTTGGTGCCAGTAACCTCAATCACGTTTTCGCCTTGTGCAACCTCGAGCACTTGCGCGTCGAGTTTGTTGCCAGTGGCGGCATCGGCAGCCACGTCGTAGGTGAGCCACAAGTAGTACTCGCCGTTGTCGCTGATTTCGATTGGTGTGTCGAGAGTCAGTACATTTTCGCCATCGGCTATGGTGGTGAGTGATGCTACTTGGTTGGCATCGCTGAAGTTGGCGGTGTGGTTGGTGTAATAAAGCTTAGCTGCAACGATGTTGCTCACACTGGTAGTGCCAGCAGTTGTGAACTTCACGCTGTTGATTGCGATAGGTTCCTTATCGCCACTAACGGTAACTTTGAGCTGCTGCATCAGTGCGTCGCTCATGCTGCGGTTCACGTCCTCGTTGGTTGCGGTTGCTTCCACGCTCTCAATGGTATATGGAGTCTTCTCGTGTAGAGTCACTGCGATAGCCCATCCGTCAAGAGTAGTAGCGGTAGTGTTGCCCTTATAGTAAATGGTGAGAGAGCCATCCTCAGCCTTGCTCACAAGGTTGGCGGGACCTGTAGTGGTCGAGTACTTGTTGAGCAGATTGTCATCGTTGACATCTTGGCCGTTATAGACATACATGTTGCCCGAGCCAATAGAGAATGTGCCCTGAGTGTTGAGCTCAATGGCGGTATTCTCGCGACCTGGGATGAAGGTTACGGTGCCAGTGAGTCCCTTACTTACCTTGCCGTCAGGTCCTCCATCATCGTAGAACATGAGAGGATTGTTTACAACAATCACGCTGTTGCCTTCCTCAAGCAGATATATGTACTTAACCACGCGTACGCCATCGGGATCGCCGTTCTCAACAGCAATAGTGCCAGTGGCGTCGGTGATAGAGATGAGTTTTGCATCGACTTGGGCCTCGGCCTCTGCGTCGGCTTTCACGTCAATGGTTACCCAGAAGTAGTTCTTGCCTTCGGCAAGCGCTTGCTCGCCAGCGATAGTGACCTCGCTCTGTGCGGGGTTCTCAACATTGCCAAACTCTACTGATGTTGCAAAGTCGTTGGTGTTGTTATAAAGCACACTCACTTTGTTGACAGCTGTCTCGCTGCCCTTGAGGTCGATAGCGACGCTATTGATAACATCGGTACTCAGCGTGCCTTCGGTATCAACTACGAAATCGATGAGCTGAGCGTTGGCGCCGCCAGGAGCGAGTACATCGGTGCTGGTCTGGTTAACTGTTACGTCAGTAACCTCCATATTGTGATTCTGGAAAGGCTGAACGGTAGCAGTCCAACCAGTGCCAGCATAGTAGCTGCTGGTAGTCTTAGGGTTAAAGCGGATTGTCAGCGAACCCTCAGCGCTCTGAGAACGGAGCACTGTGCCAGGACCAGTTGAGCTTTGGCTTGCGTCTTGCAAGCTCCAAAGCAGGTTGGCATTGTTGACTTGGGTGCCGTTATAAATCTCAAATACGGCCTTGGTGCCGTAGCTTGAGTTTGAGTAGTAAACGTCGAACGCCGAGAAGTCGATTTGTGCCATGGTGCCTGCCTCGGCAGGGGTAAATGTGACGATGTAGTCGGTATCTACGGTCTCATATTTGCCGTTGTAGCCCTCGGTGTTGGTAAAGGTCCATGGACCACTAATAACGTGGCTGTGCGAGCCTTGGGTAGCACGGCAGATGTTGTTGACTGTGCGTGTGGCGCTTACAGCGGCCTCAGGGGCTTGAGTGGTCTCGCCCACGAGTACATTGTCGAGCGACAGAGTGATTTGCTCGCCATTCTGAGCGCTGTCATTGAGGTCGAGAACTACAGCCACATAGTTGTGGCCCTCGATGAGTTCCTGCTCACCAGTGATTGCGATGCTGGTCCCAGCAACCTCTACCTCGCCAAATGGGTTGGTAGTGGCGAACTCGTTCTTCTTACCTAAATAATAAGCGCGTGCGCGCGCGATGTTTTTAACATCAGCTGCGGTGAGGTTGATTCCCTTGAGACTTAGAGGGTTGGCAGTGTTGTCGGTCTAAACGTCGATGACGAGCATCTGCACGTTGGTATCGCCAGCACTAACGGTAGCGGTAGATGCTGCCTCGCCAGTAACACCTGCAAGCGTCATATCGCCTGGTAGGAACTGGCTAACTAGTGCCTCCCAACCGCTCTTAGGATAACCTGCTGTGCTCTTGAGATATACGGTCATTGAACCGTCGCTGGCAGTAGATTTCACGATTTCGGGCTCATCGAGTAGGGTAGTGATGAGGTTCTCTTCGTTAACCTCACGGCCGTTGTAGAACTTGAATACGTCATTGTAGCCTACGGTCGAAGTGTTGAACAAGTCGAGTTTCGAGAAGTCAATCTTAATGGCATTACCCTCGGTAGCAGGAACAAAGGTGATTTGTCCTTCAAAGCCTTGAGTGATATTGCCATCTTTGCCGCCGTCGTCATAGAAGTTGTAGGGAATGTCGCCCACTGTGATGACTTGTGGGGTAGTGGAGATGAGCGCTATGGCGGGTTTGGCGACTGCCACAGGAGTTCCGGCAGTAAACGGGGTTACACCGTCGGGCATGCCAGTAGTAGCAATCTTGGTAATCTCAATTGCAGCCCTAGCGCCAGGAACAGCATCGCCCAGATACTCACCGGCAATCGAGAACTTGTTAGTGCCCTCGGTCAATGGTTGGTTCAGAGTGAAGGTGTAGCCGTCGCGATTGGCTACAACAGTGGCCTCAAGTGGTGTGGCACCTTTGAATGATGGCTGTGAACCTGCATAGAGACGCAGTTGCAGTGGGTCGATAGCATCCTCATTGGTTGTAGCCTTGAAAGTGATGCCAGTCACATTATCGGCATTCATTATGCCAGTAGTGGTGACCACTGCAGTGGCGAAGTTGATGCCCTCGGTGGCGGTGGTGGCAGCAGCTACGTCTTCGTAGTTGCTCGAAGCGCCAGTCACAGTCATGTCTTCGAGGGTGATGCATTTCACCGTTGCCTTCCAGCCGTCAATGGCTTTGGCATAACGGTAGAGATAACCCACAGAGATGATGCCTGAGGCATCAGTAGCGGTGTAGGTCAGGTTCTCATAAGTGCCGTCGAGCGTCTGGAGCACATTGCCACTTGGCAGTGTGGAAGAAGCTGTGACGCCACTTGTTGATGTAGCATAACTGAACGAGTTGTCGGCATCAGGATCGCCAGCATACACGTTCACATAAGCAGGCCAAGAGGCACCGTCGTTGCGCACGTCAAGTCTCTCGAAGGTGAGCTGGATAGCCATTCCTTCGGCAGGCTTGAACACCGTGAGCGACTGCGAGTTATTGCTGCTTGATGACGAGATGCCCTGATAACCATTCATGTCGTAGAAGGTTATCACCTCGTCGGCAGCAACCTCGATGGTCTGCTTACCAAATTGCAGCTGATTGACGGTGCGGTCGGCATGTGCAGGAAGCGCCATAGCCGCGATAACCATAATCAGCGCAAAAGTCTTGGATAGTAAACTTAGTTGCTTCATAGTTAATTAATTATGTTAATAAAGTCGTCATCTCACTCTACTCTCAGTGAAATGACGAAACACAATGAAGCAACCGCTTCAAGCAGTAGTGAAATAGTGGAGTAGTTTGGCGCAGCCCAACTATGAACTCTTAACTATAAACTAGCAATGTGTGTTCCTGCCCTAATTCCACGAGAGCACGAATTTTTTAACGATAACGAGGCAGGTCTTCTGGCTCATTCCCATCGCTCGCCTTGGGGCCTTCCCACCAGATTTGTGATTTTGAAAGACAATTAAGGACAACTATTGTTTCTTTCGCTTTTATTA
>JAEEGF011705560.1_pt1 | contig 11563 bp, 10 predicted proteins | sample 9134171 | NCBI WGS metagenome assembly JAEEGF01 (sample SAMN16246542, study PRJNA631951) | gut metagenome | biome: gut microbiome; feature: rumen; material: AP-attached | host: Bos | place: Iran: Karaj | collected 2018-10 | reverse complement strand
CCGGCCATCTGTGGCACATCAAGTATCCTGTGATCAACGAGGACGGCACTGTTTCCGATACCGAGTTCATCGAGTTTGCCACAACCCGTCCCGAGACAATGCTGGGCGATACAGCAGTTGCGGTAAATCCTAACGACGACAGATACAAAGATTTCAAGGGGAAGAAAGTTCTTTTACCTATTGTAAACAGAGAGCTTCCCGTTGTTGAAGACGAGTACGTTGACATGGAGTTCGGTACAGGTGTTGTTAAGATCACTCCTGCACACGACCCTAATGACTTCGAGGTTGGAAAGAGACATAACCTTGAGGAAGTAAACGTACTTAATGACGATGCTACGATAAACGCCAACGGCGGCAAGTTCGCCGGCATGGACAGATACGAGTGCAGAGCTGCCATTGTAAAAGAGCTCGAGGAGATGGGACTTCTTGTTGAGATAGAGGACTACTCTCACAACGTTGGAACCCACGACCGCTGCAAGACAACCATCGAGCCCATGATCAAAGCTCAGTGGTTCGTAAAGATGGACGAGCTCATCAAGCCCGCAGTTAAGGCTGTAAAGGAAGGTGAGATCAAGCTCATCCCTCCGAGAATGGACAAGCTCTACTACAACTGGACTGACAACATCAGAGACTGGTGCATTTCAAGACAGCTATGGTGGGGACACAGGATCCCTGCATATTACTGCGACGAGTGCGGAGAAGTGGTTGTTGCAAAAGAGGCTCCGACAGTATGTCCTAAGTGCGGCAAAAACCACTTTACTCAGGATCCCGACACACTGGATACCTGGTTCTCATCAGCCCTCTGGCCCTTCGAGACCTTAGGCTGGCCACACGATACAAAGGAACTTAAGTACTTCTTCCCTACAGACGTACTTGTTACCGGATATGACATCATCTTCTTCTGGGTAATCAGAATGATCTTCTCAAGCTATGAGCAGATGGGTACATATCCCTTTAAGACAGTTCTTTTCCATGGACTTATAAGGGATTCCCAGGGCAGAAAGATGAGTAAGTCTCTTGGAAACGGAATTGACCCTCTTGAAGTTATAGACAACTACGGCGCTGACGCTCTGCGTCTTACCATCGTTACAGGCAATGCGCCCGGTAACGACATGCGCTTCTACAACGAGAGAGTAGAGAACAGCCGTAACTTTGCAAATAAGGTATGGAACGCCTCCAGGTTCATTATGATGAACATGGCAGAGGATGCTCCTTCGGCTATCCATCAGGCAGCTCCCGCAGGTCTTGAGCCCGTTGACAAGTGGATACTGTCAAAGCTCAACAACACCATTAAGGAAGTTACCGACAACATGGAGAAGTTTGAGCTGGGAATCGCAGTTCAGAAGGTTTATGACTTTATCTGGGACGAGTTCTGCGACTGGTACATCGAGATGGTTAAGCCGCGCCTTTACAATTCAGATGATGCAGCTTCCCATGAGGCAGCTCTCTGGACACTGCAGACCGTGCTCATCAATTCACTTAAGCTCCTTCATCCCTACATGCCGTTCATCACTGAAGAGATTTTCTGCACACTTCAGGATGAAGAGGAGTCTATCATGATCTCCGAGTGGCCTGTATACAAGGATGAGTGGAACTTCGAATCAGATGAGAAGGCGATTGAGACCATCAAGGAAGCCGTTCGCGGAATCCGTAACGTGCGTACACAGATGAACGTTGCTCCTTCAAGGAAGGCAAAGGTCTTCGTTGTAAGCGAAGATAAAGAAACACTTGATATCTTTACTACAGGAAAACTCTTCTTCGAGTCACTGGCCTATGCTTCAGAGTCAGTATGCCAGGAGGATAAGAGCGGCATAGCAGACGATGCTGTGTCCGTAGCTCTTGGAAGCGCTACTGTATATATCCCGTTCTCAGATCTCGTTGACCTGAAGGCCGAGATAGAAAGACTTACCAAGGAGCAGAAGAAGCTGGAGGGCGAGCTTGCCCGCTCAAAGAACATGCTCAGCAATGAGAAGTTCCTTTCCAAGGCTCCCGAGAGCAAGATCGCTGAGGAAAAAGAAAAACAGCTCAAGTACCAGCAGACCTACGATCAGATAACAGAAAGGCTTAAGCAGCTTCAGAAATAACCTGGGCTTTGCAGGATAAGTATGGACGAAAATTTGAGTTTGGCAGTAAAAGAGCTCCTTGACAGGGCTGACAATAATGCCAGGATCACCATCGGTGAATGCGAGGAATTCTTAAACAGGGTTCCGAGCTTCACCGATAAACATACAATAGAAGAGACGAAGGCCTTTTTGGAGTACCTTGGAAATCCCGATGAGTACATGCAGATAATCCACGTTGCAGGTACCAACGGCAAGGGCTCTGTATGCAGCTACATTTCATCAGTCCTCACAAAGGCCGACTACACGGTTGGACTGTTCACGTCACCTCACCTTGTGAGTCTCAACGAGAGATTTGCCATAGACAATAAACCCATTTCCGAGGGTGTGTTTGTGGAGGTCTTTATTGAGACTGTAAGGAGAGTAATGGAGTACGACAGGGACGGGTATTTCCCTACCTACTTTGAGTTTCTCTTTTTCGTGGCAATGATCCTCTACGATGTCTATCCTGTGGATTATCTAATACTGGAGACGGGTCTCGGGGGAAGACTTGATGCCACAAATGCAGTGAGCAATCCGACTCTCACCATTATCACTGAGATCGGCTATGACCACATGGAATATCTTGGAACCACCATTGAGGAAATCGCATCCGAGAAGGCCGGTATTATAAGGAAGGGCGTTCCTGTGGTCTACGTAGACAAGAGACCTGAATCCTCAGAGGTTATCAGGAAAAGAGCTCTTGAAATGAATGCAAGGGCCATCGCCATAGAAGAAAAGAATATTGAAAACCCTGAGCTGATAGGGGATGACGGAGGCAACAAATACATTGCTTTTTCATATAATTCCCTTTATGATAGATATGCTGATTTGAAGCTTGCTACGCAGGCTAAGTACCAGGCGGAGAATGCCGCTGTTGCAGTGACAAGCCTGGAGCTTTTGAGAGACAAGGGGGCACTGGTCACCGAGAACGATATCAGAGAAGGCCTTCTTTGTGCTAAGTGGGACGGCAGGATGGATGAGATGAGACCCGGCATATATGTGGACGGAGCTCACAATCTTGACGGCATCGAGGCCTTTTTGGACAGCGTAGCACAGATTCCCTGCGAGGGCAGGAAACACCTTTTATTTGGAATTGTGTCAGACAAGCAGTATAAGGATATAGTAAGCATGATCCTTAAGAGCCGTCTGTTTGATTCAATATATGTAACAGTTCTTGACACCGATAGAAGCGTATCAACCTCTGATCTCAAGATAGCTTTTGAGGACAGCAAGGATGAACTTGGAATTATCGGCCTTCCCATCAAGTATTACAGCAATGTAAGGGATGCCGTGACGGATGTCATTACCATGAGGAAGTCCGGTGACTGCGTATTTGCTGCAGGTTCGTTGTACCTGGCGGGACAGATAAAGTCAGTCATTTGATATACCTGAAGTTTAGGTGAGGGACAACAGATGCTTAAATTTGAAGAGGAACTTAAGAAGTTCAAACCCAGTCTTGAAATAGAAGACGCTGAAGAGATAATTTACAACCAGGATCTGGACGACATGTCAGACGTTCTCGTTAAACTCTTAAAGGACGCCAGAGATGAGGCGGATGCTGCCAAGAGGAAACAATAAAATGGCCGGAACAAAAGACAGGCTGGTCTCTTTGTCCAACTGGTTCTACAATGAGGGCCTTGAGAAGGCGGCTGTCAGAGATATGACGGGAGCCATAAATTCCCTTAACGACAGCCTGAGGTGCAATAAGAACAATATCGATGCAAGAAATCTTCTGGGTCTTGTATACTATGAGATCGGAGAAGTGGTTCCCGCACTGTCGGAGTGGGTAATCAGCAAGAACCTCAAGGCTGAGGATAACATCGCGGATAACTATATGGACATGGTCAGAAACAGCCCTTCGGAGCTGGAGACCTTTAATCAGACCGTCAAGAAATTCAATATAGCTTTGAATTACTGCCACCAGGGAAGCCTGGATCTGGCAGTGATACAGACAAAGAAGGTGCTTTCTTTAAACTCCAAGTTTATAAAAGCGCATCTTTTGCTTGCACTTTTATATCTCAACAACGGAAACTATGACAGGGCCAAGATAGAGGCCCAGAAGGCACTGAAACTGGATTCGGGAAGCGTCCTCGCAAAGCGCTATTTAAAGGAAGCAGACAGCATGCTCCTTCCCGGAGAGAGCGGAAAGCTGGTATCCGATGTGGCGGCAGCAGAGAGCGACGAAGCCATCAGGTTCAACAGCGGCAACGAGATGATAATACAGCCCCTCAAGAAGTCCGCCATCAGCAGGAGCAATTCGATATGGGGCATAGTTTTGGGAATAGTTTTGGGAGTGGCAGCAGCCAGCTTCCTTATCCTTCCCCAGAGAATACAGTCCGTCAACTCCAGCAGCCAGGAAAAGATATCCAGGATCAGCGAGGAGTCGGATGCCAAGTCCGCACAGATTGTATCCTACGAGCAGCAGATAGCAAAGCTCCAGGAGGAGATTGACAAGCTGGGTGAACAGGTTACGAACTATGAGGGAGTGGATTCCACTTCAGCAGCTATGAACAGCCTTATGAAGGCTGTGAACATATATATGGAAGAACCTTCTGATGTTGAAGGAATGGCAGAGGCACTTGCAGGCCTTGATCTTGACGCCATAAGCGCAGACGTATCACCGGAATTTACTTCTCTGTATGACTTTCTGATGACCAAGGTCGGAGTGCAGCTGGCAGGATCCTATTACGAAACCGGTTATGAGGCCTACAAGAGCGAGGATTACGAGACTGCCATCAAGAACCTTTCCAAGGCATATCAGTACAACAACACCGATGTAAACACTCTTTATTATCTGGGTAATGCCTACTACGCCAGCGGCGACACGGTAAAGGCCAAGGAAGTGTATGACGCTGTCATTAAGGACTTCCCTGATACCAAGAGTGCCCAGGCAGCTGAAACGAAGCTTGCGGAGATAAATAACTCAAATGGTTAATTTTTCGGACCTCAACTTTATATTCAGGTTTTTACCTGCTTTTCTGATAGTATTCTATCTCACACCGATCAAATTCAGGACATGGACTCTTCTACTTGGGAGTCTTTTGTTTTATGCGGTGGGGGATTTAAGGATGCTCCCTGCACTTGTTGGAGCAGTTATCGTGAACTTTCTTTTTGCCAAGGCGCAGTTTGGGGAAAAGAGCTTATCGCTCCTTCTGTTTATTCTGGCTATCGACTTCGGAATGCTTGCGGAGTTCAAGATCCTGGGCCAGTTCGTTGACAGCACCCTAATGCCCATCGGCATCAGTTTCTACATCTTCAAGATGATCTCCTATCAGATGGATGTCTACAGCGGCAAGATTGACAAGGACGAGAGCTTTGTCAATGTGGCTGCTTATTTCTGTATGTTCCCGCAGATCATATCAGGACCTATCATGAGATTTGACAAGTTTAAGGAAAACCCCTTTTTTGGAGGCAGACACGGCAGGATGAAGGTCTTTTCCATGATCGAGGACGGCCTTCGCTACTTTGTTGTGGGGCTTTCACTTAAGGTACTTCTTGCTGATCATCTGGCCATGCTCTGGAAGGACATAGGAACCATCGGATACGAGAGCATATCAACTCCCCTTGCCTGGCTTGGGGCCTATGCCTACACCATGGAGCTGTACTTCGATTTCTGGGGATACTCCCTGATGGCAGCGGGAATCGGCGTTATGCTGGGATTTCCTTTTATCACGAACTTTGATCAGCCCTACGGATCCGGAAGTGTATCGGAGTTTTACAGAAGATGGCATGCTACCCTTGGATCCTGGTTCAGAGATTACATCTATATTCCACTTGGAGGCAGCAGGAAAGGCAATTTCCGGACTGTCTTAAACCTTCTGATAGTGTGGATAGTTACAGGATTCTGGCATGGTATCACCCTGAACTTTATCATATGGGGAGTGATACTTTTTGTGATTGTTGTAACGGAGAAGTTTCTGGTGTTTAACAAACTTCCTGAGAAGGTCGGAAAGATAGTAGGCAGATTCAATGTACTGGTCCTTATCCCCCTGACCTGGGTGGTATTTGCGATAAGCGATTTCAATCTTCTGGGGCAGTACTTCTCAAGACTATTTCCTTTCTTTGGGCAGGGAGTTGCGGTCAACAAGGGTGATATTGTAAAGAACCTTGGAATATACTGGAGCGTACTTCTGCCGGGAGTAGTTCTTTTGATCCCGAAGGTGTTCGAGTTCTGGGAAAATCATAGAAATCATGTGTTATTTAATATATTGTGGATACTGCTGTTCTGGGTATGCATTTTCAGTATTGCCGGATCGGCCGGAAATCCATTTATGTATTTCAGATTTTAATGCGAAAGAAGAAAAATGAAATTTAAGAGATTACTTAAGGAATGTCCAATTTTAATAGCGATAACGGTGGTAGCTGTCGTGCTGTCCATCGTGGGACTGTGCTTTAGGAGTACGGTTTATGCGCAGTATGCCGGAGGTGAAGAGCCCTTCAAATACCCGGCGTTGTCCTATGTTTTTCAGGGTGCAAGAGATGGAGTGTACCCATGGAGTGAGCCGGACATGGAAGAAAACGTCAATTCACTTTTTGAAGCAGGTACCAGGCCCGGAGACGAAGAGACTGCCGACGAAGGATTAGAAGTGGCAGAAGGTGACGGCAGCGCTGAAGTAGAAGCTGAAGGCGGGGAAGACACAGAAGGTGCGTCAGAGGAAGCTGAACAGGACGACAGCTCTTTTGACATATCAGGAAATTCCGCTGAGGAACCGGAAGAAGAGGAGCCGGAATTCTACGAGTTTACGGACGTGGACGACGATTACTTTAACGATGCGCTCTTTATTGGAGATTCAAGGACTGTGGGGCTTTCAGAGTACTGTGAGCCGTTGGATACCAGAGCAACCTTCTATTCAAAGGTATCCCTGACGATCTACGCCTGTATGGACAAGGAATTCATCCAGACTGACAACGGCAAGATCAGTGTTGATCAGGCGCTTCGTGAAAATGAGTTCGGCAAGATCTACATCATGCTTGGGATCAACGAGATTGGAACAGGCGATGCCCAGTACTTCAAGGATGCCTACGAGGAAGTCATAAACAGGATAAGAGAGCTTCAGCCGGATGCCATCATATACATCCAGGGCATCATGCATGTGACTGCTCACAAGAGTGACAATGATAAGTACTTCAACAACGACAATATAAATGAAAGAAATGCCGCCATTGCAGAGCTGGCAGACAACAGGACAGTCTTCTATATTGACATGAACGGAGCCGTGGACGACGGGAATGGAAATCTTGACAGCACACTGACCTTTGACGACGTTCACCTGAAGGCATCTTCATATGAGAGATGGCATGAATTTTTACTTCATAATGCTATAGTGAGGTGATAAAATGGCTAGAGAAATGGTTTTTAAAATGGAGCGCCCGGGACTTTTGCACGAGGGCGATAAGGTGACAGTGACAGAGGGAGTTCTTCCCAGTAACTACTACTATACGATAGACCCGTCTCTTGCAATGTCCGGCAATGTTCCTTTCAGGGATAGAATGCTGGAGACAAAAGGCGTTGTGACCAAGGTTGAGGAGAACGCAAGAGGGTTCTATGTGACGGCGGTCTTTTCAAGCGAGGAAGAGGCGTAAAAGGATGTCGGGACTACCGGCAGCCTTGGCATACAAAAGGTTAAGGAGGACATATCATGGAGTACATTTCAACAGACAAGGCACCACAGGCCATTGGCCCTTATTCACAGGCTATCAGGGTGGGGGATTTTCTTTTTGCCTCCGGACAGATACCGATCAATCCCGAGGACGGTGAGATCGACGCTATCACAATAACAGATCAGGCTGACAGAGTCTGCAAAAACATCGGCGAGATCCTTGCCGCTGCAGGCACAGATTTCAAGCACGTTGTAAAGACTACATGTTTCCTCGATGAGATGAGCGATTTTGCTGCTTTCAACGCAGTTTATGAGAAGTACTTCACTGGAAAGCCCGCAAGGAGCTGTGTGGCAGTTCAGCAGCTTCCCAGAAACGTCCTTTGCGAGGTTGAGGTAATAGCTTATCTTGGATAATACATGATTCGCATGGAGGAATGCGTATGAAAAAAATGCGGATTTTAGCCTCCCTTATGACGTTACCTCTTTTGCTTTCCGGATGTGGGTCTTTGGCAGGAAGGCACAACATTGACTCAGGCTTTTCTTTTATCGAAAGCCATGAGTATCAGAGTGCGCTTGAGAGCTTTGCGGCCGCTGAGGAAAACGGAGAGGATGAGGAGCTGATCCACAGGGGAAAGGGAATAGCATATCTGCACAGCGGAGAATATCAGCAGGCAGCCGATGAACTCACGCTGTCCCTTGCATGCGACGAGGGAATAGTTGATGACATGGATTTTGACACTAACTATTACCTGGCGGAGGCCTTTCTTGAGCTTAAGGAATACAACAAGGCAAAAGAGGTGTATGACGCCATTCTCGGGCTTCGCAGCAAGGACAGTAACGCCTACTATCTTCGCGGAATAGCTGAATTGGCGTCGGGAAATCACGATGCGGGGTACGCTGACTTTTCAAAGGCCATCAGCCTCAATTCCAGGGATTATTCCATGATCATCATGATATATAAGGCTCTGGATGAATACGGCTACTCTGACGAAGCGTTGAAGATCCTTCAGACTGCCATGGACAACGGCAGCGACTTTATGACCAACTTTGAGAAGGGGCAGATATCCTACTACCTGGGAAACAACGCTGAGGCGCAGAGCTATCTTGAGGCTGCAAGGAACGAGCGGGACCAGGAAAAAGAACCTGTTGTGATAATGCTGGGGCAGACCGGAGAGAAGCAGAACGACTACAACTACGCCATCAGCGTATACAGGACCTATCTTTCAGAGAATCCTGACAGTGCCCACGTGTACAATCAGCTTGGGGTGTGCCAGATAAAGCAGGGGGATTATGATTCCGCTGTATCATCTTTTGAGTCGGGGCTGGCACTTGATGACAAGGATTATAACCAGGCACTTGCACTCAACAGGATAACTGCTTATGAGTATATGGGGGACTTTGACACCGCCAAATCTCTGATGCAGACCTATCTGCAGACATATCCTGACGACGATGCTGCAGAGAGGGAGAATGTTTTTTTATCGACAAGGTGACATAAAACTAAGCAATAGAATATGTTAATAAAACCACACGGAAATTTCGGGTGGTTTTTAATTAATAAAGATTGACAAAAAAATATCAAGGTGATATGATTGATGAGTGTCAAATTGGGGACACAAAGCAAAAAACACATGTTTTCAGGAGGGAAATGAAAATGGCAAAAACAGCGATTATTACCGGCGGATCAAGAGGTATCGGAGAGGCTATGGCCCTTAAGCTGGGCGAACTTGGCTACAACGTAGTTATCAACTACAGAAGTGAATCTTCAAAGTCTCTTTCAGACGATCTTGCAGCTAAGATCCAGAAAGAGTACGGAGTAGAGACATTAGTAGTAAGAGCTGATGTCAGCAAGTATGAGGATTGCGAGAGCCTTGTTAAGGCAGCTCTAGATAAGTTCGGTGACAAGATCGACGTACTTGTAAACAACGCAGGTATCACAAACAACTGCAACTGGATCGACATCACAAGAGAGCAGTATGAGAACGTTATCAACACCAACCTCATGAGCGCTCTTCACATGACACACCTTACACTTCCTTACATGATCAACCACAGTGATAAGGACAACCAGTGCTGTATCGTTAATACATCCTCAATCGGAGGACTTATCGGCGTTATCAACCAGGCTGACTACTGCACATCAAAGTCAGGTATCATCGGACTTACAAGAGCCCTGGCACTTGAGTTTGCAGGAAGAGGCATCAGAGTTAATGCCATTGCTCCGGGTATGATTATGACAGACATGCTCCGCGGAGTAAACCAGGAGGAGTTAAAGGCCCTTGCAGCAACTATTCCTCAGGGATTCATCGGAGAAACATCCGATATTGCCGGCGCTTTGGAATATCTGCTCACTGCATCCTACATGACTGGACAGGTTATTTCTCCTAACGGCGGATTCGTTCTTCAGTAAAACGTAAATTATAAAACTTTTCTAAAAAAAAGTGGGAAGGCTACGGCTTTCCTGCTTTTTTTGTTAGAATTAAATTGTTGGAATATAACTATTTTTTTATACAATATCACGTGTAAAATGGAAAACGATAGAGATATTGGGCTTAGACTTGAAGTCTTTGGCACCAGGGGATCTAATTCCATATTTGGTGATACTTTCACAAAATACGGGGGCTCTACCTCCTGTTATCTTATCACGGCAAATGACGGGATAAAGGAAGAGGCTCTGATTCTTGATGCCGGCACAGGTATTTTTAACATTACAGACATTGATAATGATGAGATCACGATTCTTTTATCTCACGCTCACCTTGATCATGTCGTTGGTCTGCCGGTTTTTCACAGCCTGACAGAAAAGAATAAGAGAATTTGCATATATCTTGCAAACAGAAACGGCGCATCTGCAAAAGAGCAGATTGACGCTCTTATTTCTGAGCCCTATTGGCCCTGCAGAATTTCCGATTATCCGGCAGATGCGAAGATACTTGATATGCCTGAGAGCTTTGACATAGGTGATATTCATGTGGATACCATGGAGTCCAACCATCCCAGTGGATCTTCAATCATCAGGATAACCTACAATAATTCGAAGCTTATCTATGTTACCGACTACGAACACGGAAATGCTTCCAAGGAAAAAGAACTTGTGGAGTTTTGCGGGGGGGCTGATCTGATCCTGTACGATGCCCAGTACTTTGAAGATGAATATCCAAAGTATAAGGGCTACGGTCATTCCACGCCGGAAGATGGTCTTAGGCTTAAGGAAGAAAGCGGGGCAAAAGAACTTGTTTTCATCCATCACAGCCCGGCCCACAATGACCTTTGTTTATATGAGGCTGAAAGAAAGTACATTCAAAAAGGTGCGCATTTTGCCAGGGAAGGGGAGGTATTTTATCTATGACAAAAGAGTATTCCATAGACAGACTGATACAGATAGCCATCGCCCTCTCGGCTGAAAAAAATGTAGACAAAATCCTGGATATGATCCTTAAGGAAGCCATAAAGATCAGTAACTGCGACTCAGGAACGGTGTATGTAAGGGAAAAAGATCTGCTTTATTTCCACAACACATACACAGGAGCAGGTGGATTTGTAGATAATAGCACAGGAAAGCTTAAGAATATTCCACCGGTTCCTCTGAACAGAAGTTACGTAAGTGCCTGCGCAGCTATTGATAAGAAAAAGATAAACATCGAGGACGTCTACGAGTCCGATGAATACGATTTTACCGGAGCCAAAAAGTACGACACCATGAATAACTACAGGACAAAGTCCATGTTGGTTATCCCCTTGGAAGATGATAAGGGCGAAATAGTAGGAGTGCTCCAACTTATAAATGCACAGGATGAGGGTGGAACAATAATCCCATTCCCGGCATCGGATGAGGACATCATCTCAGCACTGGCATCCCTG
>JAEEGF011354703.1_pt1 | contig 11564 bp, 5 predicted proteins | sample 9134171 | NCBI WGS metagenome assembly JAEEGF01 (sample SAMN16246542, study PRJNA631951) | gut metagenome | biome: gut microbiome; feature: rumen; material: AP-attached | host: Bos | place: Iran: Karaj | collected 2018-10 | reverse complement strand
CTGTGTAGCAGGTGTCGGTGCCAAAGGCAGGGCACTCATTCCAGTAGGGTGCATTCTGGCTCCAATTGGCGGTACTGAGCGGATTGACCGACTGGCTGGCGCGCTGCGGAGCATTTAGGGAAGATCTCGATACCTGAATGTTTGGGTTGGCTTGAAGAAATTCCATTTGACGTTTATAACATGACAGCCAGTACTTCATGTTCTTTGGTAGATTGTTTATGTCAATGGGGCCGTCACCGTAGGCCAGTACCTCCTGAGCCCGGTCATCGCCTGCGACAATCACAAAGCAATTACTGGCATTGAAGATATAATAGACAGGAGTCGTTGCTGACTTGGAGTTCCATTCGACATGAGCCAGATGAAGGCTACCTTGTGCTGGTGCCATCATGATGCCAGTGGCGGACCGGTCAGCAATGAAATGGAATGCAGCGGCTTGAGCGGCTTTTTCATCAACATGGGCAGTCCAAGCTTGAGTTGCCGCCAACAACATGACGGCAAGGAAAAGGATTCTTTTCATGTATTCCGATTTTATTCTAAGTGTTTATGATGATAGTAGCTACAAAATCAATTCATATCTCCTGGATTTCATTCTCCAGAAGCATAAAAGGTGGGGCAAAAGCAAATACTATTACCCCACCACTATATAACAATACTGTATCAGACCAAATCAATTACTGCCCAACAGCAGGTTGATCAAGGCCGTCACATCTTCAATGCTGATGCGGGCATCACCATTCACGTCGGCACAGGTGGTACTGATTTCTCCCTCGGACAGCAGATAGCTGATAAGGTCGGTCACGTCCTGAATGCTTAACTTGCCATCGTTGTTCACGTCACCAGGCTGGTAGCTCTGGCCGTTGTCCGACAAGATCACATAGCTGCTCTTACTCCACGGGCTAATGGTGCCGTCAATATAATGCGCCTTGACCCTGTAATAGAAAGATCCGGCAGCGGTAAGACCCGTGACGGTGTAATGCTTGTCGGTAATGCCCGTGATGAGGCGACACTCGGCGCTTCCCTCCTCGGCGATAGCACGCATCTGGGGGTGGTCCTCCTCGCCAGCATAGATCATAATGCTCTGGAACACGGGGAAATTGCTCTTACCGGCGATGGTCACCTGATCCGCCTCACTGCAGTCAAGCACGGCCACATAGTCGGTGAATGGGGTGCCGCCAGGAGCAGAGAACTCCTGCTGATCAGCACCAGTAGAAACAATGAATTTTGAGCTGCTCTGGTTCATGGAAGATTTGGCCCTGACGATAACAGTTACCTTTTCATAGCCCGACAGATCATACATCGGCGAGATCAGCGAACTCCTGTTATTGATGGAAATGCCTGCCTGCTCACACCACAAGCCGTTACCGGCAAAAGTCCACTCCTCGGGCAACAATTCCTCGGGGTAGTCGGCATAGTTGCTGGAATTCTCCACAACATCACTCCAATCAAGTTCACCGATGAGGGTGAAGCCGGGTCTGGTATTCACCTCAAGGGTATAGCTATCTACATATTTATCGGCAGTCTCATCGGTCCATTCGGCAAGGAACTCGGTCAATCCGATGCGGGCACCGTCAGCGGGAAGCATCACCGGAGTGTACACGTCAAGGGTAGCCGTTCCATTGAGAGTAATGGTCACATCCTCGGCTTCAGGACTGCTCAAGGTAATTGTTGCGGTATTGCTGCCGCTTGCAAGCGGCGCATAGGTCACGGTAACGACCTTTCCTGAGTCCAAGTCATTGAGTGCAACGCTGGCGGCATCCATCGAGAACACGCCGTCAGGGTCATCAAGCGTCATTACCACATCATCGGTCAGGAACTTGCCGTTGACAATGAAGCTGGCCGTGGAACTCTGGTCCACAAAAGCCTCTATATCAATCTGGCGAGGTGCCACAATGATTGTTGGCGTTGTGATGGGCGGATGGATTCCGATGATCATCTCCTGCTCGATGTTGAACGAGTAGTCCCTGTAACTGAAGGCATTCAACGCAAAGTCACCGTTGCCGAGACCACTCCAGCCCCAATTCACATGATAGGTGTCGGTCGCGGCAGTATAACCGTCCACATTGAAAGCATGGCCGCTCCACCCGCGCTGGTCATTGTAGTCAAAGGCGCAATACACCACGGGGCGTCCCTCGAACAACTCATTCTGGAGTATTGCAGCCCACTCCTCGTCGGTATAGAACTCCTGCATCTCGTTGCCGAAATTATCGGCCATGGACTTCATCAGCAGATCGGCCTCCTCATCATAGCCGAAAAACTTGACCGTACGCAAGATATCGCTACCCCTAGCACCGCTGCCATCCACAGAATAGTCCATGTGTTCCTCCTGGCCGATGTAACGCATCAGCCAAGCCACGGCATCGGCCTGGGCTTCGTTATAGTTGCCCTCTATATACTCGTCGAGCATATTGTCCCAATCAAATGTAATGGAAGGCAAGGCGGGCAGACTCACTACATAGTTAAAGGCTGGAACCGGAGGCGTCGGTTCAACGGGGAATTTCCAGTAATAGAACACCATCGACAACGATGTGGCGGGACAACCTGTCAAGCAATATTCACCGTTGATGACGGGGCAGTGGTTCCAGTAAGGCTCAGCCTGGTCCCACAGGGCCGTGAGCATCGGGGGAACGGTAGTAGAAGCCGAACGGCCCGTAATGCGCGGCACATCAACCTCTATGTCAGGGCGTTCCTGCAGGAAAACCATCTGACGCTTATAGGTATTGAGCCAGTTATTCATGTTCTCAGGCATACGTGCATAGTCCAGCGGACGGTCGCCCCATGCGAGAATCTGACGCGCCCTGTCATCGCCTGCAACAATGACAAAGCCTTGCTCACTATTGAAAATATAATAAACTGCCTGGTCGGCACGCGAAGGATTCACCTCGGTGTGAAGCAACTTCACATCAGCGGCCTTAACGGGGATTCCACGATGCCCCGAGGGCGCGAAATCTTGCAGGAAACGTGTCGCAGCGGCTTGAGCTTGAGCGACATCAACATCGGCTGCCATCGCCGGCATCATCGCCAACAGCAGCAAGCCACATAACAATAATTTCTTCATATCAATAATCGGTTAATCAGTAATACTCAATTGATGGCAACCGTCACCAGTTACAATGGCTGACGCACGAGGTGCAAAGTTATAAAAAACCATTGAAACTTTCATTACTGACTGTAATTAAAATGTAATATGGCAGGATTATCCATCAAAAACTGAGGCCCAAAAGCCAAAGACACTTGAGCCCCAGTAGAGATAAAAATGTTCAGTTCATCAATTACCGGCCAACAAGAGATCAATCAGGGCTGTAACATCGTCAATATTGACTTTACCGTTTCCATCAACATCGGCGCAAATGGTACAGATGGCACTGGCATCACCCTTTAACAGGTAGTTGATCAACTCGGTAACATCCACGATGCTCACCTTGCCATCATGGTCCACGTCACCAGGAGCATAAACGTGTCCATTTTCAAACAAGGTCACCTTCTGAGAGTTACTCCAACGGCTCTGAGTGCCATCGGCATAAACTGTCCTTACCTTATAATAGAACGTACCAGATTCGGTAAGATCCTTGACAGTATAGAACTTATCGGTAATGCCTGTGATGAGACGGTAGCTGGCATCGCCATCCTCAACAACAGCCCTCAGCGAATTCAACTCATTGACGTCGCCGACATAGACCTTGATCATCGCCATGTCAGGTGAGAAGTAGTCATCGGTCGATGTAATGGTGATTTTCTCGCCCTCGCTGGCAGTCACAAGCCAGGAATGAGTCTCTTCTGAATAGAACTCGTGGCCGACTGACGGCGTCTGGTTAGAACCGACAGTGATGTTGCCGGAACCATAAGTACCACTGACGGTTGTAATCTGCATCGTGAAGACAGCATCGGTATAGCCTTCGGGCACGGTATAGGAGATGTAGCCATCATCGTTGTAGTTGTTGAAGTAAACCGCGTTGTGACCAGCCATGACACCGTTGCCACTCCAGGGAGCCGAAAGCGTCATGCTCTCATAGCTGCCGGTATAGATGCTGCCATCGATGGAGTCAAGCAATTCAACGGCAGGTCGGGTTGCCACTTCGAGCGTATAGCTCTCAACGTTATCGGCAGGAGTCTCATCGGTCCAATTGGCACGGAACTGGGTCAGGTTGATAAATGCGCTGTCGGCGGGCAGCATATAGGGAATATAAGTTTCCAGGACTGCGGTGCCATTGATCGTGATGACCTTGTCCTCGGCATCAGGATTGCTCAGGGTGATTGTAGCCGTGTGGGTGCCAACTGCGGTGGGCGCATAGGTCACAGTAATTACCTTGCCTGCCTCCTGCTCACTGACGTCAACACTGGTTGCATCAATCGAGAACATACCGCTCTCGTCATTGAGCGTGAGGTCTATAGCACTGTTGAGGAGCTGCCCCTTGACCTTAACCGTTGCGGTCGCAGTCTTGCCAGGATAGGCATTCATCTCCAGTTTGGAGGGATTTATCTTGATAGACGGTCCCTGGGCGGGTGGTTGGATACCCATAATCATCTGTTGCTCAATGTCAAACGTGTAGCCGCTGCTGGAAAAGGCATTCAGGACGAAGTCGCCATTTCCATCACCACTCCAGCCCCAGTTCACGTGATAGGTATTGTCGCTGGCGGTATAGCCGTCCACGTTAAAGGCATGTCCACTCCAGCCCCAATAGGAGTAATCATAACCACAATAAACGACGGGGCGGCCCTCGGCAAGCTCATTCTGGAGCAAAGCAGCCCATTCGTCATCGGTATAATATACTGCCGTGTCGTTGCCGTAGTCATCGGTACGGGTTTTGAACTCAAGGCGAGCCATCTCCTCATCATAGCCGAAGAACTTAACAGCACGCAGGATGTCAGCACCCATGGCACCACTACCGCTGGGCGTATAATCCATGTGCTCTTCCTGCCCGACATAACGCATCAGCCATGCCACGGCATCGGCTTGGGCGGGGGTGTAACCACCCGTGTACTTGTCCAGCATATTGTCCCAGTCAAAGGTGATAGACGGCAGAGCCGGAATCTGGAATCCATAGCTCTCATTGGTATAACCCTCGACTTCAGGAGTGGGATCGGTGGGATACTTCCAGTAGTAGAACACCATCGACAGTGAGGTAGCAGGGCAACCCGTCAGGCAATACGAGCCGTTGTACATGGGGCAATGGTTATAGTAAGGAGCATCCTGGTCCCACTCGGCTGTGAGCAGCGGTGCTACATCAGGTGTTCTCAGGCTCTTGTTTAATTTGGGCTGATCAACGACCATGCCAGGATGAGCCTGCAGAAACTCTATCTGTTTCTTGTAAGTACCCAGCCAGAACTTCATATTGTCCGGCATGCGCTTCATGTCCAGGGGACGGTCACCGTGAGCAAGTATCTGATGGGCACGGTCATCGCCCGAAACGATTATAAACCCTCTACTGGAGTTGAAGATGTAATAAGCAGCCTGTGTGGCGCTTGATGAATTTTTCTCGGTGTGAATCAACTTGAGGTCACCGGCTGAAACACCTTGGAATCCTTTTACCTTGGCGTTCGCCGTGAGGAAACGCCTTGCTGTTGCCGAGGCTTGAGCCAAATTAACATCGGCTGCAGAGACCTGCATGACGGCCAACAGCATGGTGGCAAGCAATAATAATTTCTTCATAAATCAATGGTTAACTATTTGAATAAAAGATGATTAATTAACAAACTCGGTTTACAACCGTACAAATATGCTTAAAAAAAGCATGCAAATTTAGACAATTTATTACAATCAACAACAAAAAATAGTAGTATTTCAACAAAATATTAACACAAGCAACAACTATAGGATGCGTACAAATTAGGGGTTGCACCCATAAGGCACAACCCCTAAAATATTCAGTGATTTAACCTAATTAATTGTGACTCAACAAGAGGTTAATCAGGGCAGTCACATCGGCAATGTTGACTTTCTCATCACCGTTGACATTGGCGCAAGTGGTGCAAATAACAGACTCGTCACCACTCAGCAAGTAGTTGATCAAGGCAGTCACGTCCTTGATGCTCAACTTGTTGTCATGGTTCACGTCACCAGGCTCAAAGTCATGAGCAGGAGTACCATTGTCCTTCAAGGTAACTTGCTCGATATTGCTCCATTCGCTCTCGGTACCATCGGCATAGTGTGCCTTCACCTTGAAGAAGTAGGTGCTCTCAGCATTCAAGTTATTCACGGTGTAGGTCTTCTCGGTGATGCCACTGATTACATAATGAGAAGCGTCACCCTCCACTGTAGCGCGCATCTGCGGAGTTACCTCACCAGCATAGATCTTAATAGCCTGGATGGTGGGGTTCCAAGCATCTGCATAGAATTCAATCTGATCAGTTTCAGCGCAGTTCAATACAATCGTATAATCAACATAATCACTGGTCAGATCCAGAGTCTTCTGATCAACACTGGTTTTAACGGTAATTGTTGATGCAGTCCAACCATAGTAGTTCTTAGCCCTCATCACTACAGTAACCTTTTCTTGTCCAGCGAAGTCGAGGACATCGGTCTTGATGTAGCTTTCGGAGGTGATAGCAATACCGCCCTCATCGAAGAAGATCGAGTAATCACCGTAGGTCCAACCCTCAGGCAGAGCACTGGGTGCACTACCGGTAGCATTACTCCAATCTACCTCGGCAAGCAGACCACCTGCACCGGGTTTCTCCTTCACATCCAGGGTGTAGCTGAGAACATTCTCGGGAATGGTCTGGTCGGTCCAGTCGGCACGGAACGAAGTCAGATTGATGTACTGCTCGGCTGCAGGCTGCATCACGGGAGCATAGACCACAAGAGGAGCGGCAGTTGCGACACCCTTCAGCTCAACAGTCACATCAGAAGCGCCCTCGCTGCTCAGGGTGATGGTGGCATTGTTGGTGCCAACCTCCTGGGGAGCATAGGTCACAGTGACGGTCGTGCCGAGATCATTAATACTGATTGTGGTAACGTCCATGCTGAATACGCCATCGGCATCATTCAGGGCAAGGGTAATATCACCAGTCAAGTGAGCACCGGTAACGTTGAACGTAGCGGTAGTGGTCTCACCAGCGTAGCACTCCATGTTGAGAACATCGGTCGAGGTATAGACGTGGGGATCGGTCGTGAGGGTGGGATCCTGCACGTCGGCAAACAGGATGGGGAAGAAGTCATAGACCGTCATGCCATTATCAAGGGTGAAGCCGTTGAGCGCATAGTAAGTGTTCTTATCAGCACTCATACCGAAGTTCACGTGATACATGTCGTTCTCAGCATCATAGCCATCGACATTAAAGGCATGGCCACCGATGCCGGTAGAGTCGCTCGACATGTCAAAGGCGCAATAGATCAGGGGACGGCCAGCAATCAGCTCAGACTGGATCAGTTCGCCCCACTCTTCCTCGGTGTAGTTGACGGTACCATCGTCAAAGTCCCACTTCTCGATCACGTGGGCATCACGATAACCAAAGGTGCGGAGGGCTAGCATGATTTCCTCGCGCTCTGCACCACTCCTATCCAGACCATAGTCCATAGTCTCGGCCTGGCCCACATAGCGCATGAACCAACTGATGGCGTCAATCTGCGCATCGGGAATCTGGTCGATACCACTTGAGCTGCTGGGGTAAGAATCACGCATGTTGTCCCAGTCGAAGGTGTACTCGGGCAGGTCTTCAATTACGTAACCGGAGGTCGGGCAGGTGTAGCCGGGAAGAGCGGGAGAAACTTTGGGATACTCCCAATATCTCATCACCTGAGCCAGTGCTACAGCCGAGCAGCCCACCTTGCAATAGGGATCCTGACCAGAACCCTTCTTGGGGGTCTTCATGTTGTAAGGCTTGCCCTGGTTCCAAGCGGTGGTCAACAGCGGTCCTACCGAAACGCCGCCACGGTAGATGGCCTTCTGCACCTTCAGTCCGGGATGAGCCTGCAAGTACTCCATCTGCTTCTGGTACATGTTCAGGAAGAGCTGCATGGCCTCGGGCAGATCATTGAGGTTCTCCAACTGGCCTTCGCCGTAAGCGAGAATCTCGCGAGCACGGTCATCACCAGCGACGATAACATAGCCACGGTCGGTGTTGACGATGTAGTAAGCTGCCTGTGCGACATTGCTTGAGTTCTTCACCTCACGGGTCGACGTGATGGTCGGCTGCGAGGCCATGAGGCGACCGTTGGCGGTCTGGCTCATCAGGAAACGTTGTGCAGACTGCTTGGCGGTAGCCAGGTCCACATTGGCTGCCGTGAGTTGTAACGAGGCAACCACAAGCGCAGCAAGTAAAAGGATTTTTTTCATAAAAACAATGATTTATTAAATGAATAAAAAAGAGTGTTCGTTATCATCAGTTGTTGGACAGCAGCTTGTCGATAAGTGCTGTGACATCAGCAATGCTTACCTTGTCATCACCGTTGACATTAGCACAAACGGTGCAGATGACACTTTCATCACCACTCAGCAGATAGTTAATCAAGTCGGTCACGTCCTTGATGCTGATTTTGTCGTCATGATTAACATCGCCTACCTCATGACCATGAGGAAGAGGACCATTATCCTTCAGGGTAACTTCCTCGATATTGCTCCAATCACTCTCGGTACCATCGTTGTAGAAGGCTTTCACCTTGTAGAGGAAAGTGCCCTCGGCGGTCAGGCCGGTTACTGTGTAGAACTTGTCGGTGATGCCAGTTATAGTGCGCCAGGTAGCGTCGCCGTCCTCGGTGGCACGCATCTGAGGTGCGGGAACCTCACCGGCATATATCTGCATGTTCAGGAAGCCGGGGTTGCCGCTCTTGGGGGTGAACGTCACCTGATCGGCATCAGCACAATTAAGAACAACGACATACTGATTGAATGATCCGTAAGTCATGGGAATATCCTTAGAGTCAACACTCGTCGAAACCGTTAGAGTAGCTGACGGATAACCAGCCTTGCCGGTAAACACTACAGTCACCTTTTCGGCACCTGCCATGTTATAGGTCGGGGTTGAGAAATAGAAGTTACCTGTAATGGAGATAAAACCGTCTTCGGCATAGAAGTCACTACCACCGACACTCCAGCCATCAGGGAAATACCTGTCGGCATTTTCTGTTACAGGGAAGAAGCTCTCACTGGTTCTGCTCCAGTCAATATCATCGAGAAGGACATAATTGGGCTTGGTGCTCACCTCGAGGGTGTAGCTAGCAACATTCTCGGCAGCGGTCTCATCGGTCCAGTCTGCACGGAAGGACGTCAGGGAGATGTAGTCCTCTACAGCGGGCAGCATCACGGGATCGTAAACTACCAGTGGAGCAGGAGCTGCCGTTCCGTTCAAGGTGACAACCATATCCTCAGCTCCGGGGCTGCTCAGAGTAATGGTAGCGGTGTGCTCGCCTACAGCATTGGGGTTGTAGGTCACGGTAATCAACTTACCGTCCTTGGCCTCGGCCATCGTTACAGCGGTTGTATCAAGGGCGAAGACGCCATCAGCGTCATTCAGCGTCAGGGTAATGTCATCAGTGAGCAGTCTACCCTTAACAGTGAACGTAGCGGTCACGGGCTCACCCAGACGGGTTGCCATCTCCAATTCGGCGGGATTCACTTTGATGGTCGGAGCTACTGCAATCGAGGGATAAATGTTCTTTACAATGCGTTGGCCCAAGTGGTAATTTGAGCCCTGGTTTGCAAAAGCATTCATGGCAAAATTGCCATTACCAACGCCGCTCCATCCCCAGTTGATATGGAAAGTGCCATCAGTAGCATCATAGCCATCGACATTAAATGCATGGCCAGAGTAGAGATTATGAACATTGCTATAGTCAAAAGCACAGAAAACAAACGGGCGACCAGCCAAGAGTTCCTCGACCATCAGTGCATGCCAATCCTCATCGTTGATATAGGTGGTTTCCTCACCCGTCTCAAAGTTCATCGTTGCCTTATAGACAGCGACAGCATCCTCATAGCCGAAGGTCTCACAGGCCCTGACAATATCATCCTCCCAGGCATCGCTACCTGCTTTGTCATAGTTCATTCGCTCGGCTTGGCCGATGTAACGCATCAGTTGGGCTACAGCAGTGGCATTGACACTTTCATAATGTCCCAGCCTATAAGTGGGGAGCATATTATCCCAATCAAAGGTCACCGAGGGCAGAGCATCGAGGGTGAATTTGCCATTGTTGGTCGTATAGCCAGGAACTACCGGCGTGGGCTCGGTGGGATATTGCCAGTGATAGAACACTTGTGCAAGTGAAGTGCAGGCGCAACCGGTCAAAGCTCGGGTATCACCATCTCGAGGGCACTGACCGTAATAGGGTGAACCTTGGTCCCACCTGGCCTCGAGCATCTCTTCAACGCTCTGGCCGTCACGGAAGACGGGCTTGGTCACTACCATGCCGGGATGGGCCTGCAGATACTCCATCTGCTGCTTGTAGTAACTGAGCCAGAATCTCATATTCTCGGGCAAGCTCTTCATGTCCTTAATTTCAGCATCTCCATAACCAAGAATCTCTTGAGCACGGTCATCACCCGACACGATGACGAAGCCCCTATCGGTGTTCACGATATAGTAAGCAACCATATCAGTTCGGCTGGAGTTGCGCTCCTGGTGAATCCATTTCACCGCAGGAGCCGTGGTCATCAAGCGGCCATTGTGAGCCTTATTCATCAGTAAACGTTGGGCAGCTTGCTGAGCTGTAGCCAGATCGACTTGACCTGCGGATACAGTAATAGCCGCCAACAAAAGCATGGCTAGGCAAAATAATCTCTTCATAATCAGCTAGTTTATAGTTTATTTCAAAATCAGGTTCAATGAAAATGGCATTTAGACCCTTATCCTTAACAAGCTAAGAACGCGACAAAGATAAGAGAAAAAAATTAAAAACCAACGATTTCTTCAAAAGAATGTATAAATAAGCAAGAAATAAATGTTCTAATCCACCCAAAGCCATTAAGAAGAATCAATAGAAATCTTTGGGACTGGATATCCAGTTGCTCTTAGCCTTTGGTATTGATTTCATTAACACGGTATTATAAGCAGTACATCACAAAAAGAGGGCACGCCTAAACGTGCCCTCAGCAATCATGGGGTAATCAGAATATAGTGCTTATTCCCCTAACAGCAAAAAATTGATAAGGCTTGTCACATCACTAATATTCACACTGCCATTCTGATCAGCATCGGCACAAATGGAGCAGCCCTCCTGACCATCATTCAGCAAGTAGTTAATCAAGTCCGTCACATCAACGATGGAGAGACGACCATCATGGTTCATATCACCCGGTTGATAGCCATGTCCTTCACCATGCAGGACAACGGTCTTGGCCTTGCTCCAGGGGCTCCAGGTGTCGTCGGTGTAATGGGCCTTCACGCGGAAGAAGAAGGTGCCGCCGGCTGTAAGGTTCTTAACGGTGTAGAACTTGTCGGGGGTGATGCCCGTAATCAGGCGGTAGGTGGCATCGCCTTCCTCATTCACGGTCCTGAGCTTTGAGGGCTCACTGGCATCGCCGGCATAAATCTGAATGCTCTCGATCTGGCCATAATTGTTGGGATAGTAGTCGCCACGGATGGTAATCCGCTCGATGTCAGCGCAATCCAGGACGAAGACATAATCGGTG
>JAEEGF011058527.1_pt1 | contig 11564 bp, 7 predicted proteins | sample 9134171 | NCBI WGS metagenome assembly JAEEGF01 (sample SAMN16246542, study PRJNA631951) | gut metagenome | biome: gut microbiome; feature: rumen; material: AP-attached | host: Bos | place: Iran: Karaj | collected 2018-10 | reverse complement strand
TCATGACTACAGAAAAAACACAAGAAGAAGCTGCAAAACTGAGGCAGGAGAAACTGAAGGCTTTGGAAGCCACATTAGGTAACATCGAGAAGAGCTTTGGCAAGGGAAGCATCATGCGCCTTGGCGCTGAGGCCGAGAAGATGGAGAGCATCTCCACCGGCTCCATCGGCCTGGACTATGCCCTCGGCGTGGGCGGTCTGCCCAAAGGCCGTATCATCGAAATCTACGGCCCCGAAAGCTCGGGTAAGACGACACTGGCCCTCCACGTGGTGGCCGAAGCCCAGAAGAAGGGTGGCATCGCCGCCTTCATCGATGCGGAACATGCCTTCGACCGTTTCTATGCCGCCAAACTCGGCGTGGACGTTGAGAACCTCCTTATCTCACAACCTGACTATGGCGAGCAAGCCCTCGAAATCGCAGAGAACCTCATCCGCTCCGGTGCCATCGACGTCATCGTCGTCGACTCCGTCGCTGCCCTGACCCCCAAGAGCGAAATCGAAGGCGAGATGGGCGACAGCAAGATGGGCCTCCAGGCCCGTTTGATGAGCCAAGCCATGCGTAAGCTCACCGCCACCATCAACAAGACGGGCTGCGTCTGTATCTTCATCAACCAGCTGCGTGAGAAGATCGGCGTGATGTTCGGCAACCCCGAGACCACCACGGGCGGCAATGCCTTGAAGTTCTACAGCTCCGTGCGTATCGACATCCGCAAGATCAGCCAAATCAAAGACGGTGAGAACGTGTTGGGTAGCCGCGTCAAGGTGAAGGTCGTCAAAAACAAGGTGGCCCCTCCGTTCCGCAAGGCCGAATTCGACATCCTCTATGGTGAAGGCATCTCTCGCTCGGGCGAAATCGTCGACCTCGGTGTGGAGATGGGCATCATCAAGAAGAGCGGCTCGTGGTTCAGCTATGGCGACTCCAAGCTTGCCCAGGGCCGTGACTCCGTGAAGAAACTCATCGAAGACAACCCGGAACTCGCCGACGAACTGACGGCCAAGATTTTTGAGGCTTTGGAAAAGAGTGAAGAGTAATCCCAATTGTTGCCGTCATTGCGAGGAGGTACGACGAAGCAATCCAGAAGACTTGTTTCCTGGACTGCTTCGTTCCTCGCAATGACGCAAAGCGGCAATAATAATGATAAACCAATTGACAATGAAGAAAAACCTCCTATTCCTCGGCCTGCTGCTCGCCCTCTTTGCCTGCAACAATACGCCGAAACCTGAAACGAACGATAACCCCCAAGAGCCTAAGGCGCCCGTTACGGTGACTGAGGCCATCCGCCTGCTCTCTGATTCCATCGCCATGGACAGCACCAACGCCCGCCTATATTTCACCAGGGCCAAGGCCTATTTCGCCAACGAACAAATCGGGCAGGCGATGATTGACATCAACAAGTCGCTGCAACTCGACCCCAACGACATGGACACCTATCTCTTGCTTGCTGATGTGTATTATGCCTTGGGCGACCAAGATAACATTGCTTCCACGCTTAATCGTGCCATAGAAATCAACGCATTGGATGCACGTCCTTTAGTGAAGTTGGCCGAGCTGAACTTGTTGCAGCAGAACTTCAATCTCGCCATCGGCTATGTCGACAAGGCTTTGGGCTTGTCCTCTTACAATCCGAGGGCCTATTTTGTGAAAGGCATGTGCTTCATGGCGGCCAAACAAGATACTGTCAATGCGCTGAAGAACTTCCAATTGGCTTCGGAACAGGATGCCAGTTTCTATGACCCTGTCGAACAAATCAGCCGCATTTATGCCGTGCAGCAGCCCCCGTATGCGCTCGACTACATCCGCAAGGCGCAGCAACAGTTCCCAGACATTCCTACAGCACGCTACGAGTTGGCGCTTTACCTGCAAAGTCACGGCGCACCAGAAGAGGCTTTGTTGCACTATGACACCTTGCTGATGCAGCAGCCCGAGAATTACATCGTGCTGTTCAACAAAGGCTACGTCAACTATGTGTATCTCGAAAACAACGAGGAAGCCTTGAAGTATTTCAACCAGGCCCTGGAGGTCAACCCGAAGTATTTGGATGCCAAATACAATAAAGGCCGTGTATTGGAACAGATGGGCAATTATTCTCAGGCGGCTGAGATTTACAAGGATGTCCTTGCCACCCAACCTGACTACCGTTTGGCTATCGATGCCATCAACCGCATCCAGAATCAGGAATTAGAATAACCTAAAAACCAATATCTTATGATTCAAGTCTATTGCGTCAATACCAAGACTACCAAGGAGTTCGCTGAAGGCATGACCTTGCTTGAAATGCTGCCTGAGTTTGAATTTGACAGGCCTTATCCCATCGTTTCTGCAAAGGTGAACAACGTCTCACAGGGATTGAAGTTCCGCGTCTACAACAGCCGCGACGTCGAATTTCTCGACCTGACGCATCATACGGCGCGTCTGGTGTATTTCCGGTCGCTGGGTTTCTTGCTTTACAAGGCAGCACAGGACCTCTTTCCTGGAAGCAAACTGAACATGGAGCATCCCATCTCCAAAGGCTTTTATTGTCGTATCAAGAAAAGCGACGGCAAGGTCCTTGATGGCAACGACATCGCCGCACTAAGGTTGCGGATGAGAACCATTGTGGCCGACGATATCCAGTTTCACCGTCATGAAGCCCGCATTGAGGATGCCATCAGTATGTTCAGTGGGTTGGGACTTGAAGATAAGGTAAAACTGCTGGAAACCAGCGGCAGAGCCTATACCGATTACTACACCTTGGATGACACAACAGACTATTATTACGGCCGCTTGGTGCCCTCGACGGGCTACCTGAACATTTGGGACATCGAAACCTATCGCGACGGCATCCTGATACGCATTCCCGACCGCGACCATCCCGACCGTCTGGCCGAAATGCAAGACCAGCCCAAGACTTTCGAAGTGTTTTCGGAGAGTCTGAAGTGGAACGACTTTATGGGCCTGAGTACGGTGGGCGATGTCAACCATGCCTGCCAAAACGGGATGGCACGCGAGTTGGTGCAGGTGGCCGAGGCTTTGCAGGAAAAGAAGATTGTGCAGATTGCCGAAGAGATAGACCACCGCTATCATAGCGAGAACCCTGTCCGCTTGGTGTTGATTACCGGACCGAGCAGCAGCGGCAAGACCACGTTCTGTAGCCGTGTCAGCATCCAACTGAAAGCCTGCGGATTGAAGCCTATTTCGTTTTCGACGGACGACTATTTCGTCAACCGCGAGGACACGCCCAAACTGCCTGATGGCAAATACGACTTCGACAACTTCGAGACCGTCGACCATGCCGCACTTGAGCGCGATTTGATTGCCTTGCTGAATGGCAAGGAAATCGAAGTGCCAGAGTATAATTTTGTCACAGGCATGCGTGAGTACAACGGGAAGAAGTTGCAGCTGAAGAAAGGTTCCGTCTTGTTGCTGGAAGGCATTCATGCCTTGAATCCCATGCTGACGGAACAGATTCCCGAATCGACCAAGTTCCGCATCTTCATCTCCACCTTGACCAGCACGGCTTTGGACGACCACAATGTCATCCCGACCGACGACAACCGCCTGTTGCGCCGTATCGTGCGCGATTATAATAAAGGTGCGTTCACTGCGCGTCAAACCATCAGCCAGTGGCATAGCGTGCGTGAGGCGGAGGAGAAGTGGATCAATCCCTATCAGGAAAACGCCGATGTGATGTTCAACTCGGCTTATCTCTTGGAGTTCGCCGTCATGCGCAACCATGCCGAAAGTATCTTGGCCACGGTACCGCACAACTGCCCAGAGTACACCGAGGCACACCGTCTGTTGCGCTTCCTGCACTATTTCATCCCCGTCTCCGACAAGGAGATTCCGTCAACCTCCATGTTGCGACAGTTTATTGGAGGCAGTAGCTTCCTCTGATGAAAGCGAAAACGGCCTAAAACGCTCTGAAAAGCCCTTTCCTATGGATGGGGCTTTTCTTTTCTCCTCATGCGATGGTTTTCTGGTGTTTCAAAAATTTGCCCATTTTCAGCCCCGTAGAGCCGTTTTGGACAAAAAACAAATTTTTCAACTTTTTTGAGCGTCGTGCCGAAAAAATCCGTACCTTTGCACCTTTAATTAAAAAAACCTAAAAATCAGAAAATGACTGAAGAAGAGAAAAGAGAATTGGCAAGTGAAGAATATGGTGCCAGTAAGATTCAGGTTTTGGAAGGCTTGGAGGCTGTGCGTAAGCGTCCGGCCATGTATATCGGCGACGTCCATTTTCGCGGCTTGCATCATCTAGTATATGAGGTAGTCGATAACTCCATCGACGAAGCCATGGCAGGCTATTGCGACAAGATTGACGTCCGCATACTGCCCGGCAACGCCATCAGCGTATTGGACAATGGTCGTGGTATCCCCACGGGTATGCATCCCAAAGAGCATCGCTCCGCATTGGAAGTGGTTCTGACCGTGCTGCACGCTGGCGGTAAGTTTGACAAGGGTTCCTATAAGGTGTCTGGCGGTCTGCACGGTGTGGGTGTCAGCTGCGTGAATGCCCTTTCGACGCATCTCACTGCAGAGGTTTATCGTGAAGGCCAGATTTTTAAGCAGGAATATGAATGTGGCAAGCCGCTTTATGACGTGAAAGTGGTGGGTACGACCGACATGAACGGCACCCGCATCACCTTCCAGCCTGATGCCTCGATTTTCCAGACTACGGAATACGACTACAGCACGCTGGCCAACCGTATGCGTGAATTGGCTTACCTCAACCATGGCATTACTATCCAACTCACCGACGAACGTCAAAAGGAAGAAGATGGTGAGTATCGCAGCGATACTTTCTATTCCGAGAATGGTCTTATTGACTTTATCGCTTACCTCGATGCCAACCGCGAGAAACTCATCCCCGAGCCGATTTACATTTCAGGCGAGAGAAACAATGTGCCGGTTGAGATCGCTTTGGAATACAACAACGAGTACAAGGAAAACTTACACTCGTATGTCAACAATATCAATACCATTGAAGGTGGTACGCACTTGCAAGGCTTCCGTTCAGGTTTAACGCGTTCGTTCAACGCCTATGCCGAGAAGAGCGGTCTCCTTGAAAAGCTGGAGAAACTGAAGGTGAAGATTTCGCCTGACGATTTCCGCGAAGGCTTGACTGCCGTTATCTCGGTAAAGGTGCCGGAGCCGCAGTTTGAGGGTCAGACCAAGACCAAGCTCGGCAACGACGAGGTGATGGGTATTGTCAACTCCATCGTGGGTCAGCAGCTTTCCGATTATTTGGAAGAGCATCCTAAAGAGGCCAAGACCATCTTCGACAAGGTGACCTTGGCTGCCCAGGCACGACAAGCGGCACGCAATGCCCGTGAGAAGGTGCAACGTAAAGGTGCCTTGTCGGGCTTCAGCCTGCCGGGCAAGCTGGCCGACTGCTCCGAGCGCGACCCCGCCAAGACGGAGCTATACCTCGTTGAGGGTGACTCTGCCGGTGGCTCTGCCAAGCAAGGCCGTGACCGTAACTTCCAAGCTATTCTGCCGTTGCGTGGTAAGATCTTGAACGTCGAGAAGGCCATGGAACATCGCGTGTTCGACAGCGAAGAGATCAAGAACATCTACACCGCTTTGGGTGTGACCATCGGTACCGAGGAGGACAGCAAGGCCCTGAACCTCGAAAAACTGCGCTACCACAAGGTCATCATCATGACCGATGCTGATGTCGACGGTAGCCACATCACCACGCTGATTCTGACCTTCTTCTTCCGCTACATGCGCGAGTTGATTGAGAACGGCTATGTGTATTGTGCTACACCGCCTTTGTACCTTATCAAGCGTGGCACCAAGCCCATCCGTTATTGCTGGACCGACGAGGAACGCTTTGCTAGCATGGCCGAGCTGACCAAGAACGGCACCGTGAGCGGTTATGACGTGCAGCGTTACAAAGGTCTTGGTGAGATGAACCCTGAACAACTTTGGGAAACCACCATGGATCCCGCCCACCGCACCCTGCGTCAGGTGACCATCGAGAACGCCATGGAGGCTGACCATATCTTCTCCATGCTGATGGGTGACGAAGTGGCTCCGCGCCGCGAGTTCATTGAACAGAACGCGACTTATGCGAATATTGACGCATAATCACTGACGTTCGACACTATCGAAAGGCCGCTTTTGCGGCCTTTTTTTGTTGAAAATAATGCCGCTCCTCTTGCACAAGTCAAATTTAATCTTGAACTTTGCACAAAATTATCACTTATGGAAACATTCAAAAAAGGGGAGAAGATTGGCAAATATGTCATCAACTCGTTCATAAAGAAAGGCATTGTCGCTGAATCATATACGGTGCTCGGTCCCGACGACATGATGTACTTCATGAAGGTGTTTGACCTCAGAAGCATCCCTCACGAGCAGCTCTTTGAGGGCAAGGAGGTCTACGAAATCCAGCTCTGCAAGGAACTGAATTCGGACGAGAACCAGAATGTCGTCCGTTATGTCGACAACGGCGAAGTGAAGAAAGGCAACGCGGTCTATCATTATCTGGTTACGGAATACTATCGTGGTATGTTGCTTTTTGACGCAGTCAGACAAGAAGGCCCATTCGATTTGGAAGATGCTGTGCAGATTACGCTTTGTGTGCTGACTGGACTTTCGTTTATCCATTCTCGTGCTTTGATTCATAACGATATACGCCCATCAAACATCATGCTTCAGGAATTGGATGACGGCATGCTGATGCCGACCATCATCGACTTGGGCCATATTTCCTACATGGTCAAAGGGCGTCCAACCTTTGGCGACGAAGACCTGATGCCTTACTTCCGTGCTCCCGAGACCTTCCGCTCGGTTTATACGGTGAAGAGCGACATCTTCTCGACAGGCGCGCTCCTTTACTTCCTGATGTTTGGCAAGGCGCCGTGGGAGGGACCGGATTTGCGAGTTCTTGATGGCGACAAGCAGAAAATCGCCGATGCGGTGAAGAAAGCGAGAAAACAAGATCTCGTTTTGGAGACGGACGAGGTGAAACTCCCTGATTATATGAAGGCAATCCTGCTGAAGGCCTTGGCCAAAAAACCTGACGACCGTTTTGCTTCGGCGGCTGAATTTGCCCAAGCCTTGTTTGAACAGGTGATGCCTGAGCTGGCGAAACGCATGGAGGAGGAAGAGGAAGGACCACAGGCCGAACAGCCAGGCCAAGATAATAGCGGCCCAATCATCACCTACAAGAAGGGCACAGGCAGCGGCTTCGACAACGTGACAGGCCGCGATGAGTTGAAAGAACAATTGCGTAAAGAAGTCCTCTTTGCTTTACAGAATCCTGAAAAAGCGCAGTTATATAAACTGCCGACTATCAATGGCGTGTTGCTTTATGGTCCTCCAGGTTGCGGAAAAAGCCTTGTGCTTGAGAGTTTTGCGGAAGAATTGGGCTACAATTACACCATCATCAGAGGGCCAGAATTTGGGCATATCTATCAAGAAGGTGTGCTGGACAACCTGCAACGGGTCTTCGACGCTGCCGAAATCAAGGCGCCGTTTGTCATCTGCATCGACGAACTTGAGTTCTTGGCTCCCAATCCGAATGCAGAAGGCGAGGAGAATGTCACGCCTCAGATTTCAGCTTTATATGGAATGATGAACGAGTGCTCCAAGAAGGGCATCCTCGTTGTGGCCACCACCAACCGTCCCGACCTCATTGACCAGTCCATCATGCGTATTGGGTGCTTCGATCGCGTGTTCTTCGTGCCGCAGCCCGACTTTGAAGCACGAAAGGACATCTTCATGAATCACCTGAAAGACCGTCCCTGCGAAGAACTCGATTTCGACGAGTTGGCCAAAATGTCAGACGACTTCAACGCTGGTGACATCACCGAGGCCGTCAACGAGGCAGCCATGACCGCCGCCTACAACGATGTGCCGATTTCGCAGAAGATCCTCGTCGATGTGCTGAAATACAAGAACCCGACCTATTCCACCAAGACCCGCATCGGATTCAACAAGAAATAAGCGAGATGAACACTAAAATGTTGGTGTCGAAGTATTTGAAGTCCCAAGGCATCGCTCCAAAAAAGAACGAGTTGGGCTTGAATTTCAGCTTTGAAGGCTGGAATTTCCTCCTTTGGAATGATGCCGACGACCCTTTGTTTTTCCGACTTATCCTGCCGGGCGTCTTCGATGTGACTGACGATAGTTTTGCCAGAGCCATCATGGCCTGCAACAATGTCAACTGGAAGTATAAAGTGGTGAAGGCGGTGCTTTATGAGTTTGAGGATGAACATGATAGGGGGACGTCTGTCTGGATGTGTTTCGAGCAGGTGCTGGATTCCACTCCACAAGTTGAGGAATTGATTCCCCGTGCCGTCCACAGTCTCATCGCCGCCGCCGAAGCGTTTACTAAGGAAGTGATGGAGGAATGAGATTCCTCTGCGGGGAAATCGAAGATTCGACGAAGTCAATGGAAGCTAGGAATAAGGTTTCCTGCGACGGCTGGTAATCTTTACTGTGAGTAGACGTAACAAGCCGCCGCCAATATACAAATAACATACTCCATTCCCGAAGGGAATCTGTAAAATACGAATCTCTAAACTAACAATAAAATGAAAATCAAATTGTTACTATTATCAATGCTCTTAGCAAACATCGCCATGGCCCAATACACCCCAGCTGGCGACAAAATCAAAACGAAATGGGCGGCCCAAGTGTCGCCCGAGAGCGCGCTGTCAGAGTATCCCCGCCCGATGATGGTGCGTCCTGAATGGAAAAACCTCAATGGTTTGTGGCAGTATGCCATCACTGCGAAAGGGGAGAAAGCTCCACAACAGTATGAAGGAGACATTCTCGTGCCGTTCTGCATCGAGTCATCGCTGTCGGGCGTGCAAAAGGAGGTCGGCCCTGACAATGCGTTGTGGTATCAGAAGACCTTTGCCGTGCCAGGCAACTGGAAAAACGGCCGTATCTTGCTCCATTTCGGAGCTGTAGACTGGATGACGGATGTTTGGGTGAACGACATCAAAGTAGGTTCGCATACAGGCGGTTACACACCTTTCACTTTCGACATCACTCAAGCTTTGCAAGGGAAACAGAATTCGATGATTGTCCGCGTTTGGGACCCGACCAACAGCAGCTACATTCCTCATGGCAAACAAGTCATCAACCCGCGTGGCATCTTCTATACCTCCGTGACGGGCATTTGGCAGACAGTGTGGCTTGAGTTTGTGCCTGAAGACTACATCCAGAACTTAGTCACCACGCCTAATTTCGACAAAGCTACGGTGAGTGTGGAAGTGGATTTCTCTAACCCTACCAAAGACGACCTTTATCAGGTGGAGGTGTCGTACGAAGGCCAACGTGTGGCATCGGCAAAGTCCATCAACGGACAGCCCGTAGAGGTGAACATGCCCGAGGACTTCCTGCGCTGGACGCCTGATCATCCTTTTCTTTATGACATGAAAGTCAAAGTGTTGCGCAAAGGCAAGGTGGTGGATGAGGTGGAAAGCTATTTTGCTATGCGCAGTTTCGGAACACAACGTGACGACAACGGCATCGTGCGCCTCACTTTGAACGGTTTGCCCATCTTCCATTTCGGTCCGCTTGACCAAGGCTGGTGGCCCGATGGTTTATACACGGCTCCCACCGATGAGGCTTTGGCTTATGACATTCAGAAGACCAAGGATTTGGGCTTCAACATGATTCGCAAGCACGTCAAAGTGGAACCAGCGCGTTGGTATTATCATTGCGACCGCATTGGAATGATCGTATGGCAGGACATGCCCAGCGGCGGTCGTGGTCCCGAATGGCAAACGACACAATACTATCAGGGCCCTGAGAGCCTACGCAGCCTCGAATCGGAGGAATGCTATAAAAAGGAGTGGACGGAAATCATCAACAGCCTGAAGTCGCAGCCTTGCATCGGCGTTTGGGTGCCTTTCAATGAGTCTTGGGGACAGTTCAAGACCCCTGAGATTGTGGAAATGACCAAGAAACTAGACCCGACGCGCTTGGTGAATCCCGCTTCGGGCGGCAATTTCTACCAGTGTGGCGACATCCTCGACCTGCATCATTATCCTGAGCCGAAGATGGTGCTTTACGACCCGACACGAGCCACTGTTTTAGGCGAATATGGCGGCATCGGACGCAAGGTGGAAGGACACACCTGGGTGAAAGACCAAGGCTGGGGTTATGTGGAGTTTGACACTGAGGAGAAGGTGACCGATACATACGTGGAGTATGCTGAACAACTTTATAGAATGGCTTTCCAAGGCTTCTCGGCTGCGGTCTATACGCAGACCACCGACTGCGAGACCGAGCTTAATGGCTTGATGACTTACGACAGGGCAGTCGTCAAGTTGGACGAGAAACGGCTCTTGCAAATCAATCGAAAGATCAGCCACGCCTTGGCTGAATGAAACAATAAAAAAAGTGCGTCGTTGCGACGCACTTTTTTTATCGATACTAATAGGTTTTCTTTACTTGGCTTGACCAGTGATGGTGATGTCGGTTGGACCAGAGCCCACAACCTCACCGTGAGTGATGTGAATCAGGTGATACTCGCCATTGTAAAGAGTACCAATCACGTAATCATAGTCTTTCGAGCTCCATGCAGAAACGCCGCGGAAGTCCTCCATGACTGAATGCAAACCTTCGGTGAAAGCAGCAACTTTTTCAACGTCGGTGGTCACTTCATTCCAAACATCAGAGCCAACGCCAAAGCCATACAGGGTAGCACCTTCAACGGGCTTAATAATTGCATGGGCTTCCTTGAGGTTGCTAGTCCATTCGAGACCAAATTCTTCAAGGCCTTCGCCAGGGTTGCTGCCGTGTCTGAACCAAGTGAAATCATTGACTTCCAAAGGTTCAGCGGGTTCGTTGAGGCTCAGAGTGAGAGTGGCAGTGTTGATTTTGCCATCAACATCGGTGATGGTGGCGACAGTTTTGATGGTGCCCATGACGTCTCTTGTGACTTCATAGTAAACTGTGTCAACAAAACGATACTCGGTTTTGCCAGCCAGCGAAATGATTTCCTCTTCTGGGGTAGTTTCATTACCTTCGAGGTCAATGAAAGTAGTAGAGATGGCGAGTTGCTTGAGTTCCTTTTTGGTTTCGCTGTTTGAAGCCATTTGGAAACCATAGACGAAAACTTGGTTAATGTCAATCACATCACCGCTTTTAACAAAGCCCTCGTCAGTAATGACGGAGATTGAAGGTTCCGGGTTGTCGACCGGTTTTGTGCAGCTTGCAAAGAAAGCAACGCTGGCGAAGCACACAAGTGCTAAAGCTAATTTCTTCATTTTTTAATGATTTAAGTTAGTAATTAGGTTATTTGTTTAAAGTATTTCTTTCAAAGAACGTTGCAAAGATAGCAAATAGTTTGCCAAACTGGTAAAAACTGACAAAAAAAACAAAAAAAGCCTGTTTTTAGCAGGCTTTTTCTTACTTTTAATGCAGTTTCATTTCTTTAATTAGTCTTCAACGATTGCTTCGTTCGGGCAAGCGCCGGCGCAAGTGCCGCAACCAACGCAGGTATCAGGGTCGATGACATAGATGTCGCCTTCCGAAATAGCGCCCACCGGGCATTCGTCAATGCAAGTGCCGCAAGCAACGCAGCTGTCTGTGATTTTGTAAGCCATAATGTTTTT
>JAEEGF012169041.1_pt1 | contig 11565 bp, 8 predicted proteins | sample 9134171 | NCBI WGS metagenome assembly JAEEGF01 (sample SAMN16246542, study PRJNA631951) | gut metagenome | biome: gut microbiome; feature: rumen; material: AP-attached | host: Bos | place: Iran: Karaj | collected 2018-10 | reverse complement strand
TGGCAAGCCTCAATTCTCTCGACGATACCATCAACAAGCATCAGATGCTTTTCGGTATAAATCAGGGCGGAGTTTTTGACGACATCCGTATCGAGCATGCAAAGAGGATCTCGGAGCTGGATCTGGACGGATATGCCATCGGGGGACTTGCCGTGGGCGAGACTCATGAAGAGATGTACAGGATCATTGAATCCGTTACTCCTTACCTCCCTCTTGAAAAGCCCACTTACCTCATGGGTGTCGGGACGCCCGAGAACATCCTTGAAGCGGTTGAGCGTGGCGTGGATTTCTTTGACTGTGTCTACCCTTCAAGAAACGGAAGACACGGAAATGCCTACACGAACCACGGTAAGATGAACCTTAACAATGCTAAGTACGAGCTGGATGAGAGACCTTTGGATGAAAAGTGCGGATGTCCGGCATGTAAGAACTACTCAAGATCCTACATCCGTCATCTCATGAAGGCGGGAGAAATGCTGGGCATGAGGCTTCTTGTGCTTCACAACCTTTACTTCTACAATCACCTTATGGAGGAGATCCGGGAAGCCATCGAACAGGGAAGATACTCGGAGTTCAAGAAGGCGAAGATCGAAGCCATGAGACAGGGTGAGGATTAAAGGACTGTTTATTAAAATTTTTATTTGACAATTGTTTAGAGACAGTGTAAAGTAAACCCCGTTGATATTAAAAATGGGGTTTCCCTACATTTAAAGAGAGGTTTTAGAAATGAATTTGTTTTCAGCAGTACTTACGGAAGCGGCAGCAGCCGGAACACTCACTCTTCCCGTAATTCTCGGATATGTTGTGATCTTCGGCGCACTTATGTATTTTATGATCGTTCGTCCTCAGAAGAAGCAGCAGAAGCAGCAGGACGAGCTCATGAATTCCCTTGAGATCGGCGACAGTGTCTGCACTACAGGCGGTTTTTACGGCGTTGTGATCGACAAGGTTGACGAGAATGTTATCATCGTTGAATTCGGAAGCAACAAGAATTGCCGTATTCCCATGAAGAAGACAGCTATCGTTGAGGTTGAGAAGCCTTACGATCCTAACAAAGCTGCAAAGGAAACATCCGCAACTCCCGAAGAGCCCAAGAAGTCTCTTTTCGGCAAGAAGGATGAATTAAAGTAATTAACGTCAGCTCTAAAAATTTAAAATAGACGAGGTGCTTCAAAATGAAGAAAAGATTTCTCATTTACTTAACAGTACTCGGTTTACTCTGCGGATGCGGAGAAGCCAGTGTACAGAAAGGAGGCGCCGACAGTAACACAACACCGACGCCTGTTGCTTCACAGACAAATGCTCCTGAAGAGCAGCAGACGCCCAAAACTCCGATCGAAGGCGGCAGCATTACGGTCGGAATCACACAGGATTTAGACAGTCTTGACCCTCACGTTGCAGTTGCGGCAGGAACCGACGAAGTTCTGTTCAATATTTTCGAAGGCCTTGTTAAGGCCGATGAAAAAGGCGTTATGAATCCCGCTGTAGCAGAAAGCTACACGATCTCGGATGATGCGAAGACCTACACTTTCACCCTTCGCGATAACGTTAAGTTTCACAACGGAAATGTTGTAACAACCGAAGACGTGGTTTACTCACTGAAAAGATGTGCCGGGTTCACAGAAGCAAAAGATCCTAATGTGCTTGTGGAGTCGGCTCTTTCTATTGTCTCGGACATTTACGCTCCGGACGACAGGACAGTTGTTGTCGCTCTTTCCGAGCCCAACACTGAGCTTATCTACTACTTAACATGTGCCATCATCCCCAAGGATTACAAGAATCAGGCAACCGCTCCCATCGGAACGGGCCCCTTCAAGTTCGTTTCCTATGCTCCCCTGCAGAGCTTTGTGATCGAAAAGAACAACGATTATTACGGAGAGAAGGCTCATCTCGACAAGGTTACATTTAAGATCTTTGCAAATGTGGATTCCGCATTCATGGAGCTTCTGGCGGGTTCTATTGATCTCATGACACAGCTTCAGGCAGATCAGTGCAAGCAGCTTGAGGACAAGTACAACATCGTGGCTGCAAATTACAACCTTGTTCAGGCTCTGTTCCTTAACAACGAATTCGAGCCCTTCAAGTCAACAAAAGTGCGTCAGGCTCTTTGCTATGCCATCAACAGGGATGAGATCAATCAGATGATCTCAGAGGGCAAGGGCACGATCATCGGAAGCGGCATGTTCCCCGGAATCTCCGAGTACTTCGCGGAAGATCTTGTGGATTACTACACTTTCGATCAGGCGAAGGCTCAGAACATCCTTGATCTTACAAACTATGACAAGGGACTTTCCTTTACCATCAAGATCCCTTCATCCTACGATTCGCACGTTGCCACAGGTCAGATCATTGTTGAGCAGCTCAAGAAGATGGGTATCACCGCCAAGATCGAAACTGTTGAATGGTCCACATGGCTGACAGATGTTTATCGTAACAGGAATTTCGAGGCTACCATCATCGGACTTGATGCAAACCTTGCTCCTTCGGACATCTTAAAGAGATACAACTCTACAGCCAAGAACAACTTCATCAATTACAACAACGTAGCTTTTGATGCCTGCTACAAGAATGCTGTTGAAGCTGTTGACGTTGAGGAAAAGAAGAACTACTACCACAAGTGCCAGGAGATCCTTACAAAGAATGCGGCTTCCGTGTTCATTCAGGATCCTGCGCAGCTTACAGCGGTCAAGAAGGGGCTGGAGGGTTACACACCTTACCCTATCTACGTTTTCGATGCATCTAAGCTTTACTTCGTAAAGTAAAAAAATACAGCGGGCATATGCTTGCCTGACACATACGAACCCACAGGTCGGCCGAGATCCGGCCCGAACCGTACAAACAGGGAGGTCGCAGATGAAATACATCATAAAGAAAATCGCATCGCTTGTGATTACGCTTTTGATCATTTCATTTGTGACCTTTCTTGCGTTTGCGGTGATCCCCGGCGATGCGGCGGTTTCAAAGCTGGGCATGGACGCCACGCCCGAGCAGGTGGAGGAACTTCGGGAGGAAATGGGACTGAAGGGCTCTGTCATGAGCCGTTACCTTAGATGGCTCGGAAATGCGGCCCGTGGCAACTTTGGGAAGTCCTACAGGTATGATATGCCTGTAACCGAACTGATCTCGGAAAGGCTGGGAGCGACGGTGGGACTGGCTTGCGTGTCGCTGGTGCTGATCCTTGTGTTTTCGGTGCCTTTAAGCCTGTTGAGCGCCGCGAAACCCAACGGAGCGGTGGACAATGTGCTGACGATCCTGACTCAGATCGGAATGGCGATTCCCCAGTTTTTTCTGGGTATAGTTTTGACTTTGGTGTTTGGCATTCTCCTGTCCTGGTTTAAGACCGGGAGCTACGTGAGCCCTTCGGTGGATTTCGGCGGATTTTTGAGCTTTATGATCCTGCCCGCGATCTCCGTGGCGATCCCCAAGATGTCCATGATGGTCAAGTACCTGCGCGACTGCATAGTTTCCGAAAAGAAAAACGATTATGTACGCACGGCGAAAGCCAAGGGAAACGGAGAAGCAGCGATCCTTTTTAAACACGTCCTTAAAAATGCGGTGATCTCCGCCATCACGTTCTTCGCAATGATCACGGCGGAGGTGCTGGCGGGAAGCATAGTGGTGGAGCAGGTTTTCGGGATTCCGGGCCTCGGCCGCCTTCTCGTAAATTCCATAAACAACAGGGATTTCCCCGTAGTAAACGTCATCGTCCTTTACATGGCGGCGCTGGTGGTGATCATGAACACACTGGCCGACATTTCTTATCGTATTGTTGACCCCAGAGTTTCAAGAGCGGATTAAATGATGAAAGCAAGATCAAAAAGATCCACAATAAAATACAGCAAGTCTTTTAAGGCGGGGCTGATCCTTGTGACGCTGATCCTGCTGCTGGCTCTGGTGGGGCTTTTCTGGACACCCTATGACGTGAACGAGATGAGCTTTATGCTGAAAAATAAGGCTCCGTCTCTGCTCCATCCTTTCGGTACCGACAATTTCGGGCGGGACATTCTGAGCCGCGTCATGCAGGGAGCTTCCCTTTCGTTCCTGATCGCTGTTGCGGTGGTGGGGACGGGAACAGTGGTGGGTACCGTTATCGGAGCGCTTACGGGCTACTTCGGAGGAGTGGTAGATGCGGTGCTGATGCGCGTCAACGACGCACTTTCTGCTTTTCCCGGAGTCCTTATGGCTCTGGTTATCATTGCTGTCATAGGAAACGGCAAGTACAATCTGATCCTTGCTCTGGGCATAGTTTTTGTCCCCAGCTACGTAAGGGTGGTCCGCGGGGAAGTCCTTAAACAGAAGGAACTGGACTATGTCAAGAACATGAAGCTCATGGGAGCTTCGGATCTTCACATTATCTTCATTGACATTTTGCCGAACATAAAAACTGCGCTGACAGCATCTGTTCTTATCGGTTTCCAGAATGCGGTGCTTTCGGAAGCGGGCATGAGCTATCTGGGACTTGGTGTTACGCCGCCGGATCCCAGCCTCGGACGCATGCTTTCCGAGGCACAGAGCTGTTTGATCTATGCACCCTGGTACGCTGTTGCACCGGGATTAACCATATTGTTTCTTACATTAGGATTGGGATTTGTGTCACATGGCCTTGCTGAGCGTTAAAAAACTGAATATCTCCGTTGATGTTCCCGGCGGCGAAAAGCAGCTGGTGAGGGATGTGAGCTTCGAAGTGGGTAAGGGAGAAATCCTGGGACTCGTAGGTGCATCAGGCTCCGGAAAGAGTCTTACATCCATGGCCATCGCTCACATTCTACGGAGGGAGTACAAAGTCAGTGCGGAAGAGATCCTGTTCGACAAGAGAAGAATGGATCAGATGTCCGAGGGTGAACTGTGTGACATCAGAGGGCGAGAGATCGCCTACGTCTTTCAGGAACCCATGACCTCTTTGAACCCGCTGTTACGTATCGGCAGGCAGGTTGCGGAGCCTCTTGAGATCCACGGGATAAAGTTTTCTACAAAGGTAGAGAAAACTGAAGCCGTGAAGCAGGCACTGAAAGAAGCGGGGCTGGAGCCCACAAGAGATCTTCTTAGAGCCTATCCTCACCAGCTTTCCGGAGGACAGCGTCAGCGTGTGATGATCGCCATGGCCTTCATCTGCAACCCCTCACTGCTGGTGGCAGACGAGATCACCACGGCTCTTGACGTGGATACTACAAATGTAATAGCGGAGCTTTTACTGGAAAGAAGAAAGCGTTACGGTACTTCCATCATCTTTATTTCCCACGATACAAAGCTGGTGGAGCGTGTTTCCGACAGGATCCTTCACATGAAGAACGGCGAGATGCTTGAAAATCATGAATCTCCGGAAGAAGCGGAGAGAGAGCTGATGGCCGCAAAACGGGCGGAAGAAGCGGAGATCAGGGCTATGGAGGGAAGCGAAACCTCCGATGAAGATACAGATGAACAGAGCGCTTCGGGAAATAAGATTGCGGGTAGAGATAAAAACAATGCTTTAAATGCCAAAAAAGTCATTTTGGAAGTTAAAAATTTATCATTCGCCTATTCCGACAGGAGTGTACTGGGTAAGGTCACATTAAAGCCCGTATTAAAGGATGTAAGTCTTGTCCTTCGAGAGGGAGAGACTCTTGGGATCGTTGGAAAGAGCGGCTCCGGCAAATCTACACTGGTGAAGACCATATGTGGTCTACAAAAGTCGAACGAGGGCGAGATAATATATGCACCCGGGGCGGAATTCCCCCAGATGGTGTTCCAGGATCCCTACTCCAGCCTGAATCCCGCAAGATCTGTGGGCAGGATACTCTACGAGGCTGTCAGGATGGGCGAAAGACGCGCTGCCATGAAGGGGGAGAAAAAAAGGGTGTCAAAGACTTTAGCACGGCAAGTTGTGTTTGACATGCTGAAAAGTGTTGACTTAAAATCCGAGATAGCTTATCGTAAAATAAGCGAACTTTCGGGTGGCGAAAGACAGCGTGTGGCAATTGCCACGGCACTTATTACAAGACCGGGGATCGTAATTCTCGACGAACCCGTATCTGCCATAGATGCAAATGTTCAGGAGCAGATCCTTGCTCTTTTAAAAAAACTGAAAGAAACTTTTGGTTGTTCCTACATTTTCATTTCCCATGACCCGGAGGTCATCGCTAAAATTTGTGACAGGGTTTTGGTTATTGAAGATGGAAGTATCAAAGAAAAAAGATAAGAGCGCAAAATTCATATGGAAATACATAGGGCGGCACTGGATCGCATATTTTTTCGGTCTGGTGGCGCTTTTTGTTGTGGATTATGTGAACCTTTATGTGCCTGATTTCACCGGGGACATCATCGACGGACTGACCTACGGGACCATGGACAAAGAAGGCCTCTTCAGGACTATAGGTTACATCCTGGGGATCGGTGTTATCATCATGGCCATGAGGTTTTTGTGGAGATATACTCTCTTCGGCTCCTGCCGTAAGATCGAGTACGAGGTGCGTGTGGACCTCTACAAGCATCTTTCGAGACAGTCGGTGAACTTCTTTAACAACAATAAAACAGGCGATCTCATGAGCTATTTTACCAACGACCTCGGCGCGATCCGCCAGGCAGTGGGTATGGCCGTGATCTCCACATTTGATGCCACGGTAATGACCATAATGGTCCTTACCAAAATGGCTGTGGATGTAAACCTTGCCCTTACCGGGCTTGCTGTCATCCCTTTCATTTTCATTCTTTTGGGAGGCGTGAAATACGGAGCTGAGATCGAAAAACGCTTTGATCAGAAACAGGAAGCCTTTTCCAAAATGTCCGACAAGGTACAGGAAAGCATTTCCGGTATCCGTGTCATAAAGGCTTTTGTTCAGGAAAAAGCAGAACTGGAGAGTTTTGCTGAGTCCAACGCCTATAATAAGAAGATGAATCTCCGTATAGTAAGACTTATGGCGGTGGTAATGCCGCTTTTGGATCTTCTGATCGGGATCTCCAGTGTCATAACTCTTCTTTACGGTGGCTGGCTTGTAATTAACGGAAGGCTTACTGCAGGCGGTTTTGTAAAGTTTACCCTCTACACGGGTATGCTTGTATGGCCCATGATCGCTATGGGTGATTCCATCACCAGTTTCTCTCAGGGTATCGCTTCCATGAAGAGGATAGGAGCCATCTTCAAGGTAGAGCCTGAGATCAAGGATACAAAAAAGACGGATCGCTCCATCACAGATCTTCAAGGAGAGATCAGATTCAAAAATCTTTCCTTCAGATATAAGGAAGGACTTCCGGAGGTTCTGTCGGGCATAGATCTTGAGATCCCTGCAGGTTCTTCTCTTGCGATCATCGGAAAGACCGGCTGCGGAAAGAGCACGATCGCAAATCTGCTTTTACATATGCACAACGTGGATGATGGGGAGATCTTCTTTGACGGACATGACATCAACACCATTCCTTTGAAGGTGCTCCGTTCCAAGATCGCTTATGTCCAGCAGGATAATTTCCTGTTCTCCGATACGCTCCAGACCAACATAGCCTTCGGAACCCGTGAATTTAAGCCTGCGCCCCGGAACAAGAGGATCGACAACAGGATCATCCTTAACAAAAATGACAGCATGGAAGCCTATCTTGAAGCAGAGTTTGCAAAACGTGAGAGTCTTGCGGACAAAGCATATGACGATCTGGCGGAGGTTCAGGAAGCCGCAAAGGCAGCCTGCATCCATGACAATATCATGGAATTCCCCAAGGGCTATTCCACCATGGTGGGAGAGCGCGGAGTTACGGTTTCGGGCGGACAGAAACAGAGAAGTTCCATTGCCCGTGCTCTTATGAAAGACTCTGCGATCCTGATCCTGGATGATTCCCTTTCTGCAGTTGATACGGATACAGAGGAGCAGATCCTTGAAAATCTGAAGAAGAACAGAGCAGGAAAGACCACCATCATCATTGCCCACAGGATCTCAACCATCGAGCACTGCGACAGGATCGCCGTACTGGATGAAGGAAAGATAGTGGAATACGGCAGTCACGAAGAGCTGATAAAGCTCGGCGGACAATATGCCCAGCTGTATGAAAAACAAAGGCTTGAAGAAGCGTTCGAGGAAGGCGGGGCAAAAAAAGATGAATAAGACAGATATGAAAGTAAAAAAGCGCAACGTTTTCTGGAGACTTCAGGGGTTTGCACTGCCATATGCGGGTTACCTCGCTCTTGCACTGCTTCTGGTGCTTTCGGTGACGGCACTGGATCTTTATCGCCCTGTCATTTTGGGCAATGTTATCGATCTATTCAGAGATAGCGGCAGTTTTGAGGACATCAAGATGAAGGCTTTCACCTACCTTGCGGTGATCGTCCTGATCTTTGTATGCAACTTCGGTCAGACATGGATCCTGGCACTTACGGGGCAGAAGATCATCTACAACGTGCGTCAGAAGGTGTTTGAACATGTTCAGTCCCTTTCGCTGAGATTTTTTGACATCACTCCCGTCGGAAAGATCGTGACCAGAGTTACCAACGACGTTGAAGCACTGAACGAGATGTTCACCCAGGTGCTCATCAGCCTCATCAAGAATACGATCAAGATCATAGGTCTTGCGGTGACGATGCTGGTTCTTGACTGGCGTCTGGCTTTGCTGGGTTTTGCATTGATCCCTGTCATTGCAGTCCTGACCTATTTCTTCCGTTCCGTTTCAAGGACCACCTACAAGATCGTGCGTACAAAGCTTACAGCCCTCAACACCTATCTTTCCGAGCATCTTTCCGGAATGAAGGTGATTCAGACCTTCGCAAAGGAAGAGACCAAGAACGCGGAATTCAAGGACAGGGCAGAGGATCTTTACCATGCCTCCTTCCGTGAGATGATGGTTTTTGCCATTTTCAGACCGATGATGTACATTCTTTCCATCATTGCAGTGGTCACCATCTTAAGCGCAGGTGGAATTGACGTTCTGAACGGCACCATTACCGTGGGAACGCTTTACATCTTCCACAACTACATCACTCAGTTCTTTGAGCCCATCCAGGCTCTTGCGGAGCAGTTTGGAACATTGCAGCAGTCCATGGCTTCAGCCGAGAAGATTTTCACCATTCTGGACGATGACACGAAGATCCATGAGAGTCTGAATCCTGTTGAACTGAGCAAGGTAAAGGGCAGGATCGAGTTTAAGAACGTTTGGTTTGCATACAACAATGAAGACTGGATCCTGAAGGACGTTTCCTTTGTTATTGAGCCCGGCTCCAGCGCAGCATTTGTAGGTGCCACGGGAGCGGGAAAGTCCTCCATTCTCAACCTCATCGGAAGATATTACGACATTCAGAAAGGTTCCATCACCATTGACGGCGTGGACATCAGGGATCTCAAGATCTCGGACCTCAGACACGCCATCGGACAGGTTCAGCAGGATGTGTTCCTTTTTACCGGAGACATTAAGAACAACATACGCCTTAAGAATTACGACATCAGCGATGAAGACATTGTTAAGGCTGCAAAGACCGTAAATGCGGACGGGTTCATTTCCCGTCTGGAGCATGGTTATGATGAGCACGTTACAGAGCGAGGCTCCACTTTCTCCGCAGGAGAGAGACAGCTCATCAGTTTTGCCAGAACTCTGGCGTTTGATCCCACGATCCTCGTTCTTGACGAGGCTACCGCAAACATAGACACTGAGACCGAAAGTCTGATCCAGGATGCTCTTGCAACCCTCATGAAGGGAAGGACAAGCATCATGGTCGCTCACCGCCTTTCCACCATCCAGCATGCTGACAAGATCATGGTAATGCATGACGGTCGTCTGGTGGAGCAGGGAAATCACAAAGAACTCATCACAAAGGAAAACGGTTACTACCGCAAGCTCTACGAGATCCAGCTGGAAAACCGGCAGTGACCCACGGAATGTGGCACCTTGACCCATGAAGTTGTCAAAAGCATCGGAAATTACAAAAAGTAAAGTTTCCGGTGCTTTTTTAAGTATGAAATCTTGGGAAATTAAGTGAAATAGCATCGGAAAATGCAAAAAGCAGGCTTTCCGATGCTTTTTTGAGCATGAAAGCTTGAGAAATCAGGTGAAAAAGCATCGGAAAACGCAAAAAGCATGGTTTCCGATGCTTTTTTAAGTATGAAAGCTTGGGAAATCAGGTGAATAAGCATCGGAAACCACAAAAAGCAAAGTTTCCGATGCTTTTTTGAGTATGAAAGCTTGGGAAATCAGGTGAAAAAGCATCGGAAATTACAAAAAGCAAAGTTTCCGATGCAATTTGAAGCAGTAAACTTCCAAAAGCCAATAAAAAAAGCATCGGAAATTGCAAAAAGCATGGTTTCCGATGCAAAAGACGTTAATTCAGTAGATTTATGCATGTTTTATTTTGTGAACCCGTAAGCCGCGTCGACTTCCGAGCCTTCGATGACCAGTCTGTACGCTCCCGCGGGAAGTTCGCCGTAGTAGCTCAGGTCGTAGGTGTGCTTGCGGGAGTTGCCCATGGGCAGTTCATACGCAATGTCATTAAAGTAAAGCGCTTTCTTGCAAGGAAGCTTGTACCATGTGTCGCCAAGCTGTGCCTCAAGATGCCAGTATTCTCCGTAGCGCCAGTCCATGCCCAGGTTGTTCGTGACCTTAAGCTCAAGCTTTGTGCTACTTTCGCCTGCTTTCTCTACACTCAGCCTGTCGTTGACATCGGAATCGCTTGGAGCTAAAAACTCCTGTTTCCAGCCCGTCTGACCGGTTGCAACATAGTAGCTGCAGGGCATCGCCATTCCGCCGATGTAGGTCGTTTCCCGCCAGGCGTATCTGCCTTCGAAGCCACTGAAACTGTAATTAAATTCGTAACCTCTGCCGTCTCCCAGGATCGCATAACCGCCTGCAAAGAGGATGTTGAGCTCACCTTGATCACCGGCTCCTATGTTTATGCCATAGAAGGGGGCTGAAGCCTTGGAAACGCCGTAATCAGCCACGGGCAAGGCCTTCACTTTAGAAAGGTCCGACAGGATGTCTTTCACGGAACTTTCATCGAAGAGGTATCGGATCGTGGTGGTGCTCCCGTCGTAGACATAGAATGCAAGCGCGCTTGATTCCGGGGTAGCATCCGAAAGGTAGTCGGAAACTTCCTTTTTGGAAACCGTGGAACCGCAACCAACGAGGGGAGTGATGAGTGCTGCGGCAAAGATGGCCGCCAGCAGTGTTGTGAACAATCTCTTCATATCATTTCCTTTCTGCCCAAGGAATGAATTTTTATTTTGTGCGGTAGTTGGTGTAGTTTTTGGTAGAGTCTTTCTTTGCGGGCTCGATGATAACGTGACCGACGGTCGATGTGGGGCCGTCGTCGGGGACTTCAACAACAGGAGCTTCTTCAAGCGGTCCGCCGTGAAGAGTGTTGTCGTTCTTTGCCATGTAGCGGATCATAATGAACGAAAGAATGAAAAGCACGACTATGAAAGCGATGAACAGCCACAGGGAAGAAAGAGTGGTGGCGTAGTCGTAGATCCCGTGGACCGTCATGGGAAGCAGCACCGCCAGGACTTCGAAGATCCCGGATGATGCGTGATTGCCGCGGACTTTCTGCCGTTTGGCAAAGGCATAGAAAACGCCCATGAAAACGCCGAAGCTTGCATGCCCGGGAATTGCAGTCACTGCGCGGAC
>JAEEGF011564782.1_pt1 | contig 11565 bp, 8 predicted proteins | sample 9134171 | NCBI WGS metagenome assembly JAEEGF01 (sample SAMN16246542, study PRJNA631951) | gut metagenome | biome: gut microbiome; feature: rumen; material: AP-attached | host: Bos | place: Iran: Karaj | collected 2018-10 | reverse complement strand
TGAAACTTTACCAGAGCCAGATTATCTAAATATGAAAGAACCTTCTTTGGACGGTACAGAGGGAACAGAAAAAATAGAAGATACTACCCTTGATGAAGATTTCTTTGACATCGATATGAATGCTCAGGAAGACGACGAAGAGCTTTCTGATGATATTGAACCTGTTGCAGAAGATTCTGACAGTCAAAAAAATCAGACAGAAAAGAACGATATTTTTAATCAGATAAAGTCCCAGGAAAAGGTAAGCTTTACAGCTTCTGTTTCTGATGTTTTCTCTGATATGGATGCAGATGTCCGCAAGGAAAAGGGAATTGAAGACCCAAGTGACCCAGAAACAAATGCTTCGGAAGATGAAATTGATTTGTCTACAAAATCAGACAACAAGCAAGCCGCCGAAGAAAAAGTTCTGGAAGAAAAAGTTTTCAAAGAAAAAGAACTTGACCCTAATGCTAATTCTGCAAAAAATCTTACAGCAGATGAACTTACGGATTTCTTCAACGCACAGCAGGCCGAAAATACTCCTGTTACAAAAGAAATTGAAGGTAATCTTCCAACAACAAACAGAGCATCTATAAAGGGGCCATATGTAATTCCTTCAGATTTGCTTACAGCTTACAAAGACGATCAGTATTGGATTATTGATGACAAAACAAAAGAAGCTTCTATTCAGTTAAAGCAGACTTTAGCTGAGTTCAATATTGATGCAGATATAATTGGAATTAAAAAAGGTCCTGTTGTTACAATGTTTGAGCTGCTTCCTGCTCCTGGCGTAAAATTAAGTAAGATTGTTGCTTTGCAGGATAACATTGCTTTAAGTCTTGCCGCAAGTTCTGTACGAATTGTCGCTCCAATTCCTGGAAAGCAGGCAGTTGGTATTGAAGTTCCAAACAAAGAACGCTCAATTGTAAGTTTTCGTGAAATCATTGAAATGTCTTTGCCGGAATATTCAAAAATGGCAGTTCCAGTAGTTTTGGGAAAAGATATTTTAGGAAAAGCCCAGCTTATTGATTTGGTAAAAACTCCTCACATGCTGATAGCCGGTGCAACTGGTTCAGGTAAATCTGTTTGTGTAAACTCGCTGATTCTTTCAATTTTGTATAAGCGTTCTTATAAAGATGTAAAACTTATTTTAGTAGATCCTAAGGTTGTAGAATTGAAGCTTTACAATAATATTCCTCATCTTCTTACACCAGTTATTACAGAACCAAAACGCGCTTTGCAGGCTTTACAGTATTGTCTTTGCGAAATGGAGCGTCGTTATGCACTTTTGGATGGACTTGGTGTTCGTGATATTGCTTCTTACAATCAGAGAATCAAAGAGCGGGATATTTGTACCGAAAAATTGCCTTACATCGTAGTTATCATTGATGAGTTTGCAGATTTGATGGCTACAAGTGGAAAAGAACTGGAATCAATCGTTGCCAGACTTACAGCAATGAGCCGCGCTGTTGGTATTCATCTTGTACTTGCAACCCAGAGACCTTCTGTAAACGTAATTACTGGTTTGATTAAAGCAAATATTCCTAGCCGAATTGCCTTTATGGTTGCTTCCCGAACTGACTCAAATATCATTATTGATAGTGTTGGTGCAGAAAAGCTTCTTGGCCGCGGTGATATGCTTTATGCTTCTGCTGTAGACCCTTATCCAGTTCGTATTCAGGGAACTTTTGTAAGTGATTCAGAAGTTGAAAATGTCGTTGAATATGTAAAACGCTTTGGTGAACCTGAATATATTGATGAAGAAATCTTTGTTGATGATGATGACGGTGGCAGTGGAGAAGATGATTTGTTTGGAAATGCAATTGGTGAAGATCCGCTCTATGATCAGGCTTTGGAAATTGTAGTTCAGGCAGGAAAGGCTAGTGCTTCTTATATCCAGAGAAGATTAAAGATTGGTTATAATCGTGCAGCTCGTCTTGTAGAAGAAATGGAAGAGCGAGGAATTGTTGGACCTGCAAATGGTAGTAAACCACGCGAGGTTATTCATATTCCATAATTTTTGATAGAAACTAAAAAAAGAGGTCACTGAGACAAGCTCAATGACCTCTTTTTTTTCGCTTTTATTCGACTTTATCAAAAATTGTATAACCGGAAGAATCCATCTTGTAATTTTTGATAATATCAACGGCTTTGTCGTAATCAGCACATAAAATATAGAGTTTGATTGCGACAACCGTTGTCATTGTTCCAGAAAGTCCACCATAAATATTGTTCATGTGTTCGCCTTCTGTATAAGATGGAATATTTTCTGCTTGAAGAAGACTTCTAATAATGGCACAATCCTGTTGTGAAGCCAAAGAAAGCAGCAGTTGGGATTTTTCTCCTGCCTGAGTGCGTTCAAAAAATCCCTTTTCAAAATCAGGAAGATCTTCGCCCTCTTTTTTGTCTGTATTTTTATCGTCTTTCTTCTGACTGTCGATGTTCCTGTCCTTTTTTACATATTTGTTGTATAAAAGAAAACCAAAAATAGCAACCAGAATAAATATTATCAAAGTAATTCTCATTTTTACTCCAATTTTTTTAATAATATTATTATAACGATAAAATGTAAAAAGTGGAAACGAAAACTTTAAGATTCAAAATCAGATTTAGAATCTATATCGTATTCCTGAGCCAATACAGAATCCTGCTGTAACAGTATTAGGGAATTCACCTTCAAAACCGAACTGGAATGGAATGGAGATGTGGTCAAATACGACAATATCAAAGCCAAAGCCAAGACCTAACATGGCATCTCCCATAAAGCCGGAATCTGTGTAATAGCCGTCTACATATCCAGGGTCTCCATAAGATCCTTGTGAATCTACATAATTTGCTTTGTTGTAACCGTGATATCCAGCCATAAACCAGGCATAAAGGGTAGAATAAGTACGTTTGAATTTTGGAGTTTCATATAATTTAAGAAGAAGCTCGCCGCTTAAAGAAAAATTATAAGTTGAAACCTGTGAAAAATTTTTGTCATTGTAATAAACAAAACCTTCTGTTTGGAATCCTATTTTATCAAACCACTGCTGATATTGAATGCCGCAAACATTAGGATCTGTTGCAGATACATTTCCAAGAACAAATATTCCTATAGCCTGATCATAAACTGTTTCATCTTGAGAATCTTCTGCCCAAAGAGCTGTAGTTCCAATTAAAAATATAGCAAGTGCAAGAGAAATAATTTTTTTCATTTTAAAACCTCCGAATAGTTTTGATTTTTTATTGATTCATTATGTAATTTTTTTATGGAGATGTCAAATAAAACAAATTGTTATACTTTTTGTCAAGCTGCTTTATTCTTCTGACAAGAGCACTGTAAAATTATACATAAGAACCTTATTATTAATCTATTTACATTATCAAGGTTACAATATAAGGTAATATTATGAGTTCAAAACTTATTCTTCTTATAGTTTTGTTTTAATGGTGGTTTTTAAATGAACTTGCAAACAGATACTCTCTTAAGTGGCTACAAAATCATACAGGATAAAGACGCTTTTATGTTTGGGATTGATGCCGTTCTCCTTTCTAATTTTGCATTTTCTTCTATTAAATTACGAGATTCTGGACTAGATTTGGGAACAGGAAATGGAATAATTCCCCTGCTTTTGGTTGATAAAGTTGCCCGTATCACTGGACTAGAAATCCAGGAAAAATCTGCTGAACTTGCCCAAAAAAGTCTGGAATTGAATGGGCTTGAAGAAAAAATCCAGATTGTAAAGGGTGATATTAAAAATGTGCAGACCTTATTTGCAAAGCATGCCTATGATTTTGTTACATCAAATCCACCCTATATGATTAGTGAACATGGAAAAGAAAATCCGACCGATGAAAAGGCAATTGCACGCCATGAGGTTTTATGCAATCTGGAAGATGTTATTTCTGCAGCGGAATATCTTTTGAAACCACATGGCAAGTTTTTTATGATTCATCGTCCATTCAGGCTGGCGGAAATCTTTAACTGTCTACAAAAGTATAAACTTGAACCAAAAAGAATGTGTCTTGTCAGTCCTTTTGCAGCAACTGAGCCGAATCTTGTTCTAATAGAGGCAAGGAAAAACGCTCAATCACGATTAAAAATTGAACCTGAGATAATTGTTTATGAAAAAACTGGAGTTTATACTGAAAGGGTAAAGGCAATTTATAAGGAAACGGCTTTAAAATAGCTTTCAATCAGTTTTAAGGTTTTATTTACGGCTAAAGAGTCTGAAGGAAGCTCAAAAAGGCTGCCTGCGCCACTTTCTGGATTCTGGCGGACTATTTCTTTACGATTTGCAATGCATAAATCCAGCTGATGAAGAATCATGGAGGAAATGTAAGCTGCCATGTCTTTTGTTTCTTTTTCGGAACGATCAGCTAATTTTTCTTCGGTCATACAGGCTGTCAAAATCTTTCTTATTTCTTCGGTGAGTTGTTCGTATTGATTGTTAATAATTTCATACGCACTTAAATTGTAATACTGTTCTGTGTGTACAAAAATATACACTTGAAAGGCAGGTTCTAGCTCGAATAATTCAAAATATCTGGAAATCAATTTTTTGAATAAGCTCAAAACGGAAATCTTACTGTTTTTTATAGAATCGAAAACTTTATCGGCAATGAAACTAACATTCTCAATTTCGGTTTTGCAATACGATAAGGTTTCGTCGTACATCTGTTCTTTGCTTTCAAAATGATTATATAAAGAAGCTTTTTTTATTTCCAAAGCATCTGCAATGTCGGCAAGGGAAGTTGCTCCTGCACTTTTTTCGAAGGAGGCCATTAAAAATGACTGTATGATTTTTTCTTTGGAAAGATTTCTTTTACTCATAATCAATTTATCGGAAACTAATGGCCGTTAGTTTATGTAAAACTTAGATTTGAAAAATAACAATTTATTATAAAAATCGTTTGTTTCTATTGACAGAATCAATTATCTCACTTATAATGCAAATATACAGTGTTTCTTTTTGTAGAAACATCAAAAAAAAAGCGATAGTTTTCGCAATAAACTTTATGCCAGGAGGTTATATTATGGCAGACAAAGAAATACCTTACAAAATCTATCTGAACGAATCGGAGATGCCTGATTCTTGGTATAATGTTCGTGCAGATATGAAAAAGAAACCAGCTCCACTTTTGAATCCGGGAACAGGAAAGCCTTGTACAGCAGAAGAGCTTTCTCATGTATTCTGTGATGAACTTGTAAAACAGGAGCTGAATGAAACAGATGCATATATCCCGATTCCTCAGGAAATCCGCGATTTTTATAAGATGTATCGTCCTTCTCCTCTTGTACGTGCTTACTGTCTTGAAAAAAAGCTTGGAACACCGGCTAAAATCTACTACAAGTTTGAAGGAAACAATACAAGTGGAAGTCACAAGCTTAATTCGGCAATTGCACAGGCTTATTACGCTAAAAAGCAGGGCTTGAAGGGTGTAACAACAGAAACTGGTGCCGGACAGTGGGGAACAGCTCTTTCTATGGCTTGTTCTTACTTTGATTTGGATTGCCAGGTTTACATGGTAAAATGTTCTTATGAACAAAAGCCTTTCCGCCGCGAAGTAATTCGTACTTATGGTGCAAAAATCACTCCATCGCCAAGTAATACAACAGAAGTTGGACGCGCAATTCTAAAGGAGTTCCCGGATACAAATGGAAGCCTTGGATGTGCAATTTCTGAAGCGGTTGAAGCAGCTACAAAACAGGAAGGTTACCGCTATGTTTTGGGAAGTGTTTTGAATCAGGTTCTTTTGCATCAGAGTGTAATCGGCCTGGAAACTATGACTGCGCTTGATAAATATGGAATTAAACCGGATGTAATTATTGGTTGTGCAGGCGGCGGTTCAAATCTTGGTGGACTTATTTCTCCATTTATGGGTCGTAAGCTCCGTGGTGAAGCTGATTATAAGTTTATTGCTGTTGAACCTGCAAGCTGTCCAAGTCTTACACGCGGTAAGTTTGCTTATGATTTCTGCGATACCGGTCATGTTTGCCCGCTTGCAAAAATGTATACACTTGGAAGTGAGTTTATGCCATCAGCAAATCATGCAGGTGGATTACGCTATCACGGAATGAGCAGCATTCTTTCTCAGCTTTATGATGACGGTTTAATGGAAGCTCGTGCTGTTGAACAGACTGCAGTTTTTGAAGCAGCCCAGCAATTTGCTAGAATTGAAGGTATTTTGCCTGCACCAGAAAGCAGCCACGCAATTAAAGTTGCAATTGACGAAGCACTTAAATGCAAAGAAACTGGCGAAGAAAAAACAATCGTATTCGGTCTTACCGGAACCGGTTATTTTGATATGTATGCTTACAAAGCCTTCAACGACGGAACAATGACCGACTACATTCCAACCGACGCTGATTTGGAAAAAGGTTTTGCTACATTGCCAAAAGTAGAATAAATTAAAAATAGAGGAAGGGAAAGCCTTCCCTTACGCCCGCACGCTGTTGCGGGCTATCCTTTCTAACGGGGCACCTTCGTCTTAGTTTCTGCCCCGTATCGCCCCCATAATTTTACAAAAAACAAAAATTAACAATTTTTTTTCACTTTTTTTTCCTCAAAATGGTCCGAAATCTTCAATTTTTTCTAATATTAATGATGTAGGATTTTTTTCTGCGTAAAATCATTTTTATCCAAAAGGAGAGATAATATGACTATTTCAAATCAAAAACATGAAAAACTCACGCCTGAACAAAAATGGGAACAGGCGACACTTGCCAACAACTTTATCTTTTACAAGGTAATGAAGAATCATCCCGATGCATGTCAGCATCTAATTGAAATGCTTTTAGGTGTTAAAATTGAAAAGATGGAAATGCACAATGAAGAAGTATTGGATATTGACCACGATTCAAAAGGAGTCAGACTTGATGTATACATTAAAGATACAAACAAAATGTACGACATTGAGCTTCAGGCTACAGACACAAAAGAATTACCTGAGCGAGCCAGATATTATCAGGATGTAATGGATTTATCCTCGTTAAACAAGGGCGATTTTTACAAGGATTTAAAAGATTCTTATGTAATTTTCATCTGTCTTAAGGATATTTTCTATAAAGGGCTACCTATCTATACCTTTGAAAACATTTGTAAAGAGGACCTTAAAACAAGACTGAACGACCGCACACAAAAATGCTTTTTTATTGCAGATATATGTGCTAAAATGATTGAGGCTAAGGAAACAAAGAACTTCTTTGAGTTCCTCATTTCAAACAAGGCAAACAGCAGATATACGAAAGATTTAAAAGAATACGTCATAGATGCCAAGCACAATACACAATGGAGGGTCCAGTATATGACATGGGAAAGACAGCAGGCTTACGCATTTCAGAACGGCAAAGACGAAAAAGCTAGGGAAGATGCAAGAAGCTTTTATAAAAATGGAGCTTCTCTTGAGCTTATTGCCAAATCTCTTGGTATGACAATTGAACAGGTAAAAGAAATTGTGAATGATGTAGAGACGGAAGAACAGTAAAAAAAAAATTTCACAACTTTTAGTATACATAAAAAAAGCACATTCCCTGAGTTGCAAAGAAATGTGCTTTTTATTTGTCATTGTCGGGTTTGGCCCGATAATTTAAAAGAACTTAGTTGTAAAGCTGAACGCCTTCCTTGAATACCATCTGGATAAAGTCATTAAATCCATAGTACCATACAGGGAAGTCATGTGTTCCACCTGGGAATGTATAAGATTCAAAGTTTTCTACGCGGTCCCATTTAGACATAGCTTCTACATAACCTGGGAATGAACTGTAAACTCTGTCGTCTGCATCACCACAAATCATATAGAGGTTGTGAATCTTGAGTTCTTTATCAAATTTAGCTTCAACACCAGCTGTAAAGTCGTCTGCACCAGCAAATAATGCTCCAGAGAATCCAGCAAAGTGACTGATGAGGTCAAGACATTCTCCTATACCAATATTGAAAGTCTGTCCGCCACCCATTGAAAGACCAGCAATAGCTACGTTATCACGTCCATCAGCTACATTGTAGTTTTCACGGATATATGGAAGGAGGTCATTTCTGAGTTCGCCACCAAATGCATTAAAGCCACTCATACTGTTTCCACCGCCATTTGGTCCCCAAGATTTATCTGCTACACCAGTTGCACAAACAAGAATGAATTTTTCAACTTTACCTTCTTTCATTCCTTTATCCATGTAACCTTTAATCTTTCCACCACGTCCTTTATTAGAAAGTCCCCAGGTATTTTCGTTCTGTCCAAATCCATGAAGAAGGATGAATAAAGGATATTTAGTATCTTTGTCTTCAGCATTGTATCCAGCTGGGAGATATACCCATGCGTGTTTGTTATATTTATCTGCATCTGTAAGTTTTTCTTCAGCAACAGTGTAGTCTCTTGTAGGATAATAGATTTCTTTAACTGTACCACGTTCTGCATCTGTCAAACCATCATCAAATGGCTGATCAGCAGGAGCACCTTCTTTTGCATTGAACTTAACGTTCTTTAACTGAACTTTAAGTTGGTCGCCGTCTTTGTTTCCTCTATTGTAATCGTTGAACTTAAGGGCAAAACCTAATACAGAATCAACTCCCGAGCTAGAAACAAGTTCGTCGATTTTAGCCTGTGTAACAGGGATATTGATTGTAAGAGTTCCATAATCTTCTTTTGCATCAAAATACTGTAAGTCTACATATCCTCCGAACATACCTGTAGAATCCCAAGGAAGAATTCTAAGACAGAAACCAGGAACCTGTGCACTAGGATCCCATGCACCTGTAACAGGACTATATACTAATTCAAGGTCAATAGATTCATAGTTACCAAGATTGATTTCTTTTTTGTCGCTCTTTACGTAGAATGCAACTCCACCACCGCCACCACCAGCAGCTGTAGCAATCCAGGTTACTGAACCGTCTGTTTCAGCTTTAATGCTTGAAGCAGCAGAACCATCATAGTGGATAGTGAAAGCTTCTTTTGCATCGCGCAAAGTAATTCCACAAGAATTAGCTTCGCCTACTGTGAAGATGTCTGTTGGATATACTTTGGCTGGTTTTTCTTCTTGTTCTTTTCCATCGCTACCATAAGAAATTTTTAAGTTAATGTTCTTAACGCTGATAGTAAGGTTATCTGTATCAATCTGATAAGTTGAAAGATAGAATACATTGCCTGATTTTACTTTGTAAGGGGTTTCGTTTTTACCTTCAAGATGAATGAAATCAGCTTCTTCTGGAAGATATTCTCTTGCAACAACAACAGGATATGCACTTCCGTCGTTTATCTGCCACTGAAGATTCTGTTTACCTGCTGTACCTGAGTTTACAACTTTCATATCACAAGAAAAATCAATTGTAATTTCCTTGTCAATAAAATCATTTAAGCTATAAGTCCAATAGGCATAGCCACCTACGATTTTTGATTTGTCGAGTTCAAGATCATCAACAGGAATAACTTTTTCAACTTTTGTTGGTCCATCAATAGGGGTTGATTTGCCTGAATCTTTTGGACACGCAGTAAACAATACACTTGCAAGCATCGCCAAACTTGCAAGAGCCATAACGCTTTTTAATTTTTTCATTGCTTCCTCCTGATTAACTTTTAGTTAATCGTTTTTTGTAAAACGTTTTTTGTAAATCGTTTAATAAAATTATAAAATCGAATTTTTATATGTTAAGTAGGTAAAAACACCTAAAAATATGTTTACGTAACATAGAATAACGATTTGTTAATAATTTGAATAAAAACGACAAGGGGTTTTAGGGGCAGAAAGGAAGAAGTGATTGCCCCTAGGCGAGAGGGTAGACCGCAACGAAGTGCGGGCGTAGGGAGAGGCTTCTCCCTCCTTATTCTTTATTCTTCGCGCTATTAAAAAAAATGATTTTCTGCTACAATCCAAAATATGAATAATAATCACAAAATGCTGGTTCTTCAGGAACTGGCTCAGAAAAATGGTCCTTTGTGTGTTGGGTTGGATACGGATCCGTCTTATATTCCAGACAGTGTTTTGAAAAATTATGCTTCTGCGGCGGATGCAGTGCTGGCTTATAATCAGGCGATTATTGATCGTGTTGCAGCTGATAAATCGGCCTGTTGTTTTAAGGTTCAGATTGCTTATTATGAAGCGATGGGACTTGCCGGTATGAAGGTTTATGCTCAAACTTTGGCGGCTGTAAAAAAATCTGGGCTGATTGCCATTTCTGATATTAAGCGTGGTGATATTGCGGCAACGGCTGATGCTTATGCCCGTGCGCATTTTACCGGTGATTTTGAAACTGATATTATTACGATAAATCCTTACATGGGTTTTGATACTTTGCAGCCTTTTACAAAATATTGCAGTCCGGAACTTGGCGGAAAGGGTGCTTTTGTTTTGCTTCGTACTTCTAATCCGGGAATGAAGGATATTGAACAGCAGGAGCTGGCTTGTGGTGGCCGCGTTCTTGATGGTGTTGGGGCTGAGCTTGAGCGGATCTCGGCTGATTTTAAGGAAGTTTATTCCGGACTGGGGACTGCTTATACTTGTTCTCCGGTTGGTGCGGTTGTTGGCTGTACGGAAGAAAGTGATGCACGAATCTTGCGAAATGCTTATCCGGATATTTTCTTTTTGATTCCTGGTTACGGGGCTCAGGGAGGTGCTGCCCGAATTGCGGCCACTCTTTTGGATAAGGCTGGCGGTACGGTAAATAGTTCGCGCGGTATTTTATGCGCCTGGAAAAAGGATGAAAAGCTTGCAGCGGCAAGGGAAGCTGGATCTTTAACTATGGATGATATTGCTGATGCTGCGGCAAGAGCAAGCCTTGCTTCTAAGGAAGATTTGCTGAAGGCTAAGGCGGCGTTGTAATGAAAACATTCTATGATTGTAATAATCTTCCATATCCTGTTTTTGCACAGGGTAACGTGTCTTTCTGTGGTGCTGTTGATAGTGCCGTTCCTTATAAAAGCGTTTATCTTTTAAAAATCTGTCTTGATGATGATGCTCAGATTCCGGCTCCTGGGCAGTTTTATATGCTTCATCCAGAGCGAAGTAACGTTCTTCTTGGTCGCCCGATAAGTGTATTCCATTCTGAACGCTTTGATGGTGGCACGGAGATTCATTTCTTAATTTTAGTAAAAGGGAAAGGCACACAGGAACTTTGTTCTTTGATGAAAGGGGATAAAATCAATCTTCTAGGGCCTTGCGGAAACCGTTTTGAAGCACCTGCTGCAGCGACTGAATCTAAAGTCTGTATCGTCGGTGGTGGAATTGGTGTTGCTCCTGTCGCAGGTTTTGCAGAAAGGCTCCCTGCCGGTTCTTACGATTTTTATGCTTCCTTTAAATCTGGCTCTTACGGATTAGATTACATCAAACCAGCAGATTTGGTAATCACAACGGATGACGGTTCTGTTGGTATTCACGGAATGTTGCCGGCTGCCCTTACAGAAGAAATCTTGCGAGAAAAGAAATATACGACAGTTTATGCCTGTGGTCCAACACCAATGCTTGCCTATGTAAAGCAGATTGCCGAAAAATGCGGAATACAATGTTTTCTTAGTATGGAAGCGCGTATGGCTTGCGGAGCAGGCGTATGTCTTGGTTGCGCAATCGAAACTACAAAAGGAATGTTGCGCTGCTGTAAGGATGGGCCTGTT
>JAEEGF010644825.1_pt1 | contig 11565 bp, 8 predicted proteins | sample 9134171 | NCBI WGS metagenome assembly JAEEGF01 (sample SAMN16246542, study PRJNA631951) | gut metagenome | biome: gut microbiome; feature: rumen; material: AP-attached | host: Bos | place: Iran: Karaj | collected 2018-10 | reverse complement strand
AGATTGTAGCAGCATCAAGCTGATCCTGATAGCCTTGGTTTTGGTAAGTACGCTTCTCTGTCAATGCCCATCCGGCTCCTTCACGATAGCCCTCCAGCCACCAACCATCTTTCACACTGAGGTTCACAACGCCATTCATCTCAGCTTTCTCGCCTGAGGTGCCTGATGCCTCCATTGGGCGGGTAGGGGTATTCATCCAGATATCTACGCCAGAAACCAAGTGACGAGCCAACAGGAAGTCATAGTCTTCTACAAATACAATCCTGCCCTGGAACTCCTCACGTTGTGAGATTTCATAAATTTTCTTGATTAGTCCCTGACCAGCACCATCAGCAGGATGTGCCTTACCTGCGAACAGGAAGATGACAGGACGTTCTGGATCATTTACAATCTTAGATAATCGTTCCAAATCGGTAAATAGCAGGTGTGCACGCTTGTAGGTGGCAAAGCGACGACAGAAACCTATTACCAGCGCATTGGGCCTGAATCGTTTGAGCATCTTAACAATACGATTAGGATCGCCTTGGTTCTTTAACCAAGTTTCACGCAATTGAATGGATATATAATTGAACAGATTCTTCTTTAGTGCCTCGCGTACAGCCCAGATTTCCTCGTCAGGACAATTGTAGATGCCATGCCAGATTTCCTCATTCGACTGGTCGCTAAGGTGCTTCTCGTCGAAGTACTTGGCATATAGCTTACGCCATTCTGGGACACACCAAGTTGGGAAGTGTACACCATTGGTTACATAGCCCACATGGTTCTCCTGTGGGAAGTAGCCATTCCAGATGGGGGCAAACATCTTCTTCGATACCTCACCATGTAGCCAACTTACACCATTGACCTCTTGGCAGGTGTTGCAGGCAAAGGTTGACATGCAGAATCTCTCGCCCTTGTCATCAGGATTGGTACGACCCATACCGATAAATTCATCCCATGTGATGCCAAGTCGCTGTGGATAACCACCCATATACTTGCCAAACAGACCCTCATCGAAGTAATCGTGTCCAGCTGGTACAGGTGTATGAACTGTATAAAGTGAAGAAGCGCGTACCAGTTCCAGTGCCTGGTTGAATGACAGATGGTCTTCCTCAATATAATCGCACAGACGCTGCAAGTTACACAGGGCAGCATGACCCTCGTTGCAATGATAAATATCCTTCTTGATGCCAAGCTTCTTCAATAAAAGTATACCTCCGATACCCAACAGAATCTCCTGTTTCAGACGGTTTTCCCAGTCACCACCATACAAGGTATGGGTAATTCGCTTGTCGAACTCAGAGTTCATTTCGTTGTCAGTATCGAGCAGATAAAGATTTACACGACCAACGTTTACTCGCCAAACGTATGCATGTACCTGGAAATTGTTGTAAGGCACGTCAATCACAAAGGGGTTGCCATCCTTATCCAACTGACGCTCAATAGGCAGACTACCGAAGTTTTGGGCTTCATAATTGGCAATCTGCTCACCATTCATATTCAGGCTCTGGGTAAAGTAACCGAAGCGATATAGGAAGCCCACTGCGCACATATCTACATTAGAATCAGATGCTTCCTTAACATAGTCACCTGCCAACATACCCAAACCGCCACTGTAAATCTTCAAGGCTGAGTGAATGCCATACTCCATGCAGAAATAGGCCACAGACGGGCGGGAGGAATCAGGTTTAACGTCCATATAGGTGCGGAAATCTTGATAAACCTTCTTGACGCGGCTCATCAGTGCATTGTCATTCATGATTCTTTCCTTACACTCAAAGCTAAGACGTTCCAGCAACATCACAGGATTGTGCTTCACATCGTGATACAGTTCAGGGTTCAGGTCACGGAACAATTCGCGTGCCTCATAGTTCCATACCCACCACATGTTGTGGGCAATCTCGTCCAAACATTTCAACTCATCGGGAAGGGATGCCTTCACGGTTAGTGCCTTCCAGGGTGCAGCATTTACATAATTAGCCTTAATTTTTTTCATAATATCTACAATTTTTACTTTTTCCTTAATTATTTTACAAAGATAAGAAAAATTGTAATAATAGGAAACTGTTTTCCTAAAAAATCTGCACTTTCCCTCTTATAATGAGGTTCTGCTACATCAGCATCAGTAAGTCTAAGAGATACCAAACGACTTTAGTACAAAAGTTAATAATCTGGTGCTTTATTATATATATGGAGTAATAGGGGGAAAAGGGTAAAATAGTTAAATAATGTAAAACTAATGCATTTTTATAGTACTTTGTATTGCAAGGTACTAAAATATTTTCATATCTTTGCAAAACCAAAGGAGAATTGACACTCCTATGTCTGCTTGCAGACACTTCCCCAATGATGGGGGAAGAATATTGGAGAGGTTGAAACTCTTTGGAGCTTATATTGAACTATTCACTACAAAAAAATATAAATATGAGTAACGAAAATGCAAAATCGCAGATGAGGAAAGGGATGCTGGAGTATTGTGTACTACTGCTCCTGCACAGAGAGGCGGCTTACGCATCTGACATCCTCTCTCAGCTCAAGGAAGCTGAGCTGCTGGTAGTGGAGGGTACGCTATACCCCCTGCTGACCCGACTGAAAAATGATGGACTGCTGAACTATGAATGGCGAGAATCCACACAAGGACCGCCACGAAAGTATTACAGCTTGACTGAACTGGGCATTGAAGCGTTAAAGGCGATGGATGAAGCCTGGAACGGACTTACGCACACGGTGGAGGTGCTGAAATCCAGCATTACCGACCCCAAATTCCTGATTGTTTAACCGAATTAGAAAAACTCAACATTATGAAAAAGAATATCAATATCAATCTATTTGGCGTGATTTACGCCATTGACGAGGATGCTTATGACTTGTTGAAGAAGTATCTGGAGAACATGCGCAGCTATTATGGCCGACGCAAAGGGGGAGAGGAGATTGCCAACGACGTGGAGAGTCGCGTGGCTGAGCTGTTTGCCGAGCTGAGGGCTCAAGGCGTAGAGGCCATTACCATTGAGCATGTGGAAGATATCATCAAGCGCATTGGTGACCCACAGCAGATGGATGAGGAGGCTGATGTGAACGATGAGCGTGTGATGGATGGCGGCTATGCCGAGGCTGTGAATGAGAAAGGAGTGAGGAAACTCTATCGTGACCCGGATGACAAGATCCTGGGTGGTGTGATTTCTGGTTTCTGCCGCTACTTCGACTTGAATGAGCCTTTGTTATTCCGTCTTATTTTTTTGCTGCTGGTGTTCTTCTCACATGCCTTTCTGGTGATTGTGTATGCTGTGTGCTGGGCATTGATTCCTGAGGCAAAGACCGCAGAAGAACGCTTGCAGATGAAAGGTAAAAGGGTGACACCCAATGCCATCAATGAGGAGTTGATGCAGGGCGTGAACCGTGCAAAGCAGTTTGTAAATGATCCTGAGAACCAGCGCAAGGCAAGTGGATGCTTCACTACCTTCATCAAGATTTGCTTCTTCTCAGTTGTGGGCTTCTTCGCTTTCATCTTCGGCATGATATTATTGTGTGTGCTCATTGCCTTAGGTTTATCGTTGGGAGCTGCTGTGTTTGGATTGGGCAGTGCGTTTGTAGGCTTGGGTATGGACCCAGATCTCGTAAGTGTGCTTAATACGATACCAACTTGGTTGCAATGGACCTTCGCGGGTGCTACTATCCTAGTGATTGCCATCCCGTTCTTCCTGCTGTTGCACAAGTTGTTACGTGGTCCAGAGGCTAAACCTATGTCTTCGGGTGCTGTGGCTACCACGATTATTATTTGGATTCTGGCCTTGGGTGTGGCTATCGCAACATTGGTGCCAATAGTTGCTAACTTTGCCGATCATGATTATATACGCTATAGTACGGAGGTGATATTACAGCAGTCTCCCGCTGAAGCAGAAGCAGTCTTCGCTTAAAGCTAATTGAGGCAAATTGACATCGGGGTTGAATATGCCGAAAACAGATGAGCCTGAACCGCTCATGGAGGCATATTCGGCCCCTTTCTCATAGAGTAATGCCTTCAGGGCAGCTATCTCAGGATGTTGGGGGAAGATGCTGGCTTCGAAATCGTTGACCAAGTGATGACGCCACTCTGTGATGGGAGCCTGAAGAATGTTTGTGATGCACTGGGCAGGCTTTTGCGGATGGATGTGGGCAAAGGCTTCACGGGTGGATATGAACACATTAGGCTTGACAATAATGATTTGATAACCTTTCAGTGAGAGATTTATGGGAATGAACACCTCACCGATGCCTGTAGCAAAAGTGGGATGGTTTTGGATAAAGAAGGGACAGTCGGCGCCCAACTTTGTTGCCAAATGCTCTAATTCATCCTTACAGAGCTTCAAAGAGAAGTGGTCGTTGAGCAGCTTGAGCATAAAGGCTGCATCGGCAGATCCACCTCCCAGTCCTGCTCCCGAGGGGATGTGTTTTAGCAGGTGGATGTTGATGGATGGCAGGTCGTTATGTTGTGTTTGCAGCAGTCGATACGCCTTGACCACCAAGTTTTTCTCTGGTTCACAATCCAGGGATGTACCATGTTGATACAAATAGCAATTGCCTGTGGAAGCATCATCTGCTGGTGTTACCTCTAAAGCATCATGTAACGCATTAACAGGATAAAACACTGTTTCTAAGTTGTGGTAACCATCGCTTCTTCGCTCTACAATATTTAATCCCAAGTTTATTTTACAGTTCGGAAAGGTAATCATAGTATATTAAGTTATCAACCGCAAAGTTAATAACTTCTTGAAAACTTCTTGGCATAAATGATGCGAAAATTCAAAATATCGTGCTACCTTTGCTTCGCTAAAATGAAAATACTATGGCAGAACAAAACCGAAGAGGTAGGGGAACACGTGTGGCTAATACCCCCCAACCCATTAATGATTATGGTAGAATACCCCCACAAGCCACTGATTTAGAGGAGGCTGTGTTGGGTGCATTGATGATAGAGAAAGATGCCTATTCGCTGGTTAGTGAGATTTTGCGTCCGCAGTCGTTTTACGAACATCGACACCAGTTGCTCTTTACCGCCATCACCAACCTGGCGTTGAAACAGCAGCCCATCGACCTGCTGACGGTGAAGAACGAGCTGGAGCGTGAGGGTACACTCGACGAGGTGGGTGGACCTTTCTACATCACTCAGCTCACTAGTAAGGTGGCATCAGCTGCCCATGTGGAGTTTCATGCCCGCATCATTGCCCAGAAGGCATTGGCAAGGGAGCTGATTACCTTCACAAATGGCATCCAAAGCAAGGCTTTCGATGAAACACAGGATGTGGATGATTTGATGCAAGAGGCTGAGGGTAAGCTGTTTGAAATTTCTCAGCAGAACCTGAAGAAAGATTATACACAAATCAATCCTATCATTGATGAGGCCTATAAGCAAATACAATTTGCTGCCTCACGTACCACGGGCCTTAGTGGCATGGAATCTGGTTTCCACGACTTGGACAAGATGACATCAGGTTGGCAAAACTCCGACCTAGTAATCATCGCTGCCCGTCCGGCTATGGGTAAGACAGCCTTTGTATTGTCTATGGCGAAGAACATGGCGGTGAACTATAAGTATCCTGTGGCTTTTTTTTCTTTGGAGATGAGCAACTTGCAGTTAGTGAACCGACTGATTGCCAACACGTGTGAGATTGAGAGCGACAAAATCAGGAGCGGAAGACTCCAACCTCATGAGTGGGAGCGCTTGGATCATAAGTTGAATGATTTGCTGGGAGCACCGTTGTATGTGGATGATACCCCATCATTGTCGGTATTCGAGCTTCGTACCAAGGCTCGCCGATTGGTGCGTGAACATGGGGTGAAGATTATTTTCATCGACTACCTGCAGCTGATGAATGCTAGTGGCATGAGCTATGGTAACCGTCAGGAGGAGGTGAGCACCATCTCACGTTCACTGAAAGGCTTGGCAAAAGAGTTGAACATTCCTATTATAGCCCTTTCGCAGTTGAACCGTAGCGTGGAGAATCGCGTGGGTGATAAGGATAATAATCAAAGCAACAAGCGTCCGCAGTTGAGTGATTTGCGTGAATCAGGTGCCATTGAGCAGGATGCCGATATGGTTTGCTTCATCCATCGTCCTGAGTATTACAAGATTTACACAGATGAGAATGGCAATGATATGCGTGGTATTGCAGAGATTATCATAGCGAAGCATCGTAATGGTGCAGTGGGGGATATCCGCTTGAAGTTCATCGGTGAATACACGCGCTTCCAGAACCTGAATGATGAGTTGTTAGCGAATGTGAGTGTGCCTAAGACTGTTACGTTCAAGTCGAAGTTGAATGCTGCTCCGATTGGCAGTGATGCACTTGCACCACCTCCTTTGCCAGATGATGGCCCAGTACCGTTTTAACGATTATATCAATTGTTCACATTTGGCATAGTTCAAGCAAGCTTGGCTCTTCTTTTTACGATTGACGATTAAAAAAGGCTGCATAATTGCAGCCTTTTTGTTAATTATTATAATCGCGTATCGATTTTAATCAATAAATATAATTGTGTGTTATACTCATTTTCTTATTCTCAGCACTCGAATTCCCGTCCACTTAGGATTATCCTCCAACAGCTTGTTTATGGTATATTTGGTAATTGTCACCTTCTTATCCTTTGAGGAAGCATGGAGAAGGGCAAGCTTGCCATTCACCTTGAAAGCCAGCCCCATGTGTGCAATGTCCAAACCAGGTTCATTGGTGGTGAACATGATGATGTCACCATCATGGATCCAGTCGAAGCCATCGCTGGGGAGCTTATCCTGAGGGATATAATGCACTTCAGTGCCATTTAGACGTTGTTCAATCTCACGCATTTTCTGCACGTTCTGCGCATTGTTGGCCAAGTGGCGATACAACTGAGGGTGAGAGGTCATATAGGTGGTTTGCACCTGCATGGTGTACTGACTGTTTGTAGCCGTTACATCTTCCAATATGCCTGCCTTGATGGCATTCTGTGCCCACTCCGTCATGTAATGAAGACGAGATGTATAACCTTCCACCTTGCCATCACGATAGCGCAGTTTCTGCACATAATCGGAAAATACAGCTTCATCTTTGATGTTGTTCTCCTTCATAGGAGCCAATGTCATGGCAATGGCATATTCCACAAACGTGGTGCAATCCAATTCATCGGTATTCAACACTAGTTCCTCGGTATTCTCACGATCCAATACACCACCAACATAAGGTGTGTCAAGCATGGAAACACCATTCAACAGAACCTCGTTGGTCAGTGTCTGGGCAGCTACAGGAATATTCATTATAGCTGCACACAAAGCACTGAAAAACAATACAGTAAATCTTTTCATATAAAAATCATTCTTTATCAGCTTTCATAGTATATTTCACAAAGAAGGCAATTAAGATAATGTAGGCAAGTAGAGAAGCTGCCTCTGACAATGGATTGGACAACCAAGCCTCGTTCACCAGGTTGATATCTGCAAACCTCATGCCTGCGCTTACCACACCCATCAGGGCACCACCAGCAATGAAACCAGATGCCAACAAGGTGCCTTTCTCGCCACGAGCCTTGTTCACTGAAGCATCTTTACTACGTGTGGTTACGTACCAGTTGATGGCACCACCCACTACCAATGGGATATTCAACTGCAATGGAATGAACATACCCAAGGCAAAGGCAAGGGCTGGAATCTTACACCAATTCAGTATGATGGCCAATAGGGCACCGATACCATAGAGCAACCAAGGAGCTCCCACGCCACTCATCAACGGCTCAATTACAGCTGCCATGGCATTGGCCTGTGGAGCAGCTAACTGGCCTGTAGTGAAGCCATAAGCCTTGTTGAGGATAATCATCACACCACCTACGGTAGCTGCTGATACGATAGTCCCCAGAAACTTCCAAGCCTCCTGCTTAGCAGGGGTAGTCCCAAGCCAATAGCCAATCTTTAAGTCGGTAACAAAACCACCTGCCATAGAAAGAGCAGTACAAACAACACCACCCATTACCAAGGCAGCTACCATGCCTTCAGGACCTCGCAGGCCAACACCTACCATCACTACAGAAGCGAGGATAAGTGTCATTAAAGTCATGCCTGATACGGGGTTTGTACCAACAATAGCGATTGCATTAGCTGCCACTGTTGTAAAGAGGAAGGCGATGATGGTTACCAGCAATAGGGCAACGATGGTAAAGAGTATGTTACCCTTCATTACATCAAAATAGAAGAACAACAATACCAAGATGATGGTCACAATAGAACCAATGGCTACCACCTTCATAGGTAAGTCTCGTTGTGTACGTAAAGAACTGCCTTCAGCTGTTGCCTTACCACCCATCTCCTTGACTGCCAAGCCTACAGCACTCTTTATGATGCCCCAAGACTTGAGTATGCCAATAATACCAGCCATGGCAATGCCACCGATACCGATGCTCTTGGCATAATTGGTGAAGATCTCCTCAGGACTCATATCACCCACTGCCGTTGTGATAGCTGGATTCCATTGGTTCAGTACAGTGTCGCCCCAGATGAGTGACATGCCGGGGACGATGATCCACCACACAGCTAAAGAACCGGCACAGATGATGGAAGCGTATTTCAAGCCCACAATGTATCCCAGACCCATCACAGCTGCTCCTGTGTTCACCTTGAACACTAACTTAGCTTTGTCTGCTAACATCTCACCCCAACTAACCACACGTGTAGTAAAGTTTTCGTTCCACCAACCAAAGGTAGATACAATGAAATCATACAAACCACCTACAACACCTGCAATCAATAAAGGTTTGGCCTGGTTGCCTCCCTGTTGACCTGATACCAGCACCTGGGTGGTAGCTGTAGCCTCAGGGAAGGGGTATTTACCATGCATCTCGCTCACGAAATACTTTCTGAAAGGAATCAAAAATAAGATGCCCAAGCAACCACCCAGCAAACTGCTGATGAACACTTGAGTAAATGTAACAGTAATGTCTTCTGGATAAGACTCTTGCAGGATGTATAATGCAGGCAAGGTAAAGATAGCACCTGCCACAATCACGCCGGAACTGGCTCCGATGGATTGGATAATGACATTCTCTCCCAATGCGTTTTTACGCTTAGCAGCACTGGATATACCTACAGCAATGATGGCGATGGGAATGGCTGCCTCAAACACCTGTCCTACACGCAACCCTAAATAAGCAGCTGCTGCAGAGAAAAGTACTGCCATGAGCAAACCCCACATCACTGACCAAGCATTGACTTCAGGATAAGTCTTGTCGGGGCTCATCAATGGATTATATACCTCACCCGGCTTGAGTTCGCGATAGGCGTTGTCAGGTAATGAGGTGCGAATTTCTTCTGTATTCATCGTCTTTTTCGCTTATTTAACATCTGCCAATACTTCACCTTCGATGAAAAGTCTTACAGTCTCAGTCTTGGCGTTGGTGCGAATCGTAACCGACTTCTTGAAATGACCTGGATACTTGTCGCGAGCATCGTATGTAACTTTGATGGTGCCAGTCTTGCCTGGCAATACTGCCTCTTGACTGTATTCTGGTACAGTGCAACCGCAAGAAGCTACGGCCTGGTGAATCACCAAAGGGGCAGTGCCAACGTTGGTGAAGGTGAACACGGTGGTTACTGTGCCTTTCTCCTGAGAGAATGCCCCGAAGTTATGTTCAGTCTTGTCAAACTTGATGTCAGCTTGATTTTGTGCAACTGCGTAACCGATGCAAAATGTCAGCATCGCGAATACCAACATGATTTTTTTCATCTCAATAATGCTTTTAAAGTTCATAATTTTGTGCAAAGTTAATCTCTTTTCATTAAAAACAAGCGAAGATTTAGTCAAAATGTATTAAATAGTTTGCCCAACTGACGATTTTTAGCGAATTTTGTATGCGTTTTAATCATTGATAGGACTTATGAGTGGAAATAGGGAAACGATTCAGATACGAAATCTTTCCATAGGTTATCCTGGAAAGAAGGGAGTTAAGGTAGTGGCTAGTGGTATTACTGCTACGATTCTCAGTGGTGAACTGACTTGCCTTTTGGGTGCCAATGGTGTGGGAAAAAGTACCCTGTTGCGTACTTTGTCGGCTTTCCAGCCTAAATTAGGGGGTGAAATCTACATAGAAGGTAAAGAAATCAACGAATTCACAGATAAAGAGCTCTCGCATGTGATTAGTGTGGTGTTGACCGAGAAACCTGATATCCGCAATATGACTGTAGAGGAGTTGGTTGGTCTAGGCAGAAGTCCATACACAGGCTTTTGGGGTGTGTTGACCCAAGCTGACAAAGAAGTGGTGAATAAGTCAATCGCTCTGGTGGGCATCCAGGATTTACAACAACGCATGATTCAAACACTTAGTGATGGTGAACGACAGAAGGTGATGATAGCCAAGGCATTGGCACAGGAAACCCCTATAATTTACTTGGATGAACCTACTGCATTTTTGGACTATCCTAGTAAGGTGGAGATGATGCAATTGCTCTACCGACTGAGTCGTGAGACTGACAAGACAATATTTCTGTCCACCCACGACTTGGAATTGGCTTTGCAGATTGCGGATAAGTTGTGGCTGATGGATAGAGTGAAGGGTGTGCGTATAGGGGCACCAGAAGACCTATCTTTAGATGGAAGTCTAAGTAGCTATTTCGCTCGCAAGGGCATCATCTTCGATGCAGAGATTGGTTTGTTCCGCGTAGAGAATGAGCTGACAAAAAAGATACGATTGGAGGGTGAAGGTGTACGTTTATTAATGGTTTGTAAGTCTCTGAAACGTATAGGAATACAAGGAGATGTTGAAGTGAATAGTGAAGACGTTATTAAGGTACTTCCTGATTGCTATATGCTTTGTTTCAAGGGTCAGGAAACAAGATGTGAGACCATTGCCGAGTTGTTGGGAAGAGTCCAACAATAGCTCTCTTTTTTATACATTCTACATTCTTCATTCTTCTTTATTCATTATTCTTATTATATTCCATTAACCATTCATGAAGCGACAGGACCGATATACGATGCTTACCACTGGTAGCGTACCCAAAGTAATTACTACTTTGGCAGTACCTACCATCATCAGTATGCTGGTAACTAGCTTCTATAGCATTGCCGATACTTTCTTTGTGGGACAGATTGATACACAATCCACTGCTGCAGTAGGTGTTGTGTTATCAGTAATGTTCATCATTCAGGCAGTGGGCTTCTTTTTCGGACATGGTTCAGGTAATTATATCTCTCGTGAGTTGGGTGCCAAGAATCGAGAAGCTGCTTCCAGAATGGCTGCTACGGGTTTTGTGTATTCCATCCTGTTTTCCACGCTCTTAGCTGTGATAGGTTTGTTGTTCTTAGAGCCTATTTCTTTGGCTTTGGGCTCTACACCCACAGTGTTGCCTTACACCAAACGCTATCTGTCGATTATCCTTTGTGGTGCTCCGTTCTTTGCTGGACAGCTTACGCTCAACAACCAGATGCGTTTGCAAGGCAATGCATCTTATGCCATGGTGGGTATTGTCAGTGGTGCCGTTCTTAATGTTTTGTTCGACCCATTGTTCATCTTTGTATTCGATATGGGTGTGAGTGGCGCAGGTTTGGCAACGGTTGTAGCACAGATGATTGCCTTTACCATCCAATGGAT
>JAEEGF010495698.1_pt1 | contig 11565 bp, 12 predicted proteins | sample 9134171 | NCBI WGS metagenome assembly JAEEGF01 (sample SAMN16246542, study PRJNA631951) | gut metagenome | biome: gut microbiome; feature: rumen; material: AP-attached | host: Bos | place: Iran: Karaj | collected 2018-10 | reverse complement strand
GTGTTTGACTGCTCAATAATAAACTATTGGCTAATCCTTTTTACTGTTTTTTAAAAGGTTTTGTTCTCTGAACAATTCTCGTTAGAATTTTCAGGGTTGCATTACTGTTTGTTTGTCAAAGTTCATATCGGCTTTCGCCTTGTCCTTGCTCTCTCGGAGCAACTATTGTATCTTACCAAAGTCGCTTCAGACTGTCAAGAACTTTTTTCATTTTTTTGAAATCTGATTGCTATCAAGTGGTGCTCAACCAAGAGCTACATCTCATCTTGTCTATCATCAGGTTTCATGCTGTGTCGAAGTGTTCTCGTCGACAGCAAAATCTATCTTACTACCCTACCCCGTCTTTGTCAACGACATTTTTAGATTTTTTATAAAAAACTTTTGCCCACATTTTCAGTTTCCAAATAGCCCCTATTTCTTTGGTTTAGAAAATCGGTCAAACAATACAGGATATACTCCAATTAAAACGAAAACGATAATCGCATAACGTACTGTTCGAAGAAAGAATGCAGGCGTGGTAGGGGAAGAAAGTAGTTCTTCCGAAAAGGGCAATTTCAGAAGAGCGTTTAATCCAAAGTAAATAGCGCCGCCTCCAATGACCCTTAGTATTCTTCTTAATATATTGTCAGTGTTTTTAAATTTCACAAATCTTTTTTCGAAAGGGACAGCCAGATAGTATCCTATCATCATGCCATATCCTGTGTAATAATCCGTGGTTTTACAATAGAAGAAGCCTGTCAAGCAAAGCAGTGCCACGATAAGATGCAAGAGGTTCTCATTTTTTACACGGCTTTGCAAAAAGGAAAATACCATAATCGTGCTAAGACCCACCAACCATCCGGCAAGCACGTCAGTAACATAGTGTGCTCCCAACATGACACGGGATACGCCTACAAAGAAAGGTACCAGTATTCCAATTACGCAAAGCGCCTTATTTTTCTTTCTATAAGCAGCCATGGATCCATATAGGGAGGCTGAGTTTGTAGAATGTCCGCTAGGGAAGGAATACCCCTGGGCACTGATGTCGTAGATGTCTGCGGATGGATCCACAGGTTTTAAGATTTGAATGCCTTGATGGTCAAAATAAGGGCGTCTTCTAAAAAAGACATTCTTCAACATCGGGGTAACCACAAGTGCAACTAAGATATTATTTCCTACATATCGCCCAAATTCCTTATCATAGCTCCAATATAAAAAACCAAGTACGGCAATCAGTATGATTTCTTCACCAAGCATCGTCATAAGAGAGGCTATTTTTATCCCTATATCAGATGCGATGATCCTTTGTAGCCATTCCTGAACAGCCACCTCCCACGCAAAATAAAAGGTATTTCCGGATACCATTGTAAGCATAACTCTATTCCTTTCTACAAAAAACGACCTCCAAGTGTCAGATTTTTGATTCTAACATTTGGGGGTCGGTACAAAAATCATTATTCTTATAAACCGATTTGAAGCGTGTTATCATCCTTTTGCACCACAAGTTTTATGGTGGAGACGGACTCCAAGCTGCTCGGAACCTGTGTAATCAACACGTAGTTTTTGCTAGCTCCAGCGGGTATCGTGTCTTTCATAATAGAAAAGTCGCTGAGTAACATAGTAAGTAAACTACTTCCACCGTACTTGCCATCGGCCATCAATCTAAAGCTGGTATTCATGCTGGCTACATCTGCAGCTACATCATGGTCTGTCGGATTCTGCACGATCAAATGCACCACGAAGAGCTTATTTCCACTGGTAGCATCAATATAAGGAGCCCATTCTCCATCTTCCTCAGCTTCATCCATATAGGATTCTGTCAGGGTATAACCGTCTGACTGGATGGTCAGTTCATCAAGTCCTAAAAATGGTGCCAACTCACTAATAGAAGAAAGAGTCTCTACCGGGGACACTTCTTCCTGCTGTACTTCCCCTTCACCTTCTCCATCTTCTTCGTTCTCTTCATTTGATTTTTGGTTTTTCAAAGCTTCTTTGTTTTGTTTGATTTTCTCAGCGATTTCACGTTCCTTGCGATGTTTTTCAGCACGGATGCGGCCTTCTTCTTCTGTGTCCACCAGTCTGGTATTTGTATCCTTTGTAGAAAGTAACAAATCCACTGCGGCCTGAGCTACTTCGTCGGACTGGTCTTCCGTAAGGTCCGGAACAGCATTACCACAGCCTACCAGCATAATCGCCATAAGGCCTGTGAAGAGTATGAACTTCATTCTAGTCATCTTTTTATTCTTCATCTATCTTCCTTTTAGTGTAGATCCAGTTCCATCCAGAATTCCACACCATTATCGTAGTTTGTCGCTCCGTAGTTTACCTTCATTAACTCTGCTACTGCTTTTACGATGGATAGTCCCACACCGTTTCCACCGTATTCCCTACTTCTGGATTTATCTACTTTATAGAATTTCTCCCAAATATGAGGCAATGCTTCTTCCGGGATTGGTTCTCCCGTGTTGAATACAGAAAAGACTGCTTTGTCGCCCTTTTCTTCTACTTTGATGTCTACAATTTTCTCTCCATCAGCATAATGAAGCGCGTTAGTAAAGTAGTTGGCCACTACTTTTTCTACCATATATTCGTCAGCCCAGACATAGATAGGCTCTGTATTCCGTAGTCTGACTGTCACCTGCTCCTGCTTTATCATAACATTGGCATTTTGCAAGTAATTCTGTATTAATTCTACCATATCGAAGCGGGAATATTCTACCTGATTAAATCCGGCCTCTAACTGGTTTAACGTCAGTAGTCTCTGGACCATTTCATTCATCTTAGTGGCTTCGTCCAAGATGACATCGTAATAATAGTCCTTGCTTTCATCATCATCCAAAATGCCTTCTTTTAAGCCTTCTGCATATCCTTGAATAAGGGCAATTGGAGTCTTTAATTCATGAGACACGTCGGACAAGAAAGCGCGCCTAGCCTCATCCATCTTTTCTTTTTCCTGAATATCTTCCTGCAGATTGCTATTGGCCATCTTCAGTTCACATATGGTCTGCTCCAACTTCTCCGAGAGCTTATTCATATGTTCACCCAGCTCATTGATTTCACAAATACGAGACTCATCCTGGTACTTAGCATCAAACTTCAGGTTAGACATGTCCTCTGATAGTTGGGTGAGTCTACGAACCGGATAAGAAATACCTCTGGCAAAGCCAAAGGAAACCATGGCTCCAATGGTAACTGCAGCCATACTCATAACCAGTAGATACATACTGGTAGACTTTGCAGTATCTTCCATGTTTTCAACGGCACTTCGAATCAGAATCGGGTTACCATTGTCTAATACGCCCCAGATTTCCAGATAACGACCCTGCATGTTTTTATCCGTAATAATCTGCATTTTATAGTGATCCCGCTCACGGATAATCTTCGTTTCGTCATCTGTGTTTTCACTAAACATATAATTCATGAGGCGATTAATAATCAGCTTTTCATCATGAATAGAGGTCAGTATGGTTTCTGAGTCCGAGTCAAGAATCACTACATCGATGTTGTAGCGATTGCACATTTTCTGCCATTCCACAGAGAATCTATCATCCGTTAAAATTCCTTTTGTGGCAGCAATGTCAAAATAAAGGTACGCAGAAAGCATATCCTTTTCTTTGTTATATAAGTAATAATCATCCAGCAGAAATCTGGTGATAATCCAGCAAATAAAAAAGGCAGCTCCAATGAGACCCACAAATATAAGAAAAATATGAGTTTTAATAGAATAGTTGCCTTTTTTTCTGCAAGTCATAACTTGTCCTTACTGTCCGTTTCATTCATTTACATCAAATTTATAGCCGACGCCCCATACAGTCTTAATCATGTCACCCTTTTCACCAATCTTGCTGCGGATTTTCTTTACATGGGTGTCGATGGTTCTGGCGTCACCAAAATAGTCATAGTTCCAAACCTGATTCAGAATCTTATCTCTGGATAACGCAATTCCCTGATTCTCGATAAAGTATTGCATGAGTTCGAACTCTTTGGAGGTCATCTCCACCGGCTTTCCATCCACCAGAATCTGATGCGCCCCTTTATCCACTACAATACCACCAGCTTCTAAAACTTCGCCTGTGGATTGTCCTGTTCTACGCATAATCGCCTCTACTCTGGCTACCAGAATCTTAGGGCTAAATGGCTTTGTAATGTATTCGTCTACCCCAAGTTCAAAGCCCTGGAGTTCGTCCTTTTCGTCTGATTTCGCGGTAAGCATGATAATGGGCACTTTGGAGTATCCTCGGATTTCCCGGCACACTTGCCATCCATCCATAATCGGCATCATGACATCTAACAAAATCAAATCTATGGTGTTCATTTCCTGATAAAAGATATCAAGAGCCTGCTGGCCATTTTCTGCCTCAATTACTTCGTAATCCGCCTTTGTTAGGAAATCACGCAGTAATTTTCTCATACGAGCTTCATCGTCAACAATTAGAATTCTACTTTTTTCCATCACTATTCTCCTACTTGCGTCTTTTTCCACTCCAGTTCAGTTTCTCGAAGCGCATTTTCTCGCTCCGTCAAACTGTCTTCCCACTCAGAATACTCGTTTAAAATCGCATTACGGTAGTTCAGCATATTGGGTGTTTCGCTGCGAAGGGCCAAAAACACCATGCCTGCAACTAAAATAGCTAAGAATATATTCAACCATACAGAGATGGCAAACTTGTCGATTTTTCCTCTAGGTTTTTTCTCGCCTAACCCTTTAATACGTACCTTGGCAGGGTTCGCCATATCTCGAACTTTGGAAATATAGGTTACCCTTAGAGGTATAATCGGAATACGTTCCTCCGGTATGTCTGCATCCAGCATTCTATCTCTAAGTTCCTGCATAAAGCGCAAACCGATAGGTGTCTGAAAGGTGCGAGCGTCTATGGCTTTTTGATAGACTTTCAGCAGCATCTCCGGGTCATCCATTTTCAGTTTTCCACGCAAATAACGGATGGCTATCTCTTCCTGATTGGCTGCTAACGCATCCTCACTTGTTTGGAATCGAAAACCACCCACCGGGGTATTTTCAGTTTTTTGTGTTTGCTTATCGCTCATAGCACTACTTACTTGTCCAATGCTGTTTGCAGAGCAGCGATATTCTGTAAAACGTCGCCTTTGAATACAGCTGATCCCGCTACGAAGACATTGGCTCCGGCTTTCTTGATTGCGCTGATATTAGATGCATCTACGCCACCATCTACCTGTATATCGGTAGCCAAGCCTCTTCTTTCGATTTCTTTTCTCAAGGCTGTAATCTTTTGCATCATCTGCGGGATAAAGGTCTGTCCGCCGAATCCCGGATTCACAGTCATAATCAGTACCATATCCAAATCATCCAGTACATAATCCAGCGCGGATAAAGGTGTCGCAGGGTTTAACGCTACTGCCGCTTTTAATCCTGCTTCTTTAATCTGTCCAACTGTACGATGTAAATGGGTACATGCTTCTGCATGAACGGTAATTTGGTCCGCCCCATCATCAATGAAATTCTGAAGGATTCTGGATGGTTCTGTAATCATCAGATGCACATCGAATGTCAAATCCGTAAGGGGTCTGAGTGACTGAATCACCGGTGACCCGTAGGAAATGTTTGGCACAAACACGCCATCCATAACATCGATATGTAACAACTTTAGGCCGCTCTCTTGTACAAGAGCGACCTGTTCTCCTAGTTTTGTAAAATCTGCAGATAATATTGACGGTGCAATGTTAAGCATATCTTTTCCTCTAGTTAAAATAATTTCTTGTCGATTTTCTTTTTGATAAACTTCACGTGAGAAAGGGCATCACTTCCTAATGCACGTATTGCTTCCTCGCCTGCTTCCGTCTGCCATTCATTGATACAGAAGACACAAATCTCATTGCCTCTTCTAGCAAATAAACCTGCCTTTTCCCAACGAATATAATAGGAAATTCTTTCCTTTAAAAGAGCCTTCTCAACTTGCTCTTTTACGGTTGAATCGCTGACTTTGCAAAGTTCAATTTCATTGTTTACTTTCAGTTTGGAATACTTGGATTCTGTGATTTCTTCCTGGCTGATTCTATCTTTAATACTCATTACTGTCCCATTTTAGCGCCGCACTTCATGCAGAAGCTTGCGCCCTTTTCTACTTCTTCTCCACATACAGGGCAAGTCTGTGTACCCTTTGCCTCTGCAAGTTTTGCCTTAGAATCAGCAATCTGCTGCTGTTTCTCAATAATTTTGGCATATTCTGTTGTGAAATCCTTTGGAGTTGCTGTATCCAGTCTGGTTTCAAACATTTTCTTGCCGATCTCAGTATAAAGCGCTGTGATTTCGCCCTCTAATGTCTTAATCTGTCCGGAAAGTCTAGCTACTTCAGCTAATCCTTTGGCCTTGCCGGATGCTGCTCCGCCAAGCTCGGTCACTTTATCTCCTACTTTTGCAAAAAAGTCCATGATAATCTCCTCCTTAAAATATAGAACACTTTTCATTTATTCTATAACTTCTAAAAGCCTAGGTCAATCAGTGATTCGCCCAAGAATATAGAGTTTATTACCTGTCATGGCCTCATAATTCTCCACGATGATGTCCGCTGTAATACTGTGAAAGCTTTTAAAGGAGCCATAGTAATAGTACCCGGTAGCCATAGAGGTAAAACCGCCGTATTTGTCCATAATAGCAGATCCGGAGTTGCCTTCTTCCAGTTCAATGGTGGTGCGAAGCGTGTAATCCGGAACAAGCCCGTACAAATGCGATAGGCCTACCGTTTTTCCAATGCGCATGCTGCTCTTTCCGTTTAAATCGATTACGCTCATAAAGACACTTTCTCCACCTTTATTTAAGATACGCCATCTGCGCTGATCGAACTGCACTGCTCTGATACCATCTGCAGTTTCTTTGGATAAGAACCTTATGTTTACTTTTGCTATTCCTACATCCTGGCTCTCATTAAGGCCCAGGACTTCGTAAGGTGCCCAAGTTCCATCATAAAAAAATATCTTCGAGTATTCCGTCGAATGGGCGAGAACATGTTGGTTCGAGCAGATATAGACGTCATCTCCTTTGATATCTATGATAAACCCGCTTCCAAACCAGCCATATCCGCCAGGCTCAAAATCTTCAATATGAACTGCACAAGGAAGGAGCTTTGTACGCTGAATATGGACATCTTCTTCATAGCCCACTCCTGCCGTGTGAAGATTGTCCGCACCTGCTATCCTATCTTGTTTCATATCAATGACTCTTGTGGCCAACATGTCGTTCAAGATGGACTTCGGTAACACGCTGACATGGATTTCTTTTGTGGTAGTTAGGCCATCTTCGTCCTCCACAGATAGCGTAGCAGTATAAACTCCCTCATGAGCCCAGTTCACTTCCTGTGCATCTAGTTTTATTTGATCCGTTAAATCTCCTGACTCTTCATCATAGGCTGTCACCTCGCCTAGGATGTCTACTCTTCTACCTTTTGTGACGTAACAGTCCTTTACTCCTTTCATGACAGGAGCAGCTTCTACGAATACATCCAATGTTTTCATGGATTGGTTTCCACTGCTATCATAGGCAATGATTTGTATGGTCTCACTCCCGTTATGGGTCAGCAACACCCTGCTGGAAGCTCTGCCATTGATGCTAGCATAAAGCTTTGTCTTGCCGGAACGATCAAATACCGTTTCCACCAAGTCATCTACTGCATATTCCTTACCTCTTGCCAGGATAACCCGGTGCTTGGGCAGCGTAATAATGGGCGCTTCTGTATCCTTCACTATAACAGGGAAGGAATACCGCTCCATACCATGCTGGGCATAGACATTGTAAAGTCCTACTTTGTTTCGCTTTACGTCTGTGGTATCAATTCGTACATAAGAAAGGGAAAAAGCCGCACCATCAAAATACGTAGCCGGATCTGTAGAAACTGCGGTACCCAGTTCCGTATAAATCGGCTCCGTTCTTTTTTCCAGTGGCCAAATGAAGATTTGAAATAGTACGGATGCAGCTATGACGAATAAAAGAATAAACACCAAAAGAAACAGGAAATACGTATTTGCATCCTGTCTTCTTTCATTCTTAGGCATCCCATGATTTGCGTCGTCCATAAATTCCCCTTTTACAGTGTCGCAAGTTGCCTTACTTTATTCTACCACGATTCCACGGAAACATGCATGAAATCAAGTAATCATAAAGTTTCCCACATTGAAAAATAGTGTCAAAAATGATAGGCTAATTATGTTTTAGTTTTATATACAAGGAGACCTAGCAATGGAAAACAGACAACAAACAGTTGAAGCACTACGTTACTTCTACAACGGATTAGTGAGACTAGAAAATGCAGCTGCAAGAAGACAGCAAGCCGATAATCAAATTGTTGCACTTCAGCAGCAACTTCGTGAAGCGAAAAGCCAAGCCGTTGCTTTAAATGAAAAAAGTAATTTCACAAAAAAATCAATTACAACCGTACTTTCCATCATTGTGATTGCATTGTTTGCTTTGGTAGATTTCATCTTACCTATCGCGCTTGGAACAAGTATCACTTTTCGTATTAGTTCTATCTTTAATTTGGCCCTTATCCTACTCATCGTTAATGTAGTAGGTAGAATTATATCCAAAAAGAATACGTGGGCAGATGATATGTTAAAGAAAACATACATGAATTCCGTACCACAAGCCGAGGCAAACTTAAAGAATACTGTTCTCATGCTTCCTCAGATTGACTGCGAAATGGCATGCGCTTATGCACAAGTGGAAGCGTTTATAAAAGGGTTTGCTCCTAACTATACCTATTCTTATGCTGTAGGTAAGTTCATTGAATACGTAGAAAACATGCGAGTTGATTCCCTGAAAGAAGCCATCAACCTTTTCGAACAGGAAGAATACCAAAACAAAATGCTGAATGAATCACGTAAGCAGACCGCTATTCTGGCAGAACAGCTTGCAGTTCAGAAAGATATCCTAAACACAGCTAAAAACATCGAAGGATATGCAAAACGCGCCGCTGAAGCTGCGGAAGATATCAAATTTACAAACCAATTAATTGCAAATAATACAGCCGCAGCAGCTGCCTACGCTGCCCAGGCAGCGCAAAGTGCTAAGAATACAGAAAACATGATTGCCAACGCGTTATACTGGTAATTTAGGAGGAACTATGAACGATATCAATATAGATGAATACAACAAGCAATTAGCCCAGATTGATCAAAGCTTGCAGAACGCTGAATATGATAAACTGGTCAATTCGACAAAGAATAAAAGCAGTTTAACCGACAAACTAACGATGAAAGCCGGAAAGTACATTGTAGAAAATCCAGACAAGGTAATGAAAGCTGCAAGTGCTATGGATTTCGTCAGTGACTTTATGGATCCGGATAAACAAATGAATATTTCCATGAAGGATGTAGTCGATAAAATCGGAAATACCAAGGGCGGATACAAGAAAGCCTTCAAGTTTATTACTATCGGTGTTGTCATCGTACTTATTATCTTTTTTGCGATTTTAATTGCTCTCGTACGTCGTGCCTTAGGTATGTAAAACTTATATTTTAGGAGTCATTATGAAACACAAATCTATGAAGTTAGTAGCGTTAATCCTCGCTACTGTCCTAGCCCTAACAGGCTGTGGCAAACAAGAAGTAAGCGAAAGTAGTCCGGCAATAAACGAAATCGAAGAACCACAGGTACTGACACTGCTGTTGATGTATGACGGTTTTGAAGAGGATTATCTCTCTCATTATGAATACAGGGGTATTCTAATTAATGGTGAAGAGCAAACCTCTTTTGATGGTAACGAAATTTGCTACAACACCATCGGAAATCATTTAGATGAATGTGCTGAGTTCTTTGAAGCAAACAAGAATCAGGCTGTGGAGGATGAAGTAAATCTTAGATTAACTACATACACGGAAGTGACCGACTGGTTCCCTTCCAGCTTTTCTATCCTGACTGATGAAGGCGAGAAAAGCTACGAGATTTCTAAGGTACTCATGCGTGTTTCTACCACCGGTGTAACAGAAGAAGAAAAAGATAAGATTAAGATTTCCGACCTGATGCCAAATCAGTATGGCGCATATTCTTATGCGAACTCTTTACACTTCTGGTTATTCGGTCGTGAAACAGATGGCGCCGTAGAGGAAGAATTTACTGATTCGAACTTCTCTCTCGCTAGCGAAGAGACTGAGGAATCCAGTGAAGAGTCTACGGAAGAAACAACGTCTGTTGAGGTGGAAACAGAGCATGTGAAAGAAACTACTCTAGAAATCAACATGAGTGATTATCTCAAGAGTAAAGAAATCATTTGGCTAGAGTTAGATTCGAAAGAATTATCTGGTGGAGGAAATCCAACAGAATCCACTCATGTAGTAGGAATTCTGGTTACAAAACCGGATGGCACGCTTAAAGAAGCTCGTACTACCGTTTCAGACTTTGGAACCCTAGGTGAGTTCTCTAAGAAGACGGACAAAGAAATCAAGAAGATTGCCGATGACTTCATTAATGATTTCAGCAACTATGAAATGATTCCTTGTATGTCCGATACGGTAAAAAAAGAGTTGCAAAAATACATCGCAAGTCCTCACCACTATACATTAACCGGTGTAGACGTAAATGAATGGAGAAATATCAAGAATTACCTGGTACTCTCCTTCGAATCTAATACTCCAGAAATCTTAAATTACGGAGACATGCGTAAGAGTTTTTCTCTTCCAGCGAACGGCGGAAACATAGATTTCGAATATGGTGTGAAACAACAGAATATCTCATTCGGAGGAAGCACATGTACATTGCAAATCAATGATTCCTTCTATGCCATCTTCCGTGGAGAACAACCTGAAAACTACCCAATGGTTGTTAGAGACGAAAAAGACCTCCAAATAAATAAAGATACCGTAGATTCTCCAAACGTAGTATGGAATCCGGACGGAGATCTCTATCCAGAAAAGGTTCTGATCAAAGAGTCCGAATATATTGACGATGCTATGTTGAAAGAATCACCTGTAAAATACAGTTCCTTTATCCGTAAAGATTAAGCCAAAAACCCTGCTGATTTCTCAGCAGGGTTTTCTTATGTTTACGGTATTCAATTTAGTCTAGCTGACTATAAAAGCTGTCGATATTTTCTTCCGGAAGGGAAACAGGGTCCCATCCTTCGTCTTGGTACTTAGTAATCGGCAGTTCATTGGCTGCTACATAGTTGGCGATAATCTGGGCACGAATCTGCTCACGGGCTTCCGCATCGGATTCTACCTCCATGAACTTATCATAGTGGTCCCCGAAAAGCTTTTTGGCACTTTCTGTGAAGTTACTGCCATCTTCTACTACGTCCATGCTGACTACGTCAAAGTCGGCATTTAAATGAATGACACCAGGATATGCTCCACCGGAAACACATTTCAAGGTATCACCCTCTAAGTTGTAATTGAAAATCCAGAAATCACCATACATGAGGATATCGTCCCTGTTGGACATATCTACTTCGATTTCATTGACATATGGTATAGATACGTCAGCAGCTTCATACTGAGAAGCATATTCCTGTACAATGTACTGATAGACACTGTGGTAGAAATATTCCGGGCCTGGGTAATCGTAGGCCGGAAGATCTACGTCTGATTCTGTAGAAGCGTCGGTAGCATCTGTAGCGTCAG
>JAEEGF012269584.1_pt1 | contig 11566 bp, 9 predicted proteins | sample 9134171 | NCBI WGS metagenome assembly JAEEGF01 (sample SAMN16246542, study PRJNA631951) | gut metagenome | biome: gut microbiome; feature: rumen; material: AP-attached | host: Bos | place: Iran: Karaj | collected 2018-10 | reverse complement strand
GGGGTAGGCGTCGGCGTCGGGGTAGGCGTCGGCGTCGGGGTAGGCGTCGGCGTCGGGGTAGGCGTCGGCGTCGGGGTAGGCGTAGGTGTGGGCGTAGGTGTGGGTGTGGGCGTCGGGGTAGGCGTCGGCGTGGGACCGCTGACAGGCTCGACGGTTGGCGGGATCTCCGGAGGCAGATGCAGCAACAGGGCCTCGGGACGGACACCACTCCGGTCCTGGAACAGCAGCGCCCAGGTCCGGTGGGTGGTCAATCCTTCGAACCGCAGGACCGCATCGGCCTCCTTGATATCGCCTTGCCAGACGGCGGCGCCCAAATCGCCCGTCAACGCATCCGAAGAGATCAGCGTTTGATCCTCCCATTGGACGGCAGAGTCGTCCAACAGGGGTTGCAGCTGGCACGACAGGGGAAGACTGATACCGGAACTGGAGATCTGCACTGTGGCGGAATTTTCCGTCAGGGACAGGATCCGGGGCTGTACGCTGGACGAAGGGGCCGGCCGGAACAGGCCGCCCAGCAACAGGGCCCCGCCCATCAAAGCGGTCAAAAGGCTGGCCAGGAGCGGGAAGGTGGCCTTGTCTCGCTCCTTGTGCCGAATCATGCCCTCGTGTTCGCTGTTGAACTCAGGATATAGATCGTGGTATTCTTCTTTTCCCGTGTATTCCGTCATGTCCTCACAAGGCCGCAGGAAGGCGGCGCGTTATACTGCCATGGTACAAGCCGAGGGGCCTCAACGCCGAGACGGAAGGTGATCGTCTCCCGTCGGGTTTCAGCCAGACATCGTCAAACAGGGCCGCTTTACTCCTGCTCGCCCTTCCAGATGGTGACCTGGGGGAAGGGGATCTCGATGCCCTTCTCAGCGAAGAGGATCCTGAGCTCCCGGTTCAGCCGCCGCCGGGCGATAAAGATGTTCTGCTCCTTGCAAGCCACGGTAAAGCGCAGGACCACGGCGGAATCCGCCAGCTCCTCCACGCCCATGTAATCGGGCACCGCTTCAAAGACGTCGCTGTTGCGCTCCAGCATGTCGGGCAGGGCTTCCTTGATGATGGCCTCGGCCCGGGGGATATCCTCCCCGTAGGTGATGCCGATCTCGGACACGGCCAGGGACAGGGCCTTGGACCGGTTCTGGAAGTTGCGGATATCGGAGTTGTTCACCACCTTGTAGTTGCCGCCGGGGTCCACCACCGTGGTGGTCCTGACGCCGATGCGCTTGACCGTGCCGCGGAAATCGTCCAGGATGATGATGTCGCCCACGTTATACTGGCCCTCCAGTACGATGAACAGGCCGGAGATCACGTCCTCGATAAGGCGCTGGGCGGCAAAGCCGATGATCAGGGTGACGATGCCGAGGCTGGCGAAGGCGGCCGTAGGATTGAGCCCCAGGATGGTCAGCGCCCAGACGAGACCCAGGATGACGCCCACATAGGTGATGATGTTGCCCAGCAGCTCATTCACCGTGCGGGCCCGGGTACTCCTGCTGAAAACTTGCAGCAGCCAGCAAAGGATCCGGCAGACCAAATAGACCAATGCCAGGACGCCCAGAGCGGCCAAAACCTTGGCAATGGTCAGATGAAAACTGCCCTGCCCCTTGGCGAAGATGGAGGACAGCTCCGTCCGAAGCCCCTCGCTGACAGGTCCAAACACGTCGGACTGGCCGGCAAAGAGGACGAAACCGAGGAGCAGCAGGGCCAAGATGAAGCCCACGATTCCGTTGCTGCGCTTTGTGTTCTTGCTCATGTATAGGTTCTCCTTCCTATTGTATCTTGATATTGCGTTTTAAGGATCATGTCACAATGGCGATCGACACGGTCACATTGGAGGTACGGATATAGAAGGTGATGGTGATGGTCTTGCCGCCGTACGAATCTTCCCGGCCTTCCTTGACGGTGTACGAGATGCTGCCGTCACCGTCCGTCACGCTGGCAACAAACCCACTGTTGCCGGGGAGATAGAACTTGACGGTGACCTTGGTGCCCGTGACGCCGCTGGCGGGAGACGCCGTTCCTTCGTTGGTCGTCACCGTATACTTTTCCTTCTCAAAGGTGACGGTGACCTTCACGTTGGCGGTGCCCATCCTGAAGGAGGTATCGCTGACCTTGGTGGCGCCGCCGCCGCTGACGGTCCAGCTCTTGAGCTTATACCCGGGGGCGGGGCTGATGGTCACATTCACGATCTCGTCGTCCCAGGCGGTGGAAGGCACGGAAACGGAGCCGCCTTCGCTGGGCGAGACCTTCGTCGTGATGCTGTGCTCCGAAGGCTCGGGTTTGTTCTTGAACTTCACCTTGACGGTGACGTCGGAGGTCCCCACCTTGAAGGAGGAATCATCGAGCTTCTTGGCGCCGGTGCCGCTGACGGACCAGCTGTCCAGCATGTACCCCTCTGCGGGAGAGAAGCTGACGGACACGGTCTCGCCGGACCGGGCGGCGTCCTTGCTGACGATTGCGAAACCGCTGTCCGCAGGCGTGACGGTCACATCGATGTTGAACAGGTCATAGACAAAGACCGCCTTGACGGTGGTGTCCTTCTTCACCGTGTAGGAGCAGGGGTTGCTGGTGTATTTCGTGCCGTTGATGAGGAAGTATTTGAACTTGTAATACTCGCCTTCGACGGCATGGGCTTGGATGACAGATCCATCCTTGACCCAATATTCGCCGTCGCCGCCGTCCTCAATGGATCCGGTCAGATAGCAACTGCCCGCTTCTTCAGGATTGGCGGAAGTGATGACCTGATAGATCTCCCGTCGCTTCGTGAAGTAGGCCGTGATGGTGGTGTCGTCGGTGACCGTGTAGTGGACGGGGTCGTCCGTATAGGTGGTGCCATTGATGACGAAGTGATCAAATTCATACGATTCGTTTTCGATATCGGACCACACCTCTATGGTGGTCCCTTCGCTGCACGTATATTTGGAGCCGCTGCCTTCGATTTCGCCGTCGATATCGCAGTGCCCGACGCCGGAGGGGCTGGATTTGAGGGTGATGTCGCAGGGCATCGGACCGTCTCGGCCGAAGTCGAAGATGACCCGAACGTTTTTGTTGCGCAGGGTATAAGTGACGGATTCGATGTCGCTGAGAGCATCCCAATTATAGGAGGCCAGGACATTGCCGCTGGTATCGGTGATCCGCAGGGACTCCAGCCAGCAGTTATCCGGGTATTTCCAAGTGATGGTCAGCTTAGCGCCGCGCCTGACTTTGGTGGTTTTGGAGGAGCCGTTCACATAGCCCGTGCCATTTTTGGGATGCTCATTCACCACCGCGACCGTGAGCCGAGTGTCCGGCGTGGGTGTGGGCGTAGCCGTGGGCGTGGGGGTAGGCGTGGCTGTGGCGGTGGCCGTGGCCGTAGCGGTGGGGGTCGGCGTGGGCGAACCTGTGGTCGTGGCGGTGGGCGTGGGCGTCGGCGAGCCTGTGGGCGTGGGGGTCGGTGTGGGTGTGGCGGTGGGCGTCGGAGAAATCGTGGGACCGGGGGGCGTGTCAGGGGCCTTTTCCGGCTCGGCGCCGCCTCCCTTGAGATGGAAGAACAGCGCTTCCTTGCGGAGCGTCAGATCTTCAGCCTTCTCGTCGCGGGAATAGAGCAGCAGCAGATAGGGATGCCGATTGGTCAGCCCTTCGAACAGGAGCAGTTCCTCTGCCTGCGCTACCTCGCCCTGCAGCACGGGAGGGGGCAGGGCCGCCGTTTCCTCCTCTGTGAGCAGAAGCTCCCCTGTCTCCCTGTCGACGGGGAGATCCTCGTTTGTGTAGGGGAGCGTGTAGGGGACGAGGGCATAGATCAGGGGATAGTCGATATCGGAATCCGAAAGATCGGAGAGCACCTCCACCTTTGCGGAGGTGGCCGTGGTGGTCTGCAGGGCGGGACGGATGACGGCAGGTTTGCCCATACGGATAAGGGAGGTAAACCCCAGCAAAGCCAGAACGGAGAGGAGAGCAGCGGCCAAATTGTTGAGGCCTACGGTGCTGAAGAGATTCGCGCCGGACCGTTCCTGATGGCGGATCAGCTTCTCCGACGCTCCGTTGAACTCCGGGTATATATTATGGTATTCTTCTTTGCCCGCATATTTTTCCATATAATAAAGTATATCCGTTTATCTTCCCGGACGCAAGACATTTTTCTGTTTTTTCCGTGCCACAGTCCCCAAAGGTGACGGATCAAAAAAGGCGGCGGGAAATTTCCCGCCGCCGCGTGGGATGATCGATCAGAAAATAGGAACGACCGCGCCCTGATAGGTGTTGTTGATATAGGCCTTGACTTCCTCGCTGGTGAGGGCCTTGAAGAGAGCCAGGACAGCTTCGTTCTTCTCGTTCCCCTCCTTGACGCAGAGGACGTTGGCATAGGTCTGGGCGCCGGAGCCGGAGGCGTCCTCCACGGCCAGGGCGTCCTTGCCCGCGTTCAGGCCGTTCTGGAGGGCGAAGTTGCCGTTGATGACGCCGAAATCAAGATCAGCGAGGGACTTGGGCACCTGAGCGGCCTCCATCTCAATGATCTCAATGTTATGGGGATTCTCCGCCACGTCCAGCACGGTGGCGTTGGAGGAGGCGTCGATGCCCTCCTTCAGCTTGATGAGGCCCTCCTGCTGCAGCAGGAGCAGGGCACGGGTCTCGTTGCTGCCGTCGTTGGGTACGCCGATCTTGGCGCCGTCAGGGAGGTCGCTGAGGGCCTTCACCCGGCCGGGGTAGATGCCGAAGGGCTCATAGTGGATGGCGCCCACGGACACGATGTGGGTGTCGTATTCTTCGTTGAACCAGTCCAGATAGGGGGTATGCTGGAAGTAGTTGGCGTCCAGGCTCCCGTCCTCCACGGCGGTATTGGGCTGGACGTAGTCGGTGTACTCCACGACCTCCAGTTTGTAGCCCTCCTTCTCCAGGAGCTTGGCGGCCTCGCGGAGGATCTCGGCGTGGGGGGTGATGTTGGCGCCCACCTTGAGGGTTTTATCGTCGCTCTTCTTCTTGCAGGCGGCGAAGGACAGGACGAGGACGAGGGCGAGGATGATGGCGATGATCTTTTTCATGGTTATATCTCCTTTTCGTATTGATTTTATTGTTCCCGGACTCTTCTGTCTGACCTGTGGGCGATCCGGCTGCCCACCTCCTGGAATATTTGAACGATGAGCACCAGCAGGATGACCATGACGAACATGACCCGGCTGTTGCTGCGATAGTAGCCATAGTTGATGGCGATGGCCCCGAGGCCGCCGCCGCCCACGATGCCCGCCATGGCTGAGTAGCCCAGGATCGTGGTGATGGCGATGGCGGCGCCGGTGATGAGGGAGGGCTTGGCCTCCGGCAGGATCACCTTGAGGAGCACCTGACTGGGGGAGGCGCCCATGGACAGGGCCGCCTCAATGACGCCCCGGTCCACCTCACGGGCGGAAGATTCCACCATCCGGGCGATGAAGGGGGCCGCTGCGATGGTGAGCGGCGACAGGGTAGCCTTCGATCCGATGGTGGTGCCCATGATGGCCCTGGTCACCGGCATGACCCACACCAAGAGAATGATGAAGGGCACGGACCTAAGCAGGTTGATGCCCACGCCCAGCACCCGGTTGAACACCGGCATGGGCCGAAGCCCCTGGGGGTCCGTGAGGATCAGCAGCAGGCCCAAGGGCAGACCGATGGCGTAGGCCACCAGCGTGGAGCCCAGGGTCATATAGAGGGTCTCCCAAAATCCCTTCACGATGAGGGAAAGCATTTCGGTCAACTGCACTTAGATCACCTCCTCAAAGGAGACCTCCGCCCCGCGAAGGAACTCCAGCATGTTTTCTATGATCCCGTCGTCATCGGGCACCTGCAGGATCATCTGCCCGTAGAGACGGCCATTCAAACTTCTCGTATCGGCGAACACGATGCTCACCGGGGCCCCGGTATGGAGCACCATCTCCGCCACCAGGGGGCTGTCCGTCCGCTCCCGTCCGTCGAAGGTGATGCGCAGGAACCGCCCTTCCCCGAAGCTCTCCTTGGGGGGGACCTGGCTGGACGGGACGATCAGCTGCCGGGCCGCCATGCTTTTGGGCCGGTGGAAGATTTCTTCCACGGTGCCCAGCTCCTCCACCTTGTTGTCGGCCAGGATCGCCACCCGATGGCAGATGGCCTCCACCACCTTCATCTCGTGGGTGATGACCACCACCGTCACGTGTAGCTCCCGGTTCAGCTCCTTCAACAGGTCAAGGATGGACAGGGTGGTGGTCGGGTCCAACGCAGAGGTGGCTTCGTCGCACAGCAGCACCTTGGGGTCCGTGCTGAGGGCCCGGGCGATGGCAACCCGCTGGCACTGACCGCCGGAGAGCTGGGCGGGGAAGGCATCCCGTTTGTCGCTGAGGCCCACGCGCGCCAGCAGCTTTTCCGCCTTCTGCTTCGCTTCCTTCCGGGGTACGCCGGCCAGGAGCAAGGGGAAGCACACGTTGTCCAGCACGCTCTTTTGCTGCAGCAGATTGAACCCCTGAAAGATCATTCCAATGTGCCGCCGTTCCTGCCGAAGCTCCTTCTCGCTGAGTTTCGTCAGCTCCTTCCCATTCACGATCACCGTGCCCGCCGTGGGCTTTTCCAGCAGGTTGATGCACCGTACCAGGGTGCTTTTGCCCGCGCCGGACAGGCCGATGACGCCAAAGATCTCTCCCTCATATATGGTCAAATCTACGTCCTTAAGGGCGGTGACGGCTCCGTCCCCCGCGCCGAAGACCTTGGTGATGCCCTTCAATTCTATGATCGGCTGTGCCATGTCGTCCTTTTTCTCTCCTCAATCATCTCATCCACCACTTTCGGCGGTCTCCCTGCCCCTCCAAGGGAAGGATTTAAATAGAAAAACCCCTGACCAAATATCAGTCAGGGGCGAAACTACTCGCGGTACCACCTTGATTTCACGTCCGTCTCGCGGCGGACGCCTCACGGGATGCCAACACATCCCTGCGCGATGACGGGCGCACCCGTCGCGGACTACATTTCGCCCGCGCGGCTCCGGGACCATGTTCTTCGATCCATCCGCACCCCGCTTCCACCTCATCGGGGCTCTCTTGACCGTACCTGATCGAATACTCTTCCCTTCCTTGCCTTTCCGTATGTAATTGCATGCAGTTTACTCCATTTCTATTCGTTTGTCAAGCATTATATACGATCTTATGATGAAATGTTGCCGGCGTCGGCTTTTCTTCCTGGAGTAGACCGTCATGCTGTGCTTTGTGTTCAATATCTACTATGCGGTGGCGCCGGCATAGTTGCTGAAATAGAACATGTTCCGCAGCATGCATTTTTCAAGCAATCTCACGATGGCCTTCTCCATTCCGCTGTACCCGTACGCCAGCGGATAACCGCTCACGATCGAGCCATAGAACCCGTGGGAAGTGAAGTAAGGATCCTGCGTCAGATCGATGAAGGGGATCCTGTACTTTTTCGCTACCGCCTGTATGTGCTCGTCCATATGGCGCTGGCCTTCCCCGGCCACACTCAGGCACACGATCTTCGAATGTGGAGCATGCGTTAAGATGTTGCCGATGATCCTGCCATAGTTTCCATAGAAGGAATCCGGGTTCTGGGTGTAATCGGAGGTGTCGACGTCCGCGATCGTGCCAAGGCTCATGGTCCCGCCGCTTATGGCCGCCGCGTCGTTGGCGCCAAGGGCGATGATGTACAGGTTCAGCGGATCGTCAGCCAACAGGGCCGGAAGCCCGTGATCGGCGTCGGTCAGCCAGGTTTTGGTGGTCAATCCGCCTTCGGAAAAGTTCACCACGTCCATGCCATGGTCGCGTCCCATGATCTGCGGCCAGGACACCGCGTAGTTTGTCGCCACATAATTGCCGGTCAGCGGATCGTGCAATTCGCCGGACGCGAAGGAGTCGCCGATGACGCCTGCGCTCTCGAACAGGGAGACGCAGAACGTGTCCTCCGCTGCAGCCGCATCGTTTTCGGCCTTGACCCCGTTGATAGCATAGGAGACGAGTATGCCGCTGCCCTCATAGGGAGAGATGTCCGTCTGCGACGTGTTGAATGCCTGCAGCTTCACGAAGTAACCGTTTGTGATGGGGACGGTAACGGTTTTTTCCTTTATGGGAGAGCTCTTGCTCTGGAACTGCTTGGCTGCGTTGTAGATGAAATATGTGGCATAATAACCGGTCGGAACGGCGAGCGTGAACGAATCCGCTTTGATCTCAACGAAATCAGCGTAGCGGATGTTGGAGGAGTAGTTGGTGTTTGACGGTTGTCCGGTCGTAGACAATTTCCCGTTCTCCCATCTTTGGTACGGGGTTACCGTTTTGTTGATCGCATCAGCAAACTCTGTATCGGAGACAATGCCGTACAGATAGGACACGTTGTTCAACAGCGTTGCGACAACAGGCTGGGAGGATGTCGCCGAGGAATCGAACACGACCGCTTTGAAATCATACGTCGGGTTTGCGCGCCTGGCGGCGTTGACGTTGATGAACCTTGACGCGGAGCTGACGGAGACCCCCGACGTTGAGAACGTGTCGCCGTTCAGCCAGCCCACATATGATCCCGAATTGTATGCGAACAGAACAGGGTAGGCTGTGCCGTCGCCAATGATCGCATAAATGTCTTCGGTCAAGTAGTCCTTCGTACGTATGGCGTAGATGTATTCCGTAACACCGTCTATTACGACGTTCGTGGAGCCTGGCGTTGTGGTTCCGGTGGACACCACGATCCTTCCGTTCTCCCATTCTTCGCTGGCAGGAACCGTCGTTGACGCTTTCTCAATGGCGCTCACCACGTTGCTGAGGCCTGGCACCGCGTCGGTGGCAGCCTGAAGATCGCTGCTGAGTTTTGCCCTGGTGATCGAGCCATCCTCTATGGCCGAAGTCGCTTCAGCGTGGTCGTCTAGCCAAGCGGCAATTGCTTCGCTCACATCGATCTCGTTCCACTCGACAGCGCCTGTATCCTGGTTCAAATGCAGATACTTCCCCTTGTCATCATTGCCTCTGACAGGCAAAACACCGCGGGCCTTGAGCGCGTCGTAAATCAGCTTCAGGAATTTCTCGTGCCGCCATACAGGGTCAGGAACACCCACATCTTCCTCGACGCCCAGAGCGCTGAGGATGCCGTGGTAATACTCTTCGTTTCTCATAAAATCAATCGTCCTCCTTTTTTGATTTCATGCACAGTATGCCTGAAAGGCACCTGCTGTGCGTCCGATAATTTGTTCATAATCGGAACGCCGCAAGAAGGCGCCGGCAGGAGATCTTAACGAAATGTGCTCTCGCATACTTTCCAAAAACGCTCGCTGCAAAACCCGTTGCCATGCCTGCCCGGATGAGGTATACTTTCTGATAAGGAAATGGATATGGATCACGACCGCACAAAACCCGCTTGGAAGAAAAGCGATCTATACCTGATGGCTGGCTGCCTGCTGGCGGCCCTGGTGTGCTGCGGTCTTTGGCTGCTCCTCAGGAAGGACGGCTTGGCCGTGGCGGTGGAACTGGAGGGAAAGGCAAGCGCCCGGTACGCGCTCAATGAGGACCGGATCGTGCGGATTGAGGGGACGGAAGGATACAATACCTTGGTGATCGAAGGCGGGGAAGCCTGGCTCTCAGAGGCCGACTGCCCCAATCTCCTATGCGTGAAGACCGGAAAGATCCGCTATGCGGGGCAAAGCATCGTGTGCCTGCCCCATAAGCTGACGGTGCGGATCGTAGGAGGAGCGTCCGCTCTGGATGCTGTGACCGGGCCATGAAGACGAACAAGCTTACCACCTTGGGCCTGTGTACAGCTCTCGCGCTCATACTGTCCTACGTGGAAAGCCTGCTGCCACCCCTGGTGGCCATCCCCGGAGTCAAGGTGGGTTTGCCGAACATCGTCCTGTTATTTCTGCTGTACCGGTACGGCTGGCAGGAGGCGGGGGCGGTGTCCCTTCTTCGTCTGGTCCTTTCCGCCGCCCTGTTCACGGGCTTCGCTGCTTTCTTCTATGGCCTTGCCGGGGCGGCTCTGAGCCTTCTTGGCTCCGCTCTGCTGCAACGGACGGGCCGTTTTTCGCCTCTGGGCGTCAGCGTGGCGGGGGGCGTCCTGCACAACCTGGGGCAGATCGCCTTGGCGGCCCTTGTCCTGGACAGCGGCTATCTCTTCGCCTACCTGCCCGTTCTCCTCTTCTCCGGCACCGTGGCCGGGGCTCTGGTGGGCCTGCTCGCGGGGGTCCTCATTCAAAGGACGGACGTCAGATAAGCTTCGTATACCGGGCCAGGTTCGTGATGAACCCGGTCCCCTTTTCCGTGTCGATCTCATACCAGCCCGAGGGGGCCACGCAGATGAACGGGAACCGCTCCCCGCGATGGGACGTGAACAGGATCCGGCCCCGTAAGTCATCCGCGTCTCGCACGTTCACAGATCCACCGACCACCTCCACCTGCCGCCCGGGCGTCGGCTGCGGCTCCGGCTGAGACGGGAGCTGGGGCTGCAGTTCGTTTTCAAAAACCTTGGGGATGCCCCACCTGTCCCAGTTTTTGGCCCTGAACTTCGTCTTCACCACCCCATATTTTCGGCCCTTGGCCTCGATGAGGTATTCATCGTCGATCATGTAGCCGATGTGGCTGGCCCGCTTGCCGTCCAGACGGAACACCCACCAGCCTTTCTTCGGCGGCTCGCTTTTCAAGATGCAGCGATGCAGCATGGTGTTGGCGTTCACGTCGCAGTGGTAAAGATGGGTCAGGTTGCAAAGCCAATAGCACCCCAGGCCCGAGCAGTCATAGGCATAGAGGACCTTGGCCCCCTCGTCGAATTTCTTTTTGCAAAAAGCCACGGCCGCCTGGGCGTAGGTGGTGCCGTCCCTGTAGCCGCCCCGGCCCGCCTCCTTCCTCTCGATGACGCGTACGTAGTTCTTCGGCGTCAGTTTCGTGTGCTGCCCGCCCCAGAGGTAGGGCTGGCCCACCTGTTCCCGGAGATAGACGATAAAGCTGTTGACCGTGTGTTCCATGTGGTTCGCCTCCCTTTGTCCCAAGCATAGTCCAAGAAAGGATCTTCAGTTTCCGATAATCCGTTCATATTTATAGTATGTATGCTTCTTTGTCCGCGTGTCGTCACCGTCATGGTCCGTTCCTAACTGACCGACTGACAAGGAGGTCAGGATAGAATCACTATTATAAATATCTATTGTATATGCCCTTCAACGGATGAAGTACCCCCCTTCAACGGATGAAGTACCCCCCGGCAAATGAAACGTTGTTCATGTAGCCGCACCCCATGAAAACAGGTTGAAATCTGTTTCATTTCACGGTACAATAGATAAAACCCATAGGGAGGTACGATCATGGAATTCGATGCATATAAGGTGAAGGACGAGCTGGTCCAGTGGATCCGGGACTGGTTCGAGGAGAACGGCAAGGGCTGCAACGCGGTCGTGGGCATCTCCGGCGGCAAGGACAGCTCCGTGGTGGCGGCCCTGTGCGTGGAAGCCCTGGGGAAGGACCGGGTCATCGGCGTGCTCATGCCCAACGGCGAGCAGCCCGACATCGACATGTCCCACCTGCTGGTGGAGACCTTGGGCATCCGGTATTACACCCTGAACATCCACGACACCTATGAAGCCTGCCTCCGGGAGATCGAGAAGACCGGCGTAGAGATCCGCAACCAGACCCGCATCAAC
>JAEEGF011168138.1_pt1 | contig 11566 bp, 6 predicted proteins | sample 9134171 | NCBI WGS metagenome assembly JAEEGF01 (sample SAMN16246542, study PRJNA631951) | gut metagenome | biome: gut microbiome; feature: rumen; material: AP-attached | host: Bos | place: Iran: Karaj | collected 2018-10 | reverse complement strand
TACTTCGACGAGTTCTGGGTGAGCGACAACAACGATGCCCTGCAGCGCGTTTATATCCAGTATGGGACCTCCTACTTCTTCCCTGCCAACGCAATGGCACAGCACATCGGCGGCTCTCCCTATTGGAACACGGGCGGCCGTGTCATCCCCATCAAGTTCCGCTGCGACGTGGCCATGAGCGGACGTCTGGGCATGGAGCTGCAGCCGCGGCACATGAGCCAGGAGGAACACGACCAGTGCACACAGGCGTTTGCCGACTACAAGCTGCTGCGCCCCGTGGTGCAGACCGGCAACCTCTATCGTCTGATTTCGCCGTACAACCGCAAGGGCGTCTCGTCCATCATGTTCAGCAACGATGCTATGGACCATGCCGTGTGGTTCGTCTACAAGGTTGACAACTACGTTGACCAGCCACTGCCGCGCATCCAACTTGCTGGTCTTGATCCCGAACGCAGTTACACCATCACTGAGCGCAACATCAAGGTGGGCCAAAAGCCATGCGAACTCAACGGCAAGACCTTCACCGGCCGCTTCCTGATGGACATCGGTCTTGAAGTGCCCCTAGCCAGCGACTACGCCAGCCGCATCTTCGAACTCAGATAAAACATAGCTGCCAGCTCAAACCCCTGCGGTGCTAATGCGAATTACACTAATTTATTTAATTTAATGCGAATTATTATTTTTTATCGTGATTCGTATAATTAGCGAAATTAGCATTGAAAAAATTCATTGGGCTAACAGCTAATAAATAACAATATCAATAACAATAAAAATGAAAATGATGAAACCAAGACTGTTGCTCATCGCCCTGCTGCTTGCCTTTTGCGCATCACAGGCAGGAGCCCGTGCACCCAAAGTTGAGAAGGCCCCGGCTCAAAAGTTGATTGAACGCCTTACTAAACTGCAAAAACGCGGCATCATGTACGGCCACCAGGACGACCCTTTCTATGGCATCACTTGGGAGTGGGAGCAGGGACGTTCTGACACCTATGACCTTGTTGGCGACTACCCTGGTGTGATGGGCTTTGACTTGGGCGGCATCGAGATGGGCGACGATAAGAACCTGGATTCGGTACCGTTCAATTGGATTCGTGAAGAAATCATCAAGCAACACGAGCGTGGCGGTATCGTGACGCTGTCATGGCATCCGCGCAATCCCATGCTGGGCACCACCGCTTGGATTGAGAGCGACATCAAGTCGTTTGAGGCAGCAAAGCCATATCTTGAGAAAACCGGTCAGCTCGGGCTTGTCCTCGATCCCAAGAGCACGGTCAGGGAGATTCTGCCCGGTGGCAAGGGCCACGACAAGTTCATGACTTGGCTCAAACGTGTGGAGGCATTCATCCTCTCGCTCACCGACAAGAACGGCCGTCCTGTTCCTGTCATCTTCCGTCCCTGGCATGAGTACAACGGCGGATGGTTCTGGTGGGGCAAGGGCAATTGCACCGACGAGGAGTTCCTGCGCCTGTGGAATCTTACTCAAGATTACCTCAACAAGAGCCTGTCCACGTCCATCGTGTGGAGTTGCTCGCCCAACTTGGGTGTCGATCCGCAGGAGTTCTATAACCGCTGGCCTGGTGACGAACGTGTTGATTTGTTAGGTCTTGACGCCTATCAGTGGGGCACCGAAGAAGATTTTGTCAAGCAGTGTAATGCCGATATGGACTTCCTGGACGCCTATGCCCAGGAGCATGGCCTGCTACTGGCATTCACCGAGTGCGGCTACAAAAATTCGCCCGATGCCACTTGGTGGAGCCGCATGTTGCTGCCCATCATGGAGAAGCACCATCCCTGCTATTTCTTGCCGTGGCGCAACTTCAAGCGTGAGCACTTCGGCGCAGCGCCTGGCATCGCCACCGCCGATGATTTCAAGCAAATGGCAAAGGAAAAGAAAATCCTCTTCGTCAAGGACATCAAGAAGGTGAAGTAATCCAACAGTTAACAGTTAATAGTGATTCTATAACAACGGATAAAGCCGGCAGACTGTGCTGCCGGCTTTCTTTGTTGATGGCTCATAGCAATTCCAACCGCATCTCTATCAGGTCATCCTTGAATATGACCTCAACCAATTGCCCGATGGTGAGAGAGGTGAAGTTCCTCGTTCAAGCATCATTCATAATGCATCGGCAACAGTATTATTGTGTTTTTAGATCTTTTAGTTTTACCAGGAAGAATAGCATTCTCTTGTTGCCCCAGTAGAGAAGCGGGGTGTCCACTATATTAAATGCTAGTTCCTTTAATTCCGGATCAGTGTCCTCTGGCTTTCTGATACGAATCATGAAATATGAGGAATGCCTTGGTTCAGAAGGATAATCAGTACATTCCGGCTGATTATGCCAAAGTTTCTCTTTGGACCAAACATCATGTCTACTACGGACAATCTTGCAAAGATTACCGACCAAGTTTTCACCTGGGAGATATAAAAGAAGATACTTCGCTTGCATCCATGGTGTGTCAGCAATTTTATCCAGTGGTATATTGTACCATTGGTTATCGAACGTCCACTGGCGTTTCTCTTCTCCTCCCGCCAAAGCCACCATTACCAAATCATCAGTCAACATTCCTGCCTTTTCTTCTTCGGTAACATAAGCAAGTGTTCGTTGAGGTTTTGCTTTAGCCACATGAACTTCCGGACTGGTATACTCCATAAGAATGTCCTCAAGATGCTTCTTTAGTAGGGTATGGCTGTTCGGTAATAGTGGAAATGCGCCTATGTTGACGCTTTCGATGCTTGTACTGTAGTAGCGTTTCTTGATATACTCATCATCACCTCGTCCTGGGAAAAGGATGTAGCCACCGATAATCTCTTTCGAGCGATAAGGTTCATGTTCCTTGCTATAGTAGATAGCATCGCGATAACGGTGCATCTGATTAATCGCATCTGTAGGAGGATAATCACCGCCCGGCATGATCCTATTTTCGATAATATCTTGCTCCTCAAAGTCAATGTCTAGTTTCTTGTCATTGATAACGCGGTATTTGGCGTCATATAAGTAGGTTAATACCACCTCACCAGACGGCTTACGTATATTAAGGACAATATCAGGACGCTGTTCTGTAGTCGCAGTATTGATGCCCATTCCATTTTCAGCTGATCCACTTGTGCGGTTGAACGTGTGCTGATAATGCAAAGTAATAACATCACCTTGATGAGCGTCAAGTTTTGCTTTGAGTTCGGAATTATTCACCCCTGCTTGAGGATACTGATATTCTACTACATGCTCCAACGAAGAATTGGTAAATGGATTCAGTAAAGAGCCTTCGGATTCTATAACAAGACGCTCATGTTTAGGCTTTTCTTTTTCTTTTACCATGTCTATCCCAAGAACTTCAGCAACCAATTTCTTCATCTTGATAAAGCACCAAAGCTCATATATTTCCCATATCTGCAACGTGCCAATGTTGGCGGCACCATTATACAGGTCAATTCCGCGCTTGAGTTTGAGCCAGTCTTTATAGATCTGCTGGTAACCAACCCTGCTTTGCAAAACAAGGCTTTCCTGTTTTATCCCGTCAAAACTCCCCACAGACTTAAAGAATGGGTGCTTGGCAAGCTTCTTCAAAGAAACCTGATAATCAAGCCACATCTGACGATGTCTTTCAGACAGTTCTTGGGATGATCTAAGTATGGTTGTAATTATAGATGAGAGTCTGGAGCCTATAGACCGCAACGTATGTTTCACAAACCGATTCTCTGTGGTGTCAATCGTGGAACGGGCTTCGTTGAAACCAAAGTAATATTCTTCCAGTTTTCCTTCTTTCTCAACTTCGCCATAACGTTCTTCCATCTCTGGGGTCCAGAACTTTATTTGTTCGGCCTTTCTTGAGGCCCTATAGTTAACAATTTGAGAATGCGGGTTTTGAATGACCCGCTTAACGTTCTTCACATAATCATCCACGACTTCCTGGAAGGCTGCCATCCAGGTTAAATCGGTATTTATCCGCCCGCAGCTAAATTGCTGGACAGTAATGCTAAGGTAGCGATAGATAACTTCTTTATATTCATCATTAACCTCACGCAGTAAGGTCTTATAGTCATTTTTTGTATCGAGTTTGGGTGAGACAACATCAAATGTAATATAACTTTCCTTATGTATGCCGTTTTTCTGATAGGAGAAATCTAGTTTGAAGACACCGGGCTCATTCAAGAAGTCTAATTCTCCTGTTAACGATTTCTCTTTATTGTCAGATTTCTCTTCATCATAATAGAAACTGTCTTCCACATCTTTTCTTACATGGCGAATTAATGGCTTTGTTTCCTTATCAACGCCATGAAAATTTAATCGCACCTGATATTTACAAGTCTCGTAAACAACGGGCCATAGATTTTCCCATACGTTCCCTGCTTCAAAAGCCGCTACTTCATTTGTCTTAGGATTAAGAATGCTCAATTTACATTCATCTTTACAGGTATATCGGCAATATGACTCAGGAGCACTAACACCATTGTTGTGCCGTCGTGAGTAGTTGATGCGTCCTTCAAAACACTCCCATGAATGGCGAATATCCTGTGTGCGGACAATCACCTCATAGTCATCGTCTAAATGTTTATATCTCAGTACTTCTCTCTGCATAGCCGTTAACCATTATGGCCAAAAGCGAGTGAAATCTTGGTTGTTCAGGCGATCTATCATTTCCTGAATCTTTTCTTTTGCAGTCAGTGGATGATCATCATGACCATAATCCCTTTTGATTTCCTCATTGCCCTCTGAAGAAACGCCTTCTTCCAATGAAGTGGAACTCATATCATTGCCTTCAGATATATTTCTGTCTTTATTCATGCCGTCTTCACCAGCAGGAACATCATCACCAGTGGGAGCCTCTTCAGCTTCTGCCGTTGGCGCAGGTGCCTGAGCACTCAGGTCAGGAGCCAATGCTTTCAGCCATTCCAAACGGTCATTGTATTGAACGCCCATCCGTCTTTTATAATCTTCAGATAGAGCAAACATCTCGGCGTCACCCTCTATACGAGGTAGAATCTTCATCAGCAGGATGTTGTTTACTGCTTGATTAATGATATTCTCCAATATGGTCTCATCGATTGTGGCCATTTGGTTTTTCTTATCATCAAGCATCACTCCAACCATTATAGTCAGTTCATTCAGTACTCGATAACTTACCTCAAATGGAGTGCCTTTCAATGCCCTGTTAATAGCTTCAAGTCTTTCAGGAAGTATTCTCTTGATGTCCTCAGCTTGTTCGGGATGAGTTTCCAACACTTCGTCAGCTGTTACATAGCGTTGCGAGAAAGAGTGCTGCCATTTCTTCTGCTCTTCTTCATCTTCTATATAATCCAGGTCTTTACTACCGCCGAACATATCTTCTAGCTTCCCTCCATTCATTTCAATGGTCATGGCACGGTCAATCACCTTACGAGAGAACTGATGTGTAGTGTCATCCATATTTACCGTTCCAATGATAATCACGTTGTCTGGCAGAGAAAGCCCAATAGTTGTAAGGTCGGTACGACTACCCACATCCTCATTGATATCACTTTCAGAATCAATACTGAAGAGTTTCAGGTAGATATCTCTATCCGTCAATTTCTGGTCAAAGGCTTCTCCTGTTTGCTGATTTATAGCAGAACTCATCGTAGACAGTTCACGGAAGTATTTTGGCTCAATGATCACCCCTGTGCTGATAGTGCTCATATCTACTCCTCCATCTGCTTTCTTTGGATGTTTCCGTGTTTCTAGGATGCTCAAAAACTCGGCAAAATACTGCTCCACAGGAGCCAAGTTCATTTCATCAAGGCAAACAAAAAATGGCACATCGGGGAACATCTTGGCCTTCACCAAGAATTTCACGAACTTTTTAAATTGATAACTTTTGCTCAGGTTGCTATAATATCCCAACAATTCTGTGGAATCATGCCAATTGGGTTTTACTTCAATCATGCAGTAATTACCAGGTGTTGCTCCCTCTTTATCTTGTAAGTACTTGGGACAGGATTTAAAGGCAAATTCTCGAACAATGCGGCTTTTACCTGTTCCGGAGATACCAGCAAGAAGCAAAAATGGTTTTGTCCTTATGGCATTTATGTAATCAATACTTATCGTTTTTATTTCACCACTTAAAACTTCTTTGGGTAAAGAGAATTGGCCAATATGTTTTCTCAATTCTATACCAATCTTAACACCACGCATCATTTCGTCACCCATAGAACCATATTCATCTTTCCCTAAGGCTTTATAAACTATGGATTTTTCTCCACTTTGAGGCTTGTCTTTTAATTGAATTGTGTATTTTATGCCAAACAATTGAGTTTCAATGCCTTGTCTGCCTTGTCCAGCAGATTCATAGACCTTCTTATAGCGGTCGGCCAAGTCCTTATCAGAAATCTTCTCGTCATCGTATTGGGTTATATAATCTTGAATCGTTTTCTCTAAAGTATGATCTGCATTTTCTGGCAGTTCTATACTATCCATCTCTTCGGAAGCGACATTAAGAGTTTTAATCGCCCAATTTGAGAATTCATTCTTTTTATATTCCAAAACAACAATATACTCGAATGGCTCTTGATCTGTCATGATCAATACCGTTTCAAGTTCTGGATACGCATGAGATGCTATTTGGCTTCGTAAAGTGTCAATATTAAGGTCTTTCTTACAGACAAATACAACAATAGGGGCTTTGTGGCGAAACTGTTCACTAACACGGTTTCCTAAAGCCTTGTCTTCTGTAGTATGTGAGACGCGAGCATCACAATTAAAAGCGTTTTTAACCCAATTTTTCAATGCATTGCCTTTTGCATTGTTCTTTGGATCTGCCACAATAAGCGCTCTTATAGCTTCCTCAAAAGAGGCATGTGTAATATTATCCATTTTCTTCTATTTTTTTTATATATTGACGTATAGTTTTCACAAAATAATCAGGGCAACGTAAACCACCATGACTAAGTCTTCTTTCGAATCCTTTAGCTGCCTTAAGAGAAAGAGGTTTCTGTTGATAATGCAAGTATGATGACAGGGGTTTTCGTTGTCCAACGACAGGGTATAGTGAAGCAGACGAGGCTCTTCTTATACAATGGACACCCCATGCAGCTTTTGGCCATGCTTTATCTTCTTTGAATGGTACATCAGTGCTAAAATCATATACTTCAGGATTAACCATTTTCTTGGCTATCCATTCCACGGTATCAACAGTAACAGCATTTCCTATGAGTTTCCATCTACTTGCTGGTTTTGCCACCTCTTCAGCTGGTAAAGTCCAATTTGCAGGGAAACCTTGTATTCGTTCTGCATCTTGAATGTTTGGAGTTGATACTTCTCCATTAGGAAAGGCAATTGCAGGTGGGGATGGTATGCCTATAGTAGAGCCAGCTTTTAATGTCGGGATCGCATCGCTAATTAATCCTAAAGCATACTTGCCTTCAGTCCAATAGAACCCCAAGGGGTTAGTAAATGCATTATTATCAATTTCTCCATATTTTTGATTTGCTTCTCCGCTCAACAATACATTTCTTGGATCTTCGTGTAATGAAGCGACCACAAATACTCGGCTTCTGTGTTGTGGAACAAATGAAATAGAATCAATTGTTCGATATGCCCAATTATAACCAAGTTTTTCCAATTCATCTACAATGAAATGAATGGTTTCTCCGTTATTTAGGCTCAGCATAAATGTAACATTCTCAAACAGGACCCATTCGACTTTCTGCTTTTTCAGAATTCTGAAGACTTCTTTTACCAAAGATGATCTAGTTCCACGCATGCCTTTTTTAACTCCAATTGAGCTTAAATCCTGACACGGAAAACCAGCACATAGTATATTTGTACCTTTAGGTAAAGATTTCAGAGAGCATACATCACTAATAATTTTCACATCTGGCAACTGGACTCTTAAAACATTTTGAGCAATTGGATCTATCTCGCACATTAGAGTAGTTTGCACTCCAATTCTTTGAAATGCTAACTCAAAACCGCCAATGCCTGCAAACAGGCTAACCATTTTTAATTGGGTGTTCTTCTGGCTATCTTTCATTTATTATGATGTATTTTCAAAATATTCTTAGATATTAATTCAATTAATCTTGGTGGAACACTTTCTCCAATAACTTCGCAACAAAGTACTGGTGAAATTGATTTGTCACCAACTGAAAGTTTATATTCATACTCTGAAATAGTTTGAATTATTAGGCCTTCATATATTGAAAGAACACGGTTTTGTTCAGGATGAAGCTTTTTATCAGAAGCTTCATACTGAAAATTCTGAGTAAGGGTTGGAGAAGGTGCATCCCAAGTCATACGTCGATAAGCACTGTCAAAACCTTTAATTAAGCGTCTTTGGCCAGTAACTTTATCAATCATAGTAGGACGAGGTAGCAACTCACCACAACTAGCGCAGTATATAGGTGTATCCTTTCTTGACTGATGACGGCCATCATTCATGCACATTCCATGTTTTCTATTTCCTTGATATCCACAGGCTGTGCATTGGTTGTTATATGCAGTATCATTGTAGGGGGTATGTTGGACCCACCAAAACTTCTCAGGCTTCATTACTGGGACATAATGCCAAGGAATAGCAAAGTCAATATTTTTTCCGGCTTCTGCAGACAATGGGGGAAGGTGCCCTATAGCATCACGTAACGTGACCCATTTGGGCAAGTCGTTCTCTCCATTCTCAGAATGGGTCTTTGGAGGCAAGAATGTTCCAAATCGTTTAAAATGTGATTTTCCTTTTCTTGTCCTTGTAAAAATAGTGATGAGTCTTATTCTTGTCTGTGGAATGCCATAATCAGCACAATTAACAACTTCAGCTTTCCCCACATATTCTGGAGATAATTCTTCTGCTATGTAGTCTATTATATTCTTATATTCGTTTTCTCCTATCCTAATGATAGTGTCCTTCATCGTTTGCACATTCTCAAGCAATAACCATTTAGGACGAAGAGCTTTAACAATTTCAATCGTTGGAATTATTAATCTATTGCGTGAATCCTCTTTTGGTCTCCTTCCTGCACGAATTTCTGCTAGAAGCTTTCCAAGGCCATTGAATGACATGCCTTGACAAGGAGGTGTTGCGTAAACCATAAACGGAGAGCCTACTTTTTTAGATTTCCACTTTTTTATCAAGTCATTTTTCAACTCCCAAATATCACCACACAAACACTCTGTTTCAGGATAATTTTCTTGATATAAATTACATCTGTCTTTCAATAGTTCTATACTTAGAAGTATGTCCATATTACATGCTTTGATGCCAAGTTCTCCAATTCCAGCAGAAGAGAACAGACTAAGCACACTATATTTATTATCATTACATTCCATCAGATAAAAAACTATTCTACAAGAGAAAAATAGATGTCGACACAATACCATGAAGGGCATAATAGATTCAGTTTTAATACCCTTTGATCCTGTAAAACTTTGAAATTGTGATACATACTTTTATATCTTAAAAACAAACTCCAGTGCAGTCCCTGCAGGCCGACCAAAGCCTATATAACCGCAAAGGAGTTTGTTATATCGTTCAACTCTCGGTCTTTCGCAGGTCAAGAATATTATTCTTGTTCCGGATGCAAAGATAAGCATTTTTCTTGAAAAAAGGGCATCTCACATATCTAATGATTTCAAGCAAATGGCCAAGGACAAGAAAATCCTCTTTGTCAAGGACATCAAGAAAGTGAAGTAATCTAATTGTTATTCTATAACAAAGAAAGCCGGCAGGACACCCATCAAAAGGTCTCCTGTCGTTTTTTTTCTAAAATTTTCTTTTTTCTACGCACGCGTGTGGAAAGAATACAAACGAGAAAATCTCGCCCAACGGGCGAGCCTCTGAGTAACCCGTGGTAATGCTGACAATCGAGCGGAGCGAGAGAGTCAGCATCACCACGGGTAAGCCCGTACAAAAGAATGTCGCTGAAGGCGACCCCTTGACGGTCATGGGTATTGGGTTCGTCTCCGGCGACGACATGGATAGATTGCAGCACCATGGGTGCCTGCCACTTCACTCGCTTCGCTCGTTTCATTAGCAGGTACCCACGGTTACTCAGAAGACACCCTCCGGGTGTTTCGCCCGCATGAACAAGCGTGAGGCCACACGTGCACGCAAAGAAAAAAAGGAAAACGGAAAATCTCGCCCAACGGGCGAGCCTCTGAGTAACCCGTGGTAATGCTGACAATCGAGCGGAGCGAGAGAGTCATCATCACCACGGGTAAGCCCGTACAAAAGAATGTCGCTGAAGGCGACCCCTTGACGGTCATGGGTATTGGGTTCGCCTCCGGCGACGACATGGACGGATTGCAGCACCGTGGGTGCCTGCCACTTCACTCGCTTCGCTCGTTTCTTTAGCAGGTACCCACGGTTACTCAGAGGACACCCTACGGGTGTTTCGCCCGCATGAACAAGCGTGAGGCCACACGTGCACACGCAAACAAAACGGAAAATTAGCGAAATTCGCATTAAAAAAACTTTTACATCAAAAGAACTCCCTATTTTCTCCTGCGTGCACGCAAAGAAAAAAAGGAAAACGGAAAAACTCGCCCAACGGGCGAGCCTCTGAGTAACCCGTGGTAATGCTGGCAATTGAGCGGAGCGAGAGAGTCAGCATCACCACGGGTAAGCCCGTACGAAAGAATGTCGCTGAAGGCGACCCCTTGACGGTCTTGGGCACTGGTGTCGCCTCCGGCGACGACATGGATGGATTGCAGCACCGTGGGTGCCTGCCACTTCACTCGCTTCGCTCGTTTCATTAGCAGGTACCCACGGTTACTCAGAGGACACCCTACGGGTGTTTCGCCCGCATGAACAGGCGTGAGGCCACACGTGCACACGCAAACAAAACAAAACAAACAAAACGGAATATTAGCGAAATTCGCATTTAAAAAACTTTTCCAGGCAAAGACACAATAAAAACTATGCTATCCAGCGTGGTGGGATTCTGAAGACAAGAAACACAAATTTATTGGTTATCAAACAAATATAAAAAATTGTTCTTGTTGTCTTTCTTGTCTTCTTTTCTAACTCCACGGCTTGAGGCCTAGGAACATTTGTGCCAAGTCGGTGTCGTTGTTGAAGTCGTTGATGAGCGTTTCGCCCTGATCTAAGCGGTCGATGGCCTCGATGTCCTCGCTGGAGAGTTCAAAGTCAAAGATGTCCAGATTGCTTGCCATGCGCTCCTTGTGCGATGTTTTGGGCACCGGCATGATGTCTTGCGACACCAGCCAGTTGAGAGCTACTTGGGCGTTGGTTTTGCCGTATTCTGCTCCGATGGCCTTGAGTGTCTCGTTTTCAAAGAAACCGTGTCGGCCTTGTGCCAGCGGTCCCCATGCCATGAGTTGGGTGCCATAGTCCCTGATGAGCGCACGCATGGCCTTTTGCTGGGCAAACACATGGGTCTCGAGTTGCAGCACAGCGGGTTTGACGTCCATGTGTTCGGCGATGTCGATGAAACGCACGTTGTAGAAGTTGCTCAGTCCGATGGCCCTTGCTTTGCCGGCCTGATAGGCTTTTTCCATAGCCCGATAGGTGCCATAGCAGTCACCATAGGGCTCATGCACCAGCAGCAGGGCGACATAGTCAGTGTGCAGTTTACGCAGGCTATCGTCGATGCTCCTTGCTG
>JAEEGF010265918.1_pt1 | contig 11566 bp, 7 predicted proteins | sample 9134171 | NCBI WGS metagenome assembly JAEEGF01 (sample SAMN16246542, study PRJNA631951) | gut metagenome | biome: gut microbiome; feature: rumen; material: AP-attached | host: Bos | place: Iran: Karaj | collected 2018-10 | reverse complement strand
GCGGCCCTGGCGTTCGTCATGCTCATCATCATCGGTATCACCACCCTGTTCGACAAGGACAAGGAACAGCTGGAAGGAGGCCTGATCTAGCCCTATGAAGAAGTTTTTCGCCAAACTGTACATCTGGGTCCTGCTGGTCGTCCTGTACGCCCCGCTGGTGTTCATCGCCATCTTCTCATTCACCGAAAGCAAGGTCCTGGGCAGCTGGGAGGGTTTCTCCACCAATCTGTACCAGAATCTCCTGACCGGCCAGATGCAGGGGAACGCATCGCTTCTCGCGGCAGTGAAGAACACGGTCCTCATCGCCCTCGTCGCCGCTGCCGTCTCCACCCTGCTGGGGTCGGTCGCGGCCATCGGAATCCACAACATGAAGGGAAGGGCCAGGAAGGCCGTCACCTTCCTGAACAACATCCCGATGATCAACCCGGACATCATCACCGGTGTCTCACTGTTCCTGCTGTTCGTATTCCTGCACTTCAGCCAGGGCTACCTGACGGTCATCCTGGCGCACATCACTTTCTGCACCCCGTACGTGGTGCTGAGCGTGATGCCGAAGCTTCAGCAGATGAACCCGAATATCTACGAGGCCGCCCTGGATCTCGGGGCCACTCCGCAGGTCGCGCTCCGCAAGGTGTTGATCCCGCAGCTGAGGCCGGGCATGATCTCGGGCTTCATCCTCGCTTTCACGATGTCCCTGGACGACTTCGCCGTGACGTTCTTCACCCGGGGTACCATCGGCCTGGACACCCTCTCCACTTATATTTATACCGATGCGCGCAAGGGCGGTCTGACCCCCGAACTGCGCCCGCTGATGACCCTGATCTTCCTGGTCGTCCTCATCCTTTTGATCATTATCAACATCCGGCAGGACCGGCTCAGCAAACTTAAAGAAAACAGATGAAAAGAATCCTGATCTCCCTGGCGGCCGCCGCCCTTCTCGTCGGCTGCTCCGAGGACCGTTCCCAGGTCCTCAAGGTCTATAACTGGTCCGACTACATCGACGAGAACGTCATTCCCGAATTCGAACAGTGGTACGAAGAGCAGACGGGCGAAAAAGTCAAGGTCATCTACCAGACCTTCGACATCAACGAGACGATGCTCTCCAAGATTGAGAAGGGTCATGAGGACTATGACGTCGTGTGCCCGTCCGACTACATCATCGAGCGGATGCTCCAGAGCGACCTTCTCCTCCCCCTGGACCGCAATTTCGGATCCACGCCCAATTACATCGACGGGAACCTTTCCCCCTACATCCGCGCCTGTTTCGACAAGATGGACGGCAAGGGAAAGAACGCCAACGACTACTCCGTGGGCTACATGTGGGGCACGACCGGCATCCTGTACAACGCCAAGTACGTGACCGACGAGGAAGCCTCCACCTGGGACATCGTCCGCAATCCCAAGTTCGCCGACCGCATCTTCATCAAGGACTCCGCCCGCGACATCTACTCCCAGATCATCCTGAAGGTCAAGGAACAGGAAATCGCCGACGGAAAGGTGACGATGGACCAGCTGATGAACTACACCTCCGAAGAGGATATCGCCGCCGTGGAGACGTATCTGAAAGATGTGAAGCCCCTGGTTGCCGGGTGGGAAGCCGATTTCGGCAAGGACCAGATGGTCCAGGAACAGGGCTGGGTGAGCCTCAATTGGAGCGGTGACGGCGTGTGGGCCATCGAAGAGGCCGCCGAAGTCGGTGTCGAGCTCCGCTACGCCCTCCCGAAGGAAGGCTTCACCGTATGGTTCGACGGCTGGGTGATTCCGAAATACGCCCAGAACACCAAGGCCGCCAGCTACTGGATCAACTTCATGAGCCGTCCCGACATCGTCATCCGCAACGTCGAGGAAACCGGTTATGTATCCGTGAGCGGCGCTCCGGAAGTCCTGGAAGCCTTCACCGACGAGGAATACGATCCCATCGACCTCTCCTACTTCTTCTCCCCTGCCGACACCGCCGTCTGCGCCAACCCGGTCCTCTATCCGGACAAGGCCGACATCGAGCGCTCCACGCAGGAGCACGACTGGGGCGAGAACACCGCCAAGCTCATCGAAATGTGGTCCCGCGTCAAGGGCGACAACGCCAACGCGTTTACCTACATCTTCATCGGCGTCGTCATCCTGGCCCTTGCCGCAGCCGCCTTCTTCGCCCGCGCCTCCAAGGCCCGCCGCAAAAAGAGCCGCAGAAGAAAGTAAGCCTCCCGGGCCCCAGGTTGCCCCCGGCCAAACCCTGGTCGAGTTCCGCCCGAACCCTGGTCGGCCCTTCCAGCAGAAAAATGTGCGAAACATGGTGTTTTCGCACATTTTTTCTTGTTTTCACCCGAAATATGTGTAAAACAAGCCCGTTTACACATATTTCCCGGATTATCCCCCTCCGACACGGAAATCGCACTCAGCATGCCGTTGGTTTGTATTGGTCGGGAGGATGCTGGCGACGGCGGAATTCGGAGTTCAGCCACTGGCGAGCAGGCGGGAAGACGCGTGCCCGCAGGGATGACGGAGTCTGTTTGACGACGTTACGGGCCCGAAACGGGACCGTAAAAGGAGGAGTTCGACGTCAAGCGCCTTCCCGCCAACACGAGCTGCTGAACTCCGTATGGAGCCGTCGCCAGCATCCTCCCGAATACAAACCAACGGCTGATTCTCTTCCCTGGTACAAAAAACCGGAGACCGTATTGAACGGCCTCCGGTTAAAAGGATTGAGCGGTGTGAATTACTTCACCTCGATGACGACGCAGCGGTTCTTGGCCGGGGTGTCGAAGACGTTCTTGGTGTCACCGTTGGCGACCGTCTCGATGTTGGAGGCGTTGGCGCCGAACTTGTTCACGAGGAGGTTCTTCACGGTCTCGACACGCTGCTCGGAGAGCTTCTGGTTGCCGCGGGCGGTACCGGTCTGCTTGTCGGCGGAGCCGGTGAGCAGGAGAGCGGTGTTGCCGTCGACCACATTGCTGGCGAAGTACTCGAGATGAGCCTTCTCACGCTCGGAGAGCTTGGCGGAGCCAAGGTCGAAGTAGACGGTGGCCGGAGAGGCGACCTTCGCTTCGACAGCGGTGAAGCGGCCGTTCTCGAACAGATAGGTCTGTCCGTCGACGAGGTTCTTGAACGGAGCGAGCTGGTTCTCCAGGTCGGCGATCTTGTTCTTGAGCTGGGCGTTCTCACGCTCGAGCGCGGCGACCTTGTCCTTCAGGGCGTTGTACTGAGCCTCGGTGAAAGGAAGCGGAACGATGACCGGCATCACGGAGCTGAGGCGGTCGAAACCGGTGCGGCCGAGGTTGAACTGCAGGCCGAGGGTGGCGGTCGGGAAACCGACATAGCGCTTGATGAAGCCTTCCATCTGGTAGGCTTCGGCACGGCCGGCGATGAGACCGAGGTCGAGATTCAGGCCGACACGCTCGCTCAGACGGAAGCTGTTGAGGAGACCGACTCCGGCGCCGATTTCCTGGTCATTGATCTTGATGCCATGATGCTTGACCAGCAGAATGCCGGCGCTCGCATACGGGATGAAGTTCCAGACGCGGGACTCCTTGTAACCGCCGAGGGAGTTGGTCAGGTTCCAGAGCAGGTCACCATGGACGAAATTGAAGGCCGCCTTGTCAAAATCACCGCTCTTGGAGGTGTTCTTGAGGCCATGCCAGCCGGCGCGGATACCGATGGCCGGGGTGAACCACTTGCCCAGGTAGAGATCGGTCGCGAGGCCGGCCTTGCCGAGGCCGTAGGTCTTCTCCAGGACGGAGTTGACACCGGCGCCGACACCGATGAAGGTGTTGTCGAAAGCGGCGTTGGTCACATAGGGGCCACGGACCACGTTGCCGTCAGCATCGCGGTTGGCATCCTCCTGCGCAAAAGCGTTGAAGGAGAACAGGAGACTTGCCGCAGCAAGAATACTGAACAATTTAATACTCTTCATAAGCGTATGTTTTAGTAAATAATTACCTATACGTAAAGTGTTCGCACACCATACAATATGCAAATTTAGTTTTATTTTCCGAAATTGCAAAAGAAGGAGCCTTATTTCGGCAAACCTCGAAAAAGATGTATCTTTGTTCCATGAAATTCCGACTCCAGTCCGACTACCAGCCTTCCGGCGACCAGCCGGCCGCCATCGACGGCCTCTGCAACGCCCTGCAGGAGGGCGTCCGGGATGTCACGCTCCTCGGTGTGACGGGTTCCGGCAAGACCTTCACGATGGCCAATGTCATCCAGCGCCTCCAGCGTCCGGCCCTGATACTCAGCCACAACAAGACCCTCGCCGCGCAGCTGTACGGCGAGTTCAAGGCCTTTTTCCCGGACAACGCGGTGGAGTATTTCGTATCCTATTACGACTATTACCAGCCGGAGGCGTACATCCCCACGACCGACACCTACATCGAAAAGGACTTGAGCATCAACGACAAGATCGACGAACTCCGCGTGAGCGCCGCATCGGCCCTCATGTCGGGGCGCCGGGACGTCATCGTCATCTCGTCGGTCTCCTGCCTGTACGGCATCGGCAATCCGGACGACTTCCACGACCAGACCGTCACGGTCCGGAAGGGTGAGGCCCTGTCGATGACCCGCCTCCTGTACAAGATCGTGGACGCCCTCTATTACCGCACGGAAACCGACTTCAAGCGCGGCTCCTTCCGCGTCCGGGGCGACACGGTGGACATCTTCCTCGGCGGCGCCGACTACGCGGCCCGGATCGAGTTCTTCGGCGACGAGGTCGACAGCATCTCCCTGGTGGACCCGGTGACCGGCGCCCGGTTCGAGGAGCTGGACAAAATCGACCTGTACCCGGCCAAGAACTTCGTCACCTCCAAGGAGAAGGGCGCCAAGGCCGTCCTCCAGATCCAGGACGACCTCATCGCCCAGGTCGAGTATTTCGAGAGCATCGGCAAGTCCCTGGAGGCGAAGCGCCTCAAGCAGCGGGTGGAATACGACATCGAGATGATCAAGGAGATGGGCTACTGCCCCGGCGTGGAGAACTATTCCCGCTATTTCGACGGCCGCAAGCCCGGGCAGCGCCCCTTCACTCTCATCGACTATTTCCCGGACGACTTCATCTGCTTCATTGACGAAAGCCATGTCACCCTGCCGCAGATCCGCGCGATGTTCGGCGGCGACCATTCCCGCAAGGCCACGCTGGTGGAATACGGTTTCCGTCTGCCCGCCGCGGCGGACAACCGCCCCCTCACCTTCGACGAATTCGAAGCCATCACCGGCCAGACCATCTACGTGAGCGCGACGCCCGCCGACTACGAACTGGAGAAATCCGAAGGCCTCGTGGTCGAACAGATCGTGCGCCCGACCGGCCTGCTGGACCCGCCCATCGAGGTGCGTCCCACCGAAAACCAGGTGGACGACCTGATGGAGGAGATCCGCAAGCGGGCGGAAGCGGACGAGCGCGTCCTCGTCACCACGCTGACCAAGCGGATGGCCGAGGAGCTGGACAGCTACTTCGGCCGGATGGGCGTCCGCTGCCGGTACATCCACTCCGACGTGGACACGGCCGAACGCGTGGAGATCATCGAAGACTTCAAGAACGGGCTGTTCGACGTCCTGATCGGCGTCAACCTCCTGCGCGAAGGCCTGGACATCCCCACCGTGTCGCTTGTCGCCATCCTGGACGCCGACAAGGAGGGATTCCTCCGCAGCGGCCGCGCCCTGACCCAGACCGCCGGCCGCGCCGCCCGCAACGTGAACGGCCTCGTGATCATGTACGCCGACACCATCACCCAGTCGATGGACGAAACCATCCGGGAGACCAACCGCCGGCGCCAGAAACAGCAGGAATACAACCTGCTGCACGGAATCACCCCGCAGCAGGTGCAGGTCCGGGCGAACATCCTCATGTCCGAACTGGTCACCTCCAAGGAGGACACGACGCATGTCAGCGGCTTCCTCAACGAAGGCGGAGGCCTGTCAGGCTCCGCGACGGGGAAACCCCTCAACCCGCGCCTCCGCAACACCGTCACCGGCCATGTCAGCGCCGAAGACTCCGTGTCCGACCCGACCTACGTCCCCAATCCGTCCGACCTCGGCCGCGGCACCGTCTCCGTGGGCCTCGGCCACGACGCCAAGCGGGAAGGCTCCTCCGCCTATGTGGACGGATACATCACGGCCGACCTGGCCGCCGTCCTGCAGGACCCGGTCATCCGGTCGATGTCCCGGGCCCAGGTCGAAAAGGCCGCCGAAGAGGCGAAACGCAAGATGCAGAAAGCCGCGGCCGACCTGGATTTCACAGCCGCCGCGAAATACCGCGACGAGATGTGGGCCTTGCAGGAGTATCTGAAGGTCTGGAAAGACTGATTACTGCCGGGCAACCTTCAGCACGTGCTTCTGCGCCCGGATCTGGGAGAGGATCTTGTCCAGCTCGAGATTCGAGGGGACGAGGAGTTTCATCACGATGTCATAGGTCCCCTGCCGCCGGTTCTCCTGGACGTTGAACGTGCGGATGGACGCCTTGAAGGCACCCACCACTTCCATGATCTTGTTCAGCGCCTCGCTTTCCTGGTCCGCCGTGATCTTCAGGGAGACCTGGAAGGAGCCGCTTGAGGGCGTGTCGGCCCAGCGCACCTTCTGGATGCGGTACGGATAGTTTTCGATGAGACGGGCGGCGTTCGGGCAGGTGATGCGGTGGATCTTGATGCCGCTTTCCCGCGTCACGAATCCGAACACGTCGTCACCGAAGACCGGGTTGCAGCAGCGGGCCATCCGGTAGTCGAGCCCCTTCAGGTCCTTGGCGTTCAGCACGAGGATGTCGTCCTTGGAAACGGTCTCCTGCCGGTGCGGCCGGGACGCTTCCTGGGCCTGGGCGGCCTCCAGGGCCTCCTGGCGGCGCTGCTCCTCGGTCTGGATGTACTCCTTGATCTCATTGACGTCGATGATTCCCTCCCCCACGGCGGCGAAGAAGGCGTTGACGCTGGTCATCTTGCGCTTCTTCATCATCTCCGTGAGCATCTCGTCCGGGAACTCCAGCTTCCAGTTCCGCAGCCGGCGCTCCAGCAGTTCCCGGCCGGCGGAAGCGAGCTTCTGCTCCCCCTCGCTGAGGGCCTGCTTGATCTTCTGCCGCGCCTTGGTGGTCACGACGTAATTGATCCAGTCCGGCGCCGGCCGCTGGTTCTTCGCCGTCAGGATTTCGACGACATCGCCGGTGCGGAGCTTCTCTTTGATGGGCACGGGCTTCCCGCCGACCTTTCCACCTACGCAGCGCGTGCCGATGTTCGTGTGGATGCTGAAGGCGAAATCCAGCACGGACGAGCCCGCAGGAAGGATCCGGAGCTCACCCGTCGGCGTGAAAACGAAGATTTCCCGGGACGGCGGCTGCGGCAGTTCCTCCGGACTGTCGGTGTCGGGATGTTCGAGGGCGTAGCGGACGGACGTCAGCCAGCGGTCCATCGTCTCCTCCCGCTTGATGCCCTTGTAGGACCAGTGCGAGGCGAAACCGTTTTCCGCGATATCGTCCATCCGGCGGGTGCGGATCTGGACCTCCACATAGGCGCCGTCCCGGTTCTTGACCGTGATGTGCAGGGACTCGTAGCCGTTGGTCTTGGGATTCGTGACCCAGTCGCGGAGACGCCTGGTGTCCTGCTCGTACTCCTCGGTCACGAAGCCGAACACCTTCCAGCACAGCTCCTTCTCCAGTTTGATATCGTCCGGACAGTCGATGATGAAACGGATGGCGAACACGTCGAAGACGCCCTCGAAAGGCACCTTCTGCCTGACCATCTTGCACCAGATGGAATAGGCCGCCTTGGTGCGGATCTTCAGCTTGTACCGGATGCCGGCTTCGGACAGCTTGACCTTCAGGGGTTCGATGAACTCCGCCATCAGTTTCTCCCGGTCCTTCTGCGTGGCCATCAGCTTGTTGGTGATGAGACGGTACTGTTCCGGCTCGGCATAGCTCAGATAGATGTCCTCCATCTCCCGCTTCATGTTGTACAGCCCCAGCTGATGGGCCAGCGGGATGTAGAGCATCAGGGTTTCCAGGACCTTCCGCTCCCGGTCCGCCTTCGGGAAAATGGAGAGGGAGCGCATCACCTCCAGCCGGTCGGCCAGCTTGAGGACGGTCACGCGGGGGTCCCGCGAGTACTGGATGATCAGCTTCTTATAGTTTTCAGCCTCCAGGCGGGTGTCCTTGGGTTTGATGGTGGAAATCTTGTTCAGTCCGTCCACCATGGTGTATACGCTTTCGTCCAGCTTCAGGGAATGGATGTCCAGGTCCGTCTTCCCGCCGCGCATGGCCTCGTGCAGAAAGACGGCGGCGACGCACTCGGGCGGAAGGCCGATTTCGTCGGAGACGATCCGCGCGACTGCGAGGGGGTGGCCGAAAAAGGGTTTTCCGTCACTGCGGACCTCACCCGCCAGGGCCTGTTCGGCCACGTCATAGGCTTTCCGGATCAGTGCGCGGCCTTCTTCGGAATAATGGGAGAAAAGACTGTCGTCCATAGGCTCAGCGCTTGGTGCGTGCATCCAGCGCCCGCTGGAACGCACGGGCATTGTTCAAGTGTTCACTATAAGTCGCCGCGAAGCGGTGGGAACCGTTGAAGGAAGGGTCGGCGCAGAAATACAGGTAGTCGTGGTTCTGCGCGTACAGGACGGCTTCCAGACAGCTTTTCGGCGGGCAGGAGATCGGGCCCGGGGGCAGGCCGGCGTACTTGTAGGTATTGTAGGGGGAATCGACGGACAGATGTCGCGCCAGAATGCGGTTCAGGGTGTAGCCGTAGCAATAGGCGACGGTGGGGTCGGCCTGAAGGAGCATGCCGATGCGGAGCCGGTTCAGATAGACGCCGGCGACGGTGGGCTGCTCGGGCTGGTACTGGGTCTCCCCGTCCACGATGGAGGCGAGGGTGGAAACTTCCACGGGCGTAAGCCCCAGCTGCCGGGCCTTCTCGATGCGGGCGTCCGTCCAGAAAGCGTCCGCCTCCTTCTTGAAGCGGTCGAAGATCTCGCCCACCGAACTGGTCCAGAGAATCTGGTACGTGTCCGGGATGACGATGGTGAACAGGAGCGCCGGCGCGATGCCGTAGCGGGCCAGGGAGTCTGCGGAAAGGGCGAAATCAGCCACGGCGGCGCTGTCCGCGAGCATCTGGTTGCCAATTTTGCGGGCGAGGACCTCCGGCGTGCGGATGGTGCCGGACAGGGTCAGGTTCACGGGCGTCTGCCATCCGTTGGCCAGCATCCGGGCGACGTATTTGCTGGACGACTTCGCGTCCACGGTATAATGGCCCACGCGCATGGACTTCAGCTTCCCGAGCGTACGGCGGAGGCTCTTCTTGTTCAGGACGACGCCGCTTTCCACCAGGGAATCCACCACGTCCGAAGGCTCCATGTCCTCATAGACATAGAACTCGTATGTGTCCTTGAAATTCGGGACTTTCCGGTCATAAAACGCCCGGTATACGCGGATGCACAGGAAAAGGAGCACCAGCGCGGCGAGCCCGGCGAGGGCCCACGGAATCCATTTGTTCCGCTTTACCGTTTCTTCCATAGTTTCTTGATTTTGGATTCGGGACGGAGAAGGATTTCATCGCCCTCCCGCGGCTGGTAGGAGGCCGGAAGGCCGTTCAGCTTGCGGATCGCCTTCTCCGAAACGGCGAAACGCTGGCAGATGCCGTGAAAGGTCTCCTCTTCCCCGCCCACGATGTACTTGTCCAGGCCGCGGACCGTCTTGGACTTCTTGGGCTCCAGATAGACGATGTCGCCGGCGTGCAGTTCCCCGCCGCGGGAAACATCATTGAAGCGAAGGATCTCCCGCAGGAACAGATGATTGCTCTTGGCGAGGGAGGCGTAAGTCTCCCCTTCGACGGCATAGACAAAAGGAACGCCGTTCCGGCTGTACAGCGTGCGGGAGAGGGAGAAACGATACTCCTCCCCGGCCGCGCCGGTGAAAATCTCGCCGGCCTCGATCTTGAGCGGGGAATCCGGGATGATACCGATTTCATCCAGCTCGGCAGGCGTTTCGGCGTAGCGGCCGCCCTCGGCCAGCGCTTCTTCCACCGTCATCCGGTCGTAACGGGTCAGGTTGTAGTCCTCCACGCACTGGATGAGTTTCGAGGCATAGGACGGGTCGGTGGCATAGCCGGCCTGCTTGAGGCCGTAAGCCCAGGACTTGTAATCGGTGGTCTTGAAGTCGAACAGGAACTTGTAGCGGTCCCGGTAGCGGAGGAAGTCGGAATGGTCGCGGAAGCTTTCCTCGGCGGAGTCGTACACCCGGAAACACTCGTTCTTCCGGTCGTCATCGGCCAGCATCGTCTTTCCCCGCCAGCTGGTGTGGCACTTGATGCCGAAATGGTTGTTGCCGTCCACGGCGAGGGCCGACTGGCCGGACCGCGACTCGATGATGCCCTGGGCCAGGGTGATGCTGGCCGGAACGCCCGTCCTGTACATTTCGTTGACGGCGATGGACGCGTAGCGGGATATATAGCGCTGCTGCGGCGAACCGGGCTCCTGCTGCGCGGAGACCGACAGGCCCAGCACCAGGGCGACGGCGATGAGAACCTTCTTCATTGCTTTGAAACCTGACAGTTTCCTTCGCTTCGCCCGGAATGACAGACCTTGTCATTCCGAGGAGGTCGGAGACCGACGAAGGAATCTTTTTTTCAAAGATAAGAATAAATCTCAGATTTCGAACACGTCGCCGTCGGATGCGGCGTAAGATTCCGGGAAGATTTCCCGGCATTCGGCCTCGTACAGCCGATGGTCCGTATTCCGGGAGGAATAGTGGCCGATGAGGAGTCTGGACGCTCCCGCGTCCAGGGCGACCTGCGCGGCCTGGTGCGTCGTGGAATGGAAACGGGCGGCCGCCTTGTCCTCATGTTCCTGCAGAAAAGTAGTCTCGTGATAAATGACCGTCACGCCCTTCAGCACCTCCGCCTCGCCGGGGAACACGGCCGTATCCGACACATAGGCATAACTGCGGGGCTCATAGGGTTTGTAGGCGGCCTCGGCGAGCGGGATGACGGTGCCGTCGTCCCGGACGACGTCCTCCCCCCGTTTGAGCGTTCCGATCTCCGTGAGGCTGAGTCCATATTGGCCGATGCACTCCTTCCGGATGTTCCACATCGGCTCCTTTTCACGGAAAATGTAGCCGTAGGTTTCGATTCCGTGCAGAAGCGGGAAAGCCGTCACCGCCAGATTCCGGTTCTCCATGACCACCTCCGGGAAACGGGTGTTGACCTGATGGAACACGACCTCGAAGGGGAGCCACTCGTTGTAGGAAAGGAAGAACTTGATGAACGGGCGCAGGTTGCCCGGTCCGTACAGGTGAAGCGGAACGGTCCTGCCCCCCATCCCGAAGGTGGAAAGCAGGCCGAACAGGCCGAAGACATGGTCTCCGTGGATATGCGAGATGAAGACCGCTTCCAGCTTCATCATCGGGACGTGGAACTTCACCAGCCGGGACTGCACGCCTTCGCCGGCGTCCACAAGAAACAAGCGCCCATGCACTTGCAATGCCTGGGCGCTTTGATTCCGGTCCACGACGGGCATCGCCGATGCGGTGCCCAACATCGTGACCGTAAAGTTGTTCTGCGGATTATTCACCCTTCTCGAGCTTGTCCTTGAGGGCGGCGAGGGCGGAGATGTCACC
>JAEEGF011885920.1_pt1 | contig 11567 bp, 7 predicted proteins | sample 9134171 | NCBI WGS metagenome assembly JAEEGF01 (sample SAMN16246542, study PRJNA631951) | gut metagenome | biome: gut microbiome; feature: rumen; material: AP-attached | host: Bos | place: Iran: Karaj | collected 2018-10 | reverse complement strand
AGCAGGACGTGGCCCGCGGCATCGTGGAGAAGACACGTTCCGATATGCTCGGCGCCTGTTCCAAGTAAGGATAAAAACGAAAGGAAGAAGGCCGTGAGGCCTTCGTTTATCAGCGTCTGCCCTTGGGCTTGCCGAAGTTCCTGATGGGCTTGCGGTACACCCACAGGGCCACGATCAGCAGGATCACGATGACGCCTATGCACAGGTACTCGATCATCTTGTAATCGTTGGCACTGGTGTAGTAGGTGTGCGCATGGTCCTCTCCAAGACCCTGGATGTCCCCGCCGATGGTGGCGGTGTCGTCCGCCTTCAGGCAGAAGGTGGTGTTGGACGCATCCCTCACGACGTAGTCATAGGTTACGGTCTTGGAACCGTTGGCGGCCACATCGATGGTCTGCTTGGACGATCCTCCCGCGGACACGGTCTCAGCCTTCACGAATCCGTCGTCGGTCTCGACGTAGAAGTACGCGACGAAGGACCTGGCGACCGCACCGGTGTTGTTCACGGTGACGGACAGCTTGATCGGGTCGACAGCCCTGACATATGCGGTCCTGACGTACTCGACCTTGTTCTCGTCGGATCCCTCCGTGACGGTCACCTTGAGCGTGTAGTCCCCTGCATCGGAGGGCAGGCTGATGGTGAAGGTGGCACGGCTGGACGTGTTCCTCAGGGTGCTGGGCGACTTGGAGACCGTTCCCTTGCTGTTGCCGTCGGAATCCAGGAGGACCGCCTCGTAGGTTGCCTCGGTGGAATCGAGCACGTAGTCCATGTAGTACGTCAGCGAGGAACTGACCTTCCCGTAATCGTTCTCCTTGGCGTGGACGTCGAACGAGGACGCCGACGAATCGTCCGACAGGAGGACGATCCCTGCGGCACAGGCTATCGCCAGTATGCCGAGTATTGCGAACATGCTTACTTTCTGCGTGAGAACACCCCCCTCTTGGAAGCCATCCAGAATATCAGGATGAGGAGCAGCGCCATGGCCGCTACCATGACCCATACGATCGTGGGCACCTTGCCCTTGTCGTTAACGACACCTCTGCCGTCGGCGGACATGTCCGAGACGGACACCTCTGCCGTCGCGGACTTCGCGTCGGACTTCGCTGTTCCCGAATCGATGGTGATGTCATCGGGGGTGGCGGTGCTGATGCCGACCGCGGTCGCCGAGCTGAAGGATGCCTTCAGTGCGGGCACTGCGGTCTGGTCCGCATCGGGCGTCATGACGATGGCCAGTGTGGTCGAACCGGGCATGATCGCCGTCGGAGCTACAGTGCTGACGGTTGTACCCAGATATGTGGTCGTCTTATAGTATACGCTCCATCCGGTGTGGTCGGTGCCTGTGAGGTCGATCGCGATCGAGGCCTCGTCGGAACCGAAGTTGATCAGGGTGTACTGATACTCGTAGGTGTGGTCGGTGACCGTGTCCGCGGCCTTGTTGACCCATACCTGTCCGGGTGTTCCCGCGTATCCGGTGAACTCCACGTTCCTGGTATCGGACGATCCGCTGGATATGGATACACCCAGCGAATCCGTTCCGAGCCTGTAGAGGCTGGAGTTGTAGTATCCGGTGAAGGTTATCTCCTTGTTGCTCTCGGCCGGCTTCACGACGAATCCGTCGACGACGTGGCCGTCGATGATGAACGAGTAGGACTGCCATCCCGCACCGGCGGTGAACGTGTACTTCTTGAACGTCTCTCCGTCGTTCGCGATGGTGGCGGCGTCGATCTTGAAGGTCACGGTCCTGACGACGTCACCGTCGACAGTGAGACCGGTGCTGGCGAGCAGGTCTGGCGCGGACGTGCACACGAAGTTCTTGGTGTACGGTGCGGTCATGGTGCCGAGATCCATGTTGGTAGCGAGCGAGTAAACGGTGCCGTCCACCGTATCGCTGACCGCGACGCTGTACACCGCGGGCGACTTCTTGAGCATGACGGAGTACACACCGTCGGTGACCTTGGCGGGAACGGTGCACGTGGTGTCATCGAATGTCATGTAGGTATCGATGCTCGCACCGATGTATCCGGTGACGGTGGCGGCGTCGGCCATGGTCGCGGCGTCGGTGAGGTCGACGGCGATGTTACCTGCCGGGTCTTCGCTGTAGTAGGCCTTCGGCGTATCTGCGCTCTTGGTGGTGATCACGATGACGTAGTCACCGATTGCCTCGTTGACGAGCTGAATCCTCGTCGCCGAAGCGGATGTGATGGTCACGGACTTGCTGTAATCCGTATCATCATAGTAGACCTTGGCGTCGTAGTTCGCGGAATCGAATCCGGTGACGGTCGCCATATAGTATGTGATGTCAGCGGCATTCGTGATGCCTCCGAGGAGCAGCGACAGGGTGACGTCGTCGGCTGCGTAAGCGGCGTTGTTGGGGTTGATGCGCAGGGTTCCGGTGTAGTATACCGCGGAGCTGCTCTCGCCGAGGGTGACCGAGACGCTGTTGGTCACGGAGAACTTCTCGGTGGCCCACTTCTCGATGGTCTTCTCGGTACCGTTGATCCTCAGCTTCATGTCGTTGGTTACTCCGGTGACGTCGTTGTTCACGGTGTGCTGGCTCTTTGCCGAATCGCTCAGGCTGAGCGCCAGTCCGCGGGTCTCTGCAGCGGTGTGGTCCGCTGCGATCTCCGCGGGGGTGGTGACGGTGAACATTCCGGTGATGAACGTCTCGAAGGTCGCTCCCATCTCCCTGGGCAGATAGAACGTGAACGCGCCCTTGTTGATCATGATCTCCATCGGGTAGGTTCCCGCGACGGTGACCTTCAGCATGTCGTAGGAGAAGCTTACTCCGGACCATGCGAGGTTGGCTCCGCTGGAGACCTTGTCCGCATCGCTCATCTCGATGGTCTTGTCCGCGTTGGCGCCTGCCGCGAGGGTCCATTTGTAGAAGAATGCATCGGTGCCGTCGGTGGCGTAGATGATCGCTTCGCCTGCGGGCACGTACGCCTTGAACTTGCCCTCGGAATCCGCGACCGCCTTATACTTCTCCGTTCCGCCGTTGTACATGAAGTACACCTCTCCGGAGACCGCGTCGCCGTCGGAGTTCTTCAGGACCCCGGTGACGGTGGCGAGGGGGTTCTCGACGAGGGTCACGACGTTGGTGACGGAGCTGTCAGCGACAGCGGACCAGATGCTGCTTCCGACGATCATGTACATGGTGTACCTGGTCGCCGATCCGGTGTCGGTGACGGGCAGGGCGATGTCCTTGTCGGTCGAGGAAACGACCTTGGATGTGGAATACGCATCACCGTAGACGAACAGGGTACCCTCGGTGATGGTTCCCGGCAGAGCGGAGAGTCCGAAGGTCATGCTCTTGTAGACGGTGATCGACGTGGATGTGTTGCTGGAGCTCACGGTGATGGTGGGCGATGCCACATAGTAATTCACCACGGACACGGTGTACGTGCCTGCGAGGAGACCCGTGAAGGTGTGCTCTCCCTTGGCATCGGTGGTATCGCTCTGAGGCGTGGGTCCGTCCAGTGAAACCACTGCGGATACGGGGGCACCGTAGATGTCGACGAGGGTCAGCGTGTAGTCGCTGAGCTCGGTCGCGAGTCTGACCTTCTCGGTCGTCTCATCGATGTTTACCGTGGCGCTGACCAGTTCAGTGTCCTCGTCCTTGACGGTGATCTTCTGGGAACCGATGCCTACAGTGAACTTTCCGCCGGGGAGGACGGTTCCCGCATCATAGACGTCGGTGGTTCCTGCCTTCTCGTTGGATATCGTCACGGTGTAGAGGAGGACGTCTCCGGTGTCCACCACTGCGTTACCGACTGCGTAGCCGCTGTCCAGAGTGAGCGTGATGTCCCTGGTCGTGATGACGCCCGAGAGGTTGACCTCTGCCGCGGCCGGCTCGTTGCCGATGATGACTCCTCCGGATGAGGAGACACCGGCTCCGCCCCAGAATACGATCCTGGTGTTGGTCAGGTCGGAGACGAAGAGCTGATAGGTTCCGTCATCCCCGGTGTGGGTGGTCGCACGGACGACGCCGTTTCCGTCCACCGCGGTGACACGGACGTCCTTGACGGGCTCGGAGGCCGCGTTAGTGACGGTTCCGCTGACCGGCGTTCCGGTGGCGTTGGACACGTAGTTGAGGATGATCGGGAGTCCGCTGACGTAGTTGATGAGTCCTCCCTCGGCCTTCTGCTTGGCGATGGCGGCTTTGGCCTCCATCTGCACCCATCCGTCGTCGGATGCAGAAGCGCTGTTGCTGGGGTTGTACATGACCTGCCAGTAGGCGACGTTGTAGTTGCTGAGCCCGTATCCGGGGTGCATCTGCAGCGAGGCGTTGGCCGCGGACAGTGCGCTGAGGTATGCGCCCATCGAGGAGTATCCCGCCTCGGAGGGGGACATTCCGATGTACGCCCTGTAGATCATGGTGTCGAACATGGCGCTGGTGAAGTCGTAGACCCCGGTCATGTACGTGTTGTAGGAGAATGTGGTGAACTTGGGAACGGTACCGTTGGAGGTGCTGACCTCGTATCCGTTGAGCATCGCCATCTGGTCGAAGACACCGGAATAGCCGTAGTAGAACGGCAGCATGTCCCCGGTGATCATGATGTACGGGCTCTTGTACCCGAGCGCGTCGTACGCCTGGTCGATGGTGTAGCTGTGGTAGTTCGCCGCGATGTAGTTGCTGAGCCAGAGGAACTTGACGTTCTCGTCGCTGATTCCGCTGGTGACCGCACCGTAGGTGTCGTATTCGGTGGTGACCTGCTCCCTGACGGTCTTCTGTCCCTCGGCGGGAACGAAGTCCGCATCGTTCAAGACGTTGCCGATGAGTGTTACATCTTCGGTACTGAATCCGGCCGTCGTCAGCTTGCCCTTCACGTCGTCGGTGAGTCCGGCGTCGTTGATCGCTATGATCAGGAGGACGGCCGCGGAGCTTCCATTGACCGCGTTGCCCAGCAGGATGTTGGATGCCGCAACTGAACCGTTGCCGTACATGTCGGTGAACGATTTCATGTTGGCGTAGATCTTGGCGTCGTCCGAATAGGACAGCCAGGTGACGAAGGCGCCGTCGCTGTTCCTGACGGACTCGTAGGCCTCCCTGACCTTCCAGGTGTCATCGGTCTTGACGTAGTAGCCGAGCGTTCCGAACTGTTCGGAACCGATGACGGGCTCGATCTGCTCGTTGTAATCGTCGGCATCGTTGCTGGAGATACCCGCATCCACGACCTGCATCATGTTGGGTCCCGCGACGAGCAGGACGGCGATGAGGATGGTCATGAACGGGATGGGGCTGACGAACCTCTTGATCTTGGTCTTGGCCCCGGTACCGGTCTTGATGCCGGAGAAGTATGCTTTGAAGTTGACGTGCTCGAACACCGTCTTGACCACAGCCGCGAAACCGAGCGCGAACACAGGTGCGGCGAATGCCGCCTGGACCGCGTCGTGTCCGAGGGTGAGGGTCATGGTGAACAGCCAAACCAGTGTGAACGTGTACAGAGCGGAGGATGCGTTCCTGAGGTACCTGTACGCCATGTACAGACAGAGCAGGAAGACGAACCAATAGGTGATCACACCGTAGAATGACGTGAGCTGCGAGAGCGTGAGGTACTGCCTTCCGACCACGGACGCGTAGTCCGGGCTGAGAGGCGAGTTTCCGCTGACCACATCGGAGTAGAACTCGGGTGCCACGAAGCTGAGGACCACGAGGATCGCGATGCAGACGATGGAGAATATGGGCAGGGTGAGGATCCAGGGCTTCTTGTATGTCCAGGAGTATGCGGTCGTGAATCCGATCGCGAGGACGACGAAGAAGAAGGTTCCGGAGACCAGCGCGTCCCAGTAGCCGAGCACGGTGTACACGGCGCAGGGGATGACGAATCCGATGGCCAGCACCATGCTGTGGACGGTGCTTGCGGGCCTGGGGTCCTTTCCCTTGAAGCGGTCGACGATGACCTGGATGACCATGACGATCACGAAGGGGATCGCGACCTGCCTGAGGTCGGTGAACGAGAGCATCGCCAGTGCGATGAATGCTCCCGCGATGATCGATGTCTTGTAAGCGGAGATGTTATCGTTGGTGTTCTTGAGCGCCCTGATGAGATAGTACACTCCGAAGAGGAAGAAGAACAGGGCGAACGACATGCCCGTACCGTTGGAGAACACCGTCTCCTGAACGAACACCGGGCACAGCGCGAGGAACGCCGCCGATACATATCCAGCCAGCTTGCTGGAGAACATCTCCCTTCCCACGAAGTACATGGGGATACAGGCCAGCACACCGAACAGCGGTCCGGAGACGGCCAGGGCGAGCGATGACGACGTGGTCACGTCGCTGAGGAAGATGTTGAAGAGACCTGCCAATGCGGACATGGCGCATGCGAACAGCACGGGAACGACGAGGACTGTACCCTCGGGGTAGCTCATCCAGTCGTCCTTGAAGATGAACTCGCCGTCGTTGACGAGTGCCTGGATGAAACGCAGGTTGTTCGATGCATCTGTGCCTCCAGAGAGCGCGAAATCGCTTCCGGCTGATACGCCGATAGAGAATGCGAGTCTCACGAAGGCTGCCAGGAACATGACCATGGCGATGATGATCGCCGGGCGCCAGTTCCTTCCGGAGGCCTTGGGCTTGGATGCCTTGGGCTCTGCCGCAGGCTTCGTCTGCGGCTCCGTTGGTTCGGTCGTGTTTTTTGCCATTTGATATTCTCCGCTAAGTAGAATGGCGGAGGATTGTTGCACTCCTATATAACGTATCACCCGCGCCTAATTTAATATAATAAAAGGAAAAGGGGAAGATGCCCCATCCGGTGCGGTTCAGATGAGGTGCTTTATGGATTCCGCGATGGAGCGGGCCACGGCCGCGGGGTCCTCTGCCTCGTAGATGGCGCGCCCGACGATGACGTAATCGGCGCCTGCCTCGATGGCGGCGGATGCGGAACCACCCTGCGCCCCGACACCGGGGGTGAGGATCAGCCTGTCGCCGACGATGCTGCGGATCAGCTTGATCCTGTCGGGACGGGTGGCGGGCGCGATGAATCCGACGGCGCCGTTCTCGCATCCCATCCTGGCCATCTCCTCGGCGTGCTGGGCGGTGAACATCTTCCCTCCGGGGTGGCTCATCTCGGTGACCGCGATGATCATGGCCTTCCCTGCGGCGGCCTCGACGGCGGCGCGCATGGAATCGTCCCCGGTGAATGCGTGGACGATTATCCCCGCAGCTCCTCTGGACACGCAGTTCTCGACTATGAGGCGGACCGTGTTGGGTATGTCGGCCACCTTGAAGTCGCAGATGACGTCCTTGACCTCCGAAAGCTTCCCTATCATGTCCGGGCCGGCCGACAGCACCAGCGGCCAGTTGATCTTCACAGCATCGATGTACGGGGCTACGCTCCTGACGATCTCCAGCGCCTTCTCGGGATTTGTCTCGTCCAGCGCGAGGACGACTCCGGTCTCTCTCTTCATGCCCCATAGATAGACGCAAGAAGTTTTTAAGCGATTGCACCGATGGCAGAGCGATGAAGTTCGAGAGGATGGATTGCGGTTCGCTGAGGAACGGCCCGCTGGCCAAGGGATGCGAGCACTGCCTGGTCGGAGGCAAGATGGTGCTGTTCGTCACCGGGAGGTGCGACACCGGATGCTACTACTGCCCCGTATCGTTCGAGAAGAAGGGCAGGGACTGCATCTACGCCAACGAGCTGAAGACCAACAGCAAGGCTGCCATCCTCGAGGAGGCCGAATCCATGGACGCCACCGGCACAGGCATCACCGGCGGGGACCCGCTGATGAACGTGGACCGCACGGTGAACGCCATCAGGATGCTCAAGGAGCACTTCGGCCCGGAGCACCACATCCACCTGTACACGTCCACCATCGACCCCGCGAAGGTCAGGCAGGTGGCCGATGCGGGACTGGATGAGATCCGCTTCCATCCCCGCACGGACATGTGGGACCACATGCAGGACACCCGCCTGAAGGAGATCGTCGACACCGTCGACATCGACGTAGGGATAGAAGTGCCAGCACTCCCGGATCACAGGGACGGGCTGGATGCTCTCGCGGATTACGCGCAGAGCATCGGCATCGATTTCGTCAACCTCAACGAGCTCGAGTTCTCCGAGAGCAATTGGGACATGATGGAGAAGTACGGTTACGGTCTCGTGGACGAACTATCATCCGCCGTCAAGGGTTCGCTGGAGACCGCCGAGTACGTCATGAAGAGGCACCCGGACCTGAGGATGCACTTCTGCTCGTCCACGTTCAAGGACGGCGTCCAGCTCAGGAACCGCCTCAAGCGCAAGGCCGAGAAGAGCGCCAAAGAATACGAGGTCATAACCGACGACGGCACCGTCATCAAGGGCGTGCTGTACGGCGACCTGGAGGAGGCCAGGAGGATCCTCTCGGAGGAGTACGACGTCCCCGACGTCCTAATGAACCTGGACGAGGAGCGCAACAGACTGGAGGTCGCGCCCTGGGTGCTCGAGGAGATCGCATCGGAGCTTCCGTTCAGATGCTACGAGGTAGAGGAGTATCCGACGGCCGACCGTCTCGAGGTCGAACGCGCTCCCCTGAACTGAACATGGCCGATGCTGGCACATGTGAAAATAAAAGGTAAGGGGTTTGAAGGTTTTCACCGAGGCGACCGAACACGGGGGCCACGTTCAGTCTACGCTGATGCTCTGGATCTCGTGGTGCCTGTTGACGATGTCCCTTGCGATGCGGAGGTTCTTCCCCGCCTTCCCGATGGCCCTGCCCTTGAGCTTGGGGTCCACGGTGATGGTGGCGTGGGTGATGTTTCCGCGCTGCTCGATCTCGACCTTCTGGGGGCCGTAGATGTGGAACACGTTCATGACGAACTGCGAGGGGTCATCGGAGTACTCGACGACCTGGATGTTCTTCCCGGTCTTGTCCTTGAGCTTGATGACGTTCTCGCCCTTCTTACCGACGGCGGTGTTTCCCTGTCCCTCTCCGACGACGAAGACCAGCTTGTCCTCGGTCTCCATGCAATCCTTGACGATCACACGGTTCTTGGTGATGGACTCGAACAGGGATATGTACCTGAGCGTATCCTCGGTGAGTACGATATCTGCTGACATGTCTCTCACAGCGATAAGATGTTGGAGGTACCCTTGTCGATGACTGCGAGCGCAGAAACCGAGAACGGCTTTCCGCTGATCGCACCCAACTCCATGTTGTTACCATCGTAGGTGAAGACCTTCACGCCGATGTCACCGGCGGTGAGGGTTGCGCTGGGGCAGTTCCTCGCCACGATGACCAGCTGTGCCTTGCCGGCCTTCACTGCTTTCTCTGTCTGATCTACTCCGAACACGACCTCTCCGGTCGCGATTGCGGACTTCAATGCTCTTCCGATATCAATCATTCTTCATCCCCCGTTTGGGTGTTGTTCTTGGGTTTGTAAATAATGTTTACTGCGCCGGTACCGAGTGTGACCGGCTGACCGACGATGATGCTCTCCGCGACTCCGGCGATGTCGTCCACGACACCGCTCATGGCGGCGATCATCAGGTTCTTGGTCGTGATCTCGAACGATGCCTTGGCAAGCACCGAACTCTTCTTTCCGGATATTCCGAACCTACCGATGGCCTTCATGTAACCGATGTTGGTGATGATGTCCGCCACCAGCATGATGTGCCTGATGTCCACGGTCAGTCCTGCGTCGGCGAGGGTTCCGCTGGCCTCCTCGATGATGGAGTTCCTGGCGGCCTCGATTCCGAGGACGCTCTCGATCTCGCATATGTCGTTGGTCCTGACCTTGGAGGTGTCGACGCCCTCGACGGCGAGCACGGCCTTGAGGTCGCTGCCCTCGGTGACGATCTTCAGTCCTCCGTTCTCCTTGTCCTCGACGATGAGTGCCCTCTCGACGGCCTCGATTCCCTTGATGATCGAGGACCTGACTGCCTTGGACAGTGCCTGGAGGACCTTGTACGACGGGTTGTCGGGAGGACAGGACACGGTGATCGCGTATCCGTTGCCGATCTCTCCGACCTCGATCGGCACGCCCTTGAGGACCCTGTTGTCCTTGAGCTTGTCGACGATGTCGTCGATGGTGATCCCGCGCTTGTCCATCTTGTTCAGCATGGGCTTGATGACCAGCTGCATGTCGGTGGTGTCCGTCTCGATGTCCGCGATGTCGATGAGCTTGGTGGCCTCGATGTCGTAGGACACGCGCTTGGCTACCTCGGAGTCGACCTTGGCCAATCCCTTGAGGGGGATGTCCATGGACGGCGTGCTCGAGTGCCTGGCATCCACGATCTCCACGAGCCTGGGCAGACCCTGGGTGGTCAGGATGTTCGCGACTCCCGCGTTGTGGAATGTACGCATGTTCATCTGGGTACCGGGCTCTCCGATGGAGTGCGCCGCTACGACTCCCGCGGACTCGTGGGGCACCATCAGGCGCTTCTTGTACATCTCGTCCGCCTTGACGATGAGCTCCCTGTACTTCTCCTCGGGGATCTCGTTGTACTTCTTCTCCAGACGGGAAGCGATCTCGGAGATCACCTTCTCGGGGAGTGCGGGATCGATCTCGTTCCTGTACTTCTCGAGCTTGAGCTCCAGCTCGGTCTTCTCGGTGGCCTTGCTGATGTACTCGAAAGTGACTGCTGGCTCATCTGCCTTCTTGGGTGCGGACGCCGTCGATTCCTTGGCGGGCTTCTTGCCTGCCGCGGCACGGACGACCTGCTCGGCCTCCTCGGCCGCCAGTCCCTTCTCGGCGAGCGCATCCGCGCCCGCCTCGGTGATGGCCTTGAGGGAGGTGAGTCCGAACTCGTTTACCACTTTCTCGGCGGTCTCCTGGGCGACGCCCCTCGAGACCAGTTTATCGATTGTCTGTGTAAGGGAAACCATTTCACTCACCCTCGTACTCGTTGTCGTCGGTCTCGAATTCCATCGACTCCTCGTCGTCTCCTTCGGCCTCGTAACCGTTGTCCTCGCGGCTTCCGTAGTCTTCGCCCTGGACTCCGCTGTCGAACTTCAGGAACTCGTCTCCGAGATCTCCAAGGACCTCGGTGAACAGGTCGTCGTAGTCGACGATCTTACCGGCGACGGCCTTGGCCGGATCCACTCCGTCCTCACCGTACTTGAACTGGATGATGCAGTCGTTGGCGTCCTTGATGGAACCGTCGTTCATGAGGCTCAGGTCCTCCAGTGCGGAGACGAGCCTCCTCTGCATGTATCCCGATCTGGATGTACGGACCGCGGTATCGACCAGTCCTTCCCTTCCTCCCATTGCGTGGAAGAAGAACTCCGCCGGGGACAGTCCGGTCTTGTAGGAGTTGGTGACGAATCCCTTGGCGTACGCTCCGAGGTCGTTGGGCTCGAAGTGCGGGAGGGTCCTGTAGTGGTATCCTCTCTTCAGCCTCTCGTTACGGACGGTCTGCTGACCGACGCATCCTGCCATCTGGGACAGGTTCAGCATCGAACCGCGGGCTCCCGACTTCGCCATGATGACGGCGGGGTTGGTCATACCGAGATATTCAGCGGTGATGCGTCCTGCGTTGTCACGGGCCTCCTCGAGCTTGTTCTGGACGTGGGCCTCGAGGGTCTCCTCGATGGAACGTCCGGGCAGCTGGTTGAGGGTTCCGTCCCTGTAGGACTCGATGAGC
>JAEEGF011161036.1_pt1 | contig 11567 bp, 10 predicted proteins | sample 9134171 | NCBI WGS metagenome assembly JAEEGF01 (sample SAMN16246542, study PRJNA631951) | gut metagenome | biome: gut microbiome; feature: rumen; material: AP-attached | host: Bos | place: Iran: Karaj | collected 2018-10 | reverse complement strand
CATGGCCCTGTTGCAGGCCGAGGCCTTGTTTGGCGACCGTGGAACCGACCTCTCCCCCATCATGGACGACGATTTCTTCGACGACCATGCCGACCTCTCCACCAGCCCCGAGCTGGAGCGTGCCGCCGCCTATTTCGCCCAAAAGAAACAATACGCCAAGGCCGCCCATGCCGCACTCTACAGCGGCTTCGTGCAGCAGCACTACAATGAAAAGGAATCCGCTATACGCTCGTTTAAGGAGGCAGAGCAGTATGGCAAGCTTGCTATTGACAGCCTCACCATGGCGCAGGCGGAGTATTGGATGGGGAAAATGTTTCTTGACGATGGAATGGAACAAGAAGCCCTTACTTTGCTTCAAACTGCACACCTCGGTTTTGGCAACCGCTTTGTTGACAAGGCTTTGACACAAAACATAATGAGTGTATGTTATCTGTTGCAAGGTGATTTTGATAATGCTGAAACATACCTGCACCAGAGTTTGTTGGACATAGAGAACAGCCATTCCAAAACAAATAAGTTGAATCGTAAAATATGGAATAACTATGCCGTGTTGTACCGCATACAAGGTAAATATAACCAAGCCATTGATTACTTGTATCGGATGTTGGAGGACTCAGGTCTTGACGAAAATGAAATCTTCATGTCAAGCTTGAATTTAGGCAAGGTGTTTTTTGTTATGAAGGAAATGGATTCAGCAGCTAAGTATTACCAACATATAGAGGATATTATGCCCACTCTCAATGTAAAGAAAGAAACAATAGCTTCCGCATACAGTGCCCTATCCCGTTTTGCCGAAAGCCAAAACGATGTAGTTATAGCTTTACAATACCGAGAAAAACATGAAAAGATTCTATATGATTTGATGATTCAGCGACAAGAACAGACCATTTACAGGATCCAACAACAATATGACTACGAGAGTCTGCAAAATGAGATGAACAAGAAAATCATACAAAGGCATATTACAATATTGATTATCAGTATATTATTGTTTATTACAATCATCATTATTTTGGTTTTGCAAAATAGGCACAAACAATTGCTGAAATCAGAGGAAGAAATGAAGCAGCAACTGGATAACCTGAAACAGGATTTGCTGCAAACAGTGAAAACCTCAGTTTTGGACCATGAGATTTCCTCTCGATTAAGGTTGATTCTCAAAGTCCACGACAAGACACCACAAGGGAATGACCCCAAAAAAGAATGGCAGTCTTTGGTATGGCAAATTATGAACGGTGAGCAAGAAGCCTTTGAAGCTGCCCGTAGTGTTTTGGAAACGGCTTATCCTAAATTATAATCAACCATTAAGGAAAACTATCCCGACCTGACCGAAACGGAAGCCAAGGTTTGTCTGCTCTCTTGTTCCGACCTTTCCAATGCAGAGATAGCCGAATTGTTAGGACTGAGCACAAATACCGTCAACCAAAACCGCAGCAACCTGCGCAAGAAGCTAAACCTGAAAACCGACCGAATGAAGGAACAGCTGCGTTCGGCTCTTTCCAACTGATTTTGGTTTTGCCTTCACAAGCCTAAAAGCTTGCCTGTTTTGTCATTTTTTGACTTCCAACAATTATATCCAAAGCCAAAACACCTATATATTTGTTTTTGTTTCTTGTTGTTTTTCAATGGTTTATTTTTTCACCATTGAAAAAAAGCTATATGGGACGAAATAAAAACTATATCTCAATTGACAGATGGGTTTGCCTTAGTAATTTCGGGCTGTGAATCATTTCACGACACGTGTCAGTAATCCCTATTGTTAACCACAAAAACAAACAACAATGAAAACAAAAACATTACTTCTCGTTGGCCTTTGCACCATCGGCCTGTGCAGTTGGGAAGCGCAAGCTGTAAACACAAAACCTATATCTATTATTAAATCAGAAATGGCAGACCCACCCCAAGGGTATGAGAAAATCGATTTACAAGGTTCTTTGATGTATGGCATTGGTCCCAATGCCATTGTAGCTGGTGCCAGCGACGTCGATATTTACATCGGCTTCAACCAAAGCTTCGGCAATGTAAACATCTCTATCTACAACGGTATGGGCAACCTTGCCTACAGCACCGTGGTGAACACCGACGTACAGCCATCCATCATCATCCCCTTCGCCAATGTATTAAGCGGCACCTATACTGTGGAGGTCAGCAATGCCAATGGCAATGTCGAAGGTGATTTCAATAAAGACTAAAACTAATTCATTTCATTACCAACAATTTAAATTCCAGTCATCATGAAAAAAATTATTTATTCTTTGCCACATTATTAGTGGTCGCAGCCGTTTCGGTTGCCGTGGTTTCCTGCAAGAAAGAAACACAGAGAGCAACAGTAAACCCAACCGAATCATTACAGGCTTTCAATCCGTTAGAGATTGAAGACATGAATGTATTCTGCCACCTATTACCACAAACTTAAAGTCATCTATTGCGAACCATACTCCAATAATTCTCACTATTGATGCCATTGTTTTATAAAAATGTGAACACCTATATCTCACTTTCACAAAAAACCATATTTTTGCAAAAAAAATCCATGTCACATGAAAAGATTACTTCTATCCTTAGCTTTTGCTCTTGCGGCCATTCATGCCCAAGCCCAAGAAGTCCATATGGACTTCATACCGTTCCATTATCCAGGCTACGAACTTCCGCAGTATGAAAATAAGATTCTGCAGCAACGCAACGGTGAACTTGTCGCCAATGTATTGATGATGAGCCCCAGCGGCGATAACCACATTCCTCCGATTATCGAAGGTCTTTGTTTTTATAAGGTTTCGCCCACTGCACTACAATTCACCGATTCTCTGTTTGTTGCCGACACCACTCCTCCGTCGTGGTATCTGTTCGCCCAAGACCCACGTGGCGAAGGCAATCTGCGTGTCAACATCGAGCCTGACAGCAATGGCGGCACAGCATTGCGCATCTCTCATTTCCCCGACAACGACCTCCGCATCAATCCCGACGAAGACGTGGTGGCTCACCTTTTCGACTCGGCGGCTGGGGATTATATCGACAGCTATATGATTGACAGCCAATACGATTTGATTCTGAAATTCTATACAGCTAAGCCCAATGGAGGTTACCTTTGTCATATTGCCCGTTGTGGTCTTGACGGAACAGTGAAACATCTCACCACGCTTCCCGGAAATATGAATTTTTTGCGTGCAATGGAAGAGTTTGAGTCGACGCCTAAGCAGTATTTCCAATTGACGAAAAACGAAGGCAATCTCTTCATCCATGTTTTCGATTCCACATTCCATGAGGATAACTCTTATGTTGTTAACAAGCAATTGTATTATGCGTGGTATGGCGAACCTTTTTTTACAGAAGTGGAGGAGATTTTCTCTTTTAGCCTCTCTAACGTCATTCCTGATGGAGGGGATGTTTTCATTGCCGCCCCTTTTGATTATGATTCAGCATGGGTTTATGACTACCGTGAAACCGGAGTTGCAGTAGCGCGATATGAACTGCGCACTATGCAACGCAAGGCTTTGGTACACTTCAACGACTATCCAGGACCCACAACCGATGCTCGCATTATGTGCTTTCAGAAATCGTCTTACGGAGACTTGTACCTTGTATACTGGGAACCTGATCCGCAACATAAAAACCCATCTATGACAGCAGTGAAAATGGATCGTGACTTGAATGTGATTTGGAAACGCTATTGCTATGAGTTGCACGAGCTTGAGACAGAACCTGATTGGAGCTGCTATTCCGATATGCTGAAAGATGAGTACGGGAACGAGATTGGCGTTTATATCGCTGGTTATAGTAACAGGGAAATCGAACCTTATAATGGGCTTTTCTTTTTCTTCCTCACCGACGAAGGTCTGGACTTCGTTGAAGAAGGAAGCATCGAAATCCGTCCCTATGCATATTACCCCAACCCCGCCCAAGACCAGCTCCTCCTGCAATACTCCCCGGATGTGAAGCCCACCCAAATCGAGCTTTACGACTTGCAAGGGCGGCTGGTGCGCTCGCAAAGCCATAGCTTGGAAAGTGTGGAGATGCAAGGCCTCACTGCGGGGCAATATTTGATGAAGGTCACTTTGGAGGACGGGAAGGTGTTTACGGATAAGGTAGTGAAGGAATAACCATATTCCAACAACCGACATAAACAAAAGAGAATGTCGTCATCAACGGCATTCTCTTTCTGCTTTATTCCACAAACGCTATACGTATGGATTTGCTTCCTATTTCACCTCAACCAGCTCCAATTCGATTTTCAAGGGAGAATAAGGCGGCAAGGTCTCGCCCAAGTCAAACTCGCCGAAAGCCAATGCCGAAGGCGTGATCAAGGTGACCTTCGCACCAGGTGCCATGGTCATCACGGCCTCCTCGATGGCGGCAATCATCTGGCCGCTGCCCACCTTGAAGTACATCGGACGCTCGTAGTCGTAGCTCGATTCCAGCTGCTCGTCATCCAAGTTCTTCAGCACATAATGGACCGCCACTTCGTCGCCCCATTGGGCCACATCGCCCTCGCCTTCTTCCTGGCGAAGGATGTAAAGGCCGGTTTCCGTCGGGGTTTCAGTGATACCTTTAGCCTTGATGTAATCGGCGATGGCCTTGCTCTCCAAAGCCAACTTGCGGTCTCTCTCGGCTTCCTTCTGGGCTTCCAAAGCAGCCTGACGCTTTTCGTAGGCCGCCTTGTCCATCACTCGGTTCATCTTCAACTTGACGACCAAAGGCGTGTAAGGAAGGATAAACTGCTCGTAACCTGTGCTGTCAAAGGCCAACTCTGAGGGAATTACGAAACGCATCATGCCTCCTTCGGGCACCATGCCGATGGCCTCAGTGAAGCCTTCGCCCAAGAACTCTTCGCCATACTGAATCTCAACCGGCTCAACACTGAACGAGTTCATGATGGTATCGCCCTTGGGGTTGCACATCGTGAAGTCGAAGTCGACATACTCACCCATCTTGGCCACCTTGCCTTTGCCGGTCTTCTCCATGACGATGATACCCGACTCAGTCAAGCTGTTCTTGGCGTCGTTGCGCAGTGAGTTCAGAAATTCCTCTTCTTCCATTCTGAGGCTGTCCAACAGGGCCTTACGCTCTGCTTCCAGCTCTTCGAAGGGCTTCACGGAGAGGAGTTTCAGGTCGTAATAGATGGGCTTGCCTGCATATTCCTCAGGGATCTCCTCCATCTGCAACATGATGGTGAACACCGAATCGGCCAACACCATGAGACGGGCGGAGTCGCCCACATGCATCATCAAAAGGGCATCGGCCACGTCACCCACAAAGTCGGGCTTGGTCAACACGATGCGCATAGGCTCATCGCCAACAGTGGTAAACAGCAGGGAGTCATCGAAATACTGAGTCATCTCGAAAGTGGCCTCGTCGTTCAAACGAGGCATCACTTCCGAGTTGCCCTTGCTGTAAAACTTCATATAGGCTCCGCTCTCCATCTTCTCAAAGCCCGAGTAAATGCCCTTATTACCACATGAGGCGAGCATCAAGAAGACGAAAAGCGTGGAAACCCATTTAAGATGATGTTTCATCTTATTTAGCTGTTTCGAAGTCAATCAATTCGACATCAAAGATCAAATTGGAGAAAGCAGGAAGTTTGTCTCCATTTTGACGGTCGCCGTAGGCCAAATAATAAGGGATGTAAAGCATAGCCTTTTCGCCTTTCGACATCATCATAATGCCTTCGTCCCAACCAGGAATGACATTCCCAACACCAATCGGGATGGAAATAGGCTCACCACGTTCTACTGAGGAATCGAAAACCGTTCCATCAAGCAGTTTGCCTGTGTAGTGCACTTTCACAATCTGTCCGGCTTCCGGCTTCTCGCCGTTGCCTTCCTGAGTCATCACATAGTAGAGGCCCGACGGAGTAGGTTCAACCTCGATCTTGTTCTTTGCCAAATACTCTGCCAGTTGCTGAGCGGCAATGGCGGTCTCCTCAGGGTGTTCTTCCTTCAACTTGGCGCTACGCTCTTCATTGGCCTTCTTTACTTTGGCAGCATAATGCATGAGATATTCGCTCTCCGGATAGAAGTCGTTCACACGAACATTGAAACGCATCACATCTGTTGAGGTGAAGCCTTCAGGTAACTGAGGTTGTCTCATCATTTTCTTGAAAGTGGAGTCAATGTTGACGATGAACGAAGCGGAATCGCCTTTGTGCATCATGGCAAGACCCTCAAAGAGGTCGCCAGGGAACGATGATTCCTGCAACTGAATGATATTCGGCATGGCAGGAATGTACACATTGGTGTCGTTGATAATACAAGCAAAAAGCACTTCCAACAGGTCGCCGTTTTGAGGCTGGGCGCCCTCGTTCTTCTCGAAGAACTGGTAATACAATCCGTTTTGTGTTTTTTGGAATCCCGGATAAGGACTCTTCTCACCGCAAGCACACATCGTGCCTAACAGCAGCATGGCCACAACAGCCATTGATAAGATACTTCTTTTCATTGTTAATAGTATTAAATTGTTGATTGATTTATTGATTATTATCTATAACATCCAGTAATTCAACGTCAAAGACCAAGTTGGAATAGGCAGGGATGTTGCCGTAAGGATTGGCTCCATAAGCCAAAGTGTAAGGCAACACAAACCGAGCCTTCTCTCCCACTCTCATCAAACCGACACCTTCCTCCAAGCCCTTCAACACCTTACCTTCTCCATAAACCAAATCGTATTGGCCACCCAACTGCTCGGAATCGCCCAACGGTGTGCCGTCGAGATAGGAAGCATCAAACTTGATGCGGGCCGTCTGTCCTTTTTGAGGCTGCGCTCCCTCAGTGACCACCGACTTGGCAAAAAACAGTCCTGATGCCGTATAATCCGTGATGTTGTAGGCTTTCAAGTATTCGAAAAATGCGCGCTCAGATTCTTCCCTCAAGGCTTTCATGGCCTTTTCAGCTTCAGCCTGTAACTCAGCTGCTGTGGTGATTTTCAGCAACTTGATGTCGTAAACCAGGTTGGCATAGGCGGGAATCTCTCCCACGGAATGCTCACCGTACGCCATATCAAAGGGGATGATCGCCTTCACACGCTCGCCGAGGTGCATCTTCGGCACAATCTCTTCCCAACCAGGAATGGTATAGCCCTCGCCCAAGACAAAGGAGAACTTTTCGGGGCTGTCGAAAGTGGAACCCACCAGCTGACCGTTCAGCAGGGTAGCCGAAAAGTCGAGTTCGACCTTCTCTCCCTTCACTGGACAACGGCCCTTGCCCTTTTCCAGAGGAATGATGTAAACCCCTGAAGATTCAGGCGTTACGTTGATATTATTGTTAGCAACATAGTCCTCTAAAGCCTTCCTCGACTCCATTTTCATGGCTTCCTTCATCTTCTCGATGCTTGCCTGAAATTCCTCAGCCGTCTTCACATCCACCAATTTCACCTCATAGCGGAAATAGTCCTCAGAAGTCAATCCCACCGCATTTGGATCCTGCTCATAATACAAAGCCGCAATCGAATCCGCCTTCACATAGAACGAAGCCGAATCGCCCACATGCATCATGGCATAGGCCTCCTGCAAGTCACCCGCAAAAATAGGCTCTTGCAATTGAGTGTAGACCTCATGTTGCGTTCCTTGCCAGTCATAATACAGAGAATCATGCAGATAGCATTTCATCTCAACTCTCATGAAATCGGTCAATTGGGGCTGTGTGACCGAGGCATCGCGATGATGGAACTTATAGTACAAACCACTTTGCGTCTTTTTGTAGCCAGGATACTTCTGGGTACAGGCCGTAAACAGCACCATCGCTGAGAGGCAAACCAATGCAAAAACTAAACTATGTTTCTTCATAACTTATTGATTGTCTAATATTTTTATCGTATAAACCAAAGTCGCGTATTCCGGAATGCGGTTGTCGTCGCCATGCAAGCCATACGCCAAATGGAAGGGCAGTATCAGTTTGGCCACATCGCCCCGATGCAGGTAGGTCATGGCCTCTTCAAGTCCAGACTCCACGCTGCCTTCACCCACCACAAACGACTTAACGCCATCGTTATCAGACGAATAAATCATATCACCAGCGATGGAATGAAGCTCATATTCCAAAGTGACCTTTTCGCCTTTTTCAATCGGTTTTTCTGAACCTTGCTTTAGGATCTGATAGCGCAATCCCGTTCCCGTGGAAGTCATCTCCAATCCATGCCGTTTGATGTAATTCGCGATGTCCTCCTCCTCCTCATTCAGCAAATACCGGTTGGCTGTCTCCATGCTGTTCTTCATCTCGCTTTTCGACACGGGATTTTGCTGCTTCGGGGTCTTTTCACCACAAGCAAAAAACGCTATCAAAAGCAACAGCATCAGATATTTACAACACTTTCTCATTCCGCTTGATTCAACCTTTCCTGGTATTCGGGCAACACCGCTTTCAACTGTGCCACAGCTTCCTCAAACGAGCAAGTCAACGTGCCGCCTGCTGCGTTGGTATGTCCGCCGCCTTTAAAATACTTGTTGGCCAACTCATGCACCGAGAAATTGCCTTTCGACCTGAACGACAATCGTATCTGGTCTTGACGCTCGGTTACTAAAACGGCCATATTAATCTTCTTCATCGAAAGCGGAAAATTGACCACGCCTTCCGTGTCGCCCACTTGATAGTTGAAACGATCCAAATCACTCTTATTCAACGCAATAATGGCTGTTGAATACGCGTCAAGCACCTCCATCCTATTGTTGATGGCAAAGCCCAACAAACGCAGACGGTCCTCGGACATCGTATCATAGACCATCTCGTGAATCATGGAATAGGGCTGCGACTTTTCCACCAAATAGCCAACCAACTCAAAGGTCCTGGGATGATAGATGGAATGCGCAAACGACCCCGTATCCGTCATGATGCCCACCATCAGATTGGTACAAATACTTTCCGTCAGGTACTCTTTCCCGTAATGAAGGATGATTTCTGTCACTATCTCGGAAGTACTTGAAACGCAAGTGCTTGAATACATGCAATAAAACTGGCTCTCCTCAGGGTCTCTATGGTGGTCTATCAACACACGCGGGCAACGTGTCTTTCCAATTTCATTGTGCAGGATACCACCACGCGACAAGTTGTTGAAATCCAACATCATGATGCATTCAGCCTCGGCAATAGCTTCCTTACAGCGTTCAGCATCCTTCTCGAAAACCAGAAAGTCATCCGAGCCTGGCATCCAATGCAGAAATTCAGGAAAATCGTTGGCAACCACCATCTTAACCTCTTTACCTCTGCCTTGAAGGAACTCAGCCATGGCCAAAACCGATCCAATGGCATCACCGTCCGGATTGACGTGGCAAGCCAGGACGATGCGTCTATTCTGTTGAATCACAGCATCAAAGCGTTCAAAAAAGGTATCCGTTTGCATTACTTAAATAAAAGCCTGCAAAGGTACAAATTTTTCCGATGCTACACCTATTTAAATTTACAGAAACGCGTCATCGGGGAGAAATCAGCTCAAAAGTGTTGTCGGAATACACCAAAATAATCTGTTTCAGCACCGACTCAGTCGAGGAGACAAGCTGTTTCACTGGCACATCAACATCCTCCGATTGACTGAAAAGAGAACCTTCAGACAAATGCTCTTCGCTTTTTTCTTGTTCTTCCATTGCTGGAATCTGGCCGATAGGGGCAGGTTCAACAAAAGGTTCAGACACTGTCACGGGTCCACGACCAAAAATAATCCAATCCAAATTGTACTCAGGGAAGGTCTCCTTTAGCTTTTTCACAAAGTCCAAACTCGGGTTGTTGCGCCCCGAAAGAAGGTGAGAAATATTCGACGGCTGGATGCCTAACCTTAGGGCAAACTCGGCAGCGGTCAAATTCTTCGCCCTGATGATGTGGGCAATTCTGTCTTTCATTTCCGTATTCTCCATGGTTGTATCCTCCCAAAAATTTCAATTTCATGTCCAATTTCGATTCACAAAAGTAAACAATTATTTGTTACAAAACACAAATAGCAAAATTTTATTTGTGTAAACTAAAACAAAACTCACAACAATTTGACACAATATTTCAAATTATTATATTTATTATTTTGGTATTCAATTATTTAAATAATACATTTAAGAATATACTAATTATTTCCAAATAATGGCAAATCATTACTATTTTACTTGAGATATAATACTTTAAATAACTGAAAAACTATCTTTTGCATCACAATTGTGAGTATTATTCCATTATTATCCATTCTTCAATTATTTACATATGTATATCGACAAAGTTTATTTATGTAAATTTATTATAATCTATTGATTATTAGTGTAGTATGAAATACTTGTTTATTTCTGTAAATTTGCAACAACTTAGACAATTGTCAAAATAAATGTCTCCAAATTCGCGTTTTTAACTGCCTGTTGGGGCTTAGATTCATCCAAAAAACAAATGCGCTCCAGCGGCCTAAAAATGCCCTCTCCTACTTTTTCGGTTTTCTCCCCTACTCCACAAACTTGTCCTCCAAGGCATGGATTCTCCGATACATTTTTCGTCATCATTTCCACACCTTATTAATATAGCCTCTCTCCCGTATCGAAAAAAGCCCTATCTTTGCCGACCGTGAAGAAGAAGGACAACCATATCCAGAACCTCATCTCAGAGGGCGAACATCAGATGCTCGACTTTAAGTTCGAGATTTCTGACAGTCGACGCATTGCCCGTTCCCTTGCCGCATTCGCCAATACGGATGGTGGACGCCTCTTGGTTGGTGTGAAAGACAACGGTGCTATCGCCGGTGTTCGCTCCGATGAGGAAATCCACATGATCCAAGCCGCGGCTGAGATGTATTGCCAGCCCAAAGTGGACTACTCCACCGAAGAATGGGAAATCAACGGAAAGACCGTTTTGGAAGTCATCATCCCGAAAGACAAGCATCACAAGCACAAAGCCCCTGACAATCAAGGAGATTACAGAATCTTTGTGCGCGTGAAGGACGAAAACCTAGTCGCCGACAGTGTATTAATAAAGGTGTGGAAAGCCGAAAAGTTCTCCAGACCCGCCAAAATCGCCTTCACTGAGACTGAGGAGCAACTCCTCCACTACCTCTCCGAACACGAGGAGATCACGCTGCAAGAATTCCAGCAAATGGCCCATATCAACAAACGAAAAGCCGAAGCCATTCTTGCAGATTTCATCATTGTGGGCACCATTGACCTCATCCAAACCAGCCAACACACGGTTTTTAGGCTCTCCCAAGCCTCGAAAACCGAATAATTTCTCCTATTTTCGAGCAATTTTCTCCCATTTAATGAATTTTATATTTTTGATTATCAAAATAATATAGATTTTTTAAAAAATAATTGAAAAAATTGCTTGTCAGAATATAAAAAGGTCGTACCTTTGCAATCCGCTTCCTCAAAAAAGAGGGGTTAGAACTGATGGGGAAAAAGGAAGCGCGAGTTCTTTGAAAGTCTGAGGCCAGCACAAGACCAGCGGCGCGGTGACGCGTCGCGAGGCAAGGAACCTATAACAAAGGAACACCAAAGAGAACATCAAGGCGGAACCCGAGACACAGAGAAAAAATTTGAGTACAACAATATTACAACGAAGAGTTTGATCCTGGCTCAGGATGAACGCTAGCGGCAGGCCTAATACATGCAAGTCGGACGGTAA
>JAEEGF010547718.1_pt1 | contig 11567 bp, 12 predicted proteins | sample 9134171 | NCBI WGS metagenome assembly JAEEGF01 (sample SAMN16246542, study PRJNA631951) | gut metagenome | biome: gut microbiome; feature: rumen; material: AP-attached | host: Bos | place: Iran: Karaj | collected 2018-10 | reverse complement strand
TTTCTTCATGTCGCTGATGTTCCCCACCATCTACGGCATCGCCTTGGAGAACGTCGACAGCCGCGACACGTCGCTCGGTGCCGCCTTCCTGGTGATGGCCATCGTGGGCGGCGCCATCATGCCCCCGCTGCAGGGTATGATCATCGACCTCGGCACGGTGATGGGCCATCCCGCCGTCAACGCATCGTTTATCCTGCCGCTCATCTGTTTCCTCATCGTGATGACCTACGGCTGGCGCAGCTACAAGCATAAGTGAGGCCCATTTGCTGGGCACTGACGGGACCGGAAAAGACGTGCTGGGGGGAAGGGCATAAACTGACAAACTGTCATATTGTTCTGTCAAAACGATATTTTGGCACACCATTTGTTGTATATAGGCAGACCGCTGCGGCTGACGGGCAAAATCCGGAAGACAGCGGCATGAGAAAAAGCAAAAAAAATACATAACAAATAAAAATTATACAACAATGGGAAAGATTATCGGAATTGACTTAGGAACAACCAACTCGTGCGTATCGGTTTTCGAGGGCAACGAGCCAGTAGTGATTGCAAACAGCGAGGGCAAACGCACCACGCCTTCTGTGGTGGGCTTCGTGAAAGACGGCGACCGCAAGGTGGGAGACCCCGCCAAGCGTCAGGCCATCACCAACCCCAACAACACCGTCTACAGCATCAAGCGTTTCATGGGCGAGACCTATGAGCAGTGCCGTAAAGAGTGTGAGCGCGTGCCTTTCAAAGTGGTGAACGAGGGCGGCTATCCCCGCGTGGAGATCGAAGGCCGCAAATATACTCCGCAGCAGATCTCATCGATGGTGCTGCAGAAAATGAAGAGAACTGCCGAGGACTACCTGGGCGAGGAGGTGACAGAGGCCGTGGTGACCGTGCCCGCCTACTTCAGCGACTCACAGAGACAGGCTACCAAAGAGGCTGGCGAAATCGCAGGACTCAACGTGCGACGCATCGTCAACGAGCCGACGGCCGCTGCCCTGGCTTACGGTGTCGACAAGGCCAATAAAGACATGAAGATCGCCGTGTTCGATCTCGGTGGCGGTACCTTTGATATCTCCATCCTCGAGTTTGGCGGCGGCGTGTTCGAGGTGCTCTCCACCAACGGTGACACCCACCTGGGTGGCGACGACTTCGACCAGGTCATCATCGACTGGCTCGTGCAGGAGTTCAAGAACGACGAGGGCGCTGACCTGAAGGGTGACCCGATGGCCATGCAACGTCTGAAGGAAGCTGCCGAGAAGGCAAAGATCGAACTGTCGAGCAGCACCTCCACAGAGATCAACCTGCCGTATATCATGCCGGTGGGCGGCGTGCCCAAGCACCTGGTGAAGACCTTGACACGTGCTAAGTTTGAGCAACTGGCTCACCATCTCATCCAGGCTTGTCTTGCTCCGTGCCAGAAGGCCATCGCAGATGCAAAACTGAGCACAAGCGACATCGATGAGGTGATCCTCGTGGGCGGATCCAGCCGTATCCCTGTCGTGCAGACACTGGTGAAAAACTACTTCGGCAAAGAACCGTCGAAAGGTGTCAACCCTGACGAGGTGGTGGCCGTGGGCGCCGCTATCCAAGGTGCCATCCTCAACAAGGAAGGTGGCGTGGGCGACATCGTGCTTCTCGACGTCACTCCGCTGACACTGGGCATCGAGACTCTCGGTGGCGTGATGACCAAACTGATCGACGCCAATACGACCATCCCTTGCAAGCAGAGCCAGGTGTTCTCCACCGCTGCCGACAACCAGACGGAGGTGACCATCCACGTGCTGCAGGGTGAGCGCCCGATGGCTGCGCAGAACAAGAGCCTCGGACAGTTCAACCTCACCGGCATCGCTCCCGCACGCCGCGGCATCCCACAGATCGAGGTGACATTCGACATCGACGCCAACGGTATCGTGAAGGTGTCGGCCAAGGACAAGGCCACCGGCAAGGAGCAGGCCATCCGCATCGAGGCCTCTTCGGGTCTGAGCAAGGAGGAGATCGAGCGCATGAAGGCTGAGGCAGAGCGCAACGCAGAGGCCGACAAGCGTGAGCGTGAGCGTGTGGACAAGATGAACGAGGCCGACTCGATGATCTTCCAGACGGAGACCTTCCTGAACGAGAACGGCGACAAACTGGGTAGCGACAAGGCCAACGTGGAGGCTGCCGTACAGCAGTTGAAGGATGCCCACAAGAGCGGTGACGTGACCGCCATCGACAACGCCATCAACAACCTCAACCAGGTGATGCAGGCTGCCAGCGCCAAGATGTATCAGCAGGCAGGTCCTCAGCCAGGCGCAGGCCAAGGTGCCGGTTTCGGCGGCCAGCAAACCAACCAGCAAGACCCCAAGACCGACGACAACATCCAAGACGCCGACTTCGAGGAGGTGAAGTAGGGGACAATAAGAAACAATAAGAAAACCTATAAAAAGTGGTGTAACTCACGCAGTTGCACTACTTTTTTGTTTTGTTAATCTTTGTTATTTTTCTTGTTAAATTCAGTTTTTTGGCTTATATTTGCGTCATATTTGCGACACGACTTAATTGGCGACAAGTTACTACTTATACATACTTAAACATATCTATTCATATAAATACCCATTTAAAGTGAGAGAATATGCCTGAAGCCAAATTCCAAATCAAAAGAAAGTGCGAGATTTGCGGGTCCACATTTATAGCAAAGACACTCACATCCAAATATTGTAGTAGAAAGTGTACCAATCTTGCATACAAACAACGTAAAGCCGAACAGATAAAGAAAGAGCGATTAGAAACTATCGCAGAAAAAGTGCCTGATGCCAGAGATTACATCTCTGTGATGGAAGCCGTAGCCATCTATAATATTGGACGAGACACTCTATACAGACTTATACGAAACGGAACTATACCTTATATTAATATAGGAAAACGTCTTACTAGAATCAATAGGATTAAACTGGAAGAGTTGTTTTCAAGACGTGACGAAGATATCGAAAAAGAATTGTTGAGTCCCAAACTTTATAATATGGATCCAGAGAACTGCTATACCATCGGTGATATCTGCAAGAAGTACAACATCAACGACAGCACCGTATGGGCGCACATCAGAAGGTACTCCATCCCCACCCGGCAGATAGGAAACTACGTCTATGCACCCAAATCTGAAATCGACAAACTATACAAGAGCCTATGAAAAAGCCTTTGTCTCATACGAAAGTCACCGTCAAACTTCGCAAGTCACAATACAAGGAAGAGTGGTATCTGATTGTCGAAGCTTATCCCGTCATTGGAACTGGCAGCAAGGTGGAGCGTGTTGTAGAATCCGTGAATAGAAGCATCACCACCCCAGTTTGGGATAAGACTTCCTCCACACGTGGGTCTAAGTTCAAACCCAAACGGGATATCAATGGGATTATCCAATGTCGGACGGCCATTGACCAGGAATCCTGCGTTTATGCCGACAATGTCCGTAAACTTCGTCAGCACGAATACGACAACCAAGCCCTATATACCGACAAGGAGAGCGAGATTGCCGCCCAAAACGAACGGTCAGAGCAGGACTTCATTGCGTATTTCAAGAAGATTACCTATTCAAGGCATCCCAATGCCTCAAAATCCATTATTGTCAACTGGGAACGTGTGGCGGTGCTGCTTGAACTCTTTACCGACGGGAAGCCAATGCCGTTCAACACCATCACGGTGAAACTCCTAGAAGAACTGAAAGTATTTTTGATGACAGCACCACAAGGAGGCAAAAAGTCTGGCCCCGTATCTCAAAACACGGCATCCACCTATTTTGCCATTGTCAAAGCCGGATTGAAACAAGCCTTCGTAGATGAATACCTCACCGCCGACATCAGCGAAAGAGTGAAAGGCATTCCGTCCAAGGAAAGCAGAAGAGAAGCCCTGACGATTGAAGAAGTCAACCTGTTGGCTGCCACTCCTTGCGAAGACGACGTGTTGAAACGCGCCTCCCTTTTCTCCATCCTCACAGGTATGCGCCACAGTGACATTATGAGACTCAAATGGAGTGAGTTGGTGAAAGTGAATGATACATGGAGAGTAGATTTCACACAAAAAAAGACATCAGGAGTGGAATATACCCCTATTTCCGAACAGGCTTACGCATTATGTGGTGAACGAAGGGAACCAGAGAATCTGGTTTTCGAGGGTCTAACTCCCCCATCGTGGATCAACCGCCCTTTGAAGAAATGGGTTGAGGCAGCAGGCATCAAGAAACACATCACATTTCATTGTTTCAGGCACAGTTTCGCCACTCTCCAATTAGCCAACGGTACTGACATCTATACTGTCAGCAAGATGCTTGGTCACACCAATGTCAAGACCACACAAATCTACACAAAAGTTGTGGACGAGAAGAAAGAGAAAGCTGCCCAAGTCATCAAGATAGACAAAATAGGAAAATGAGAAAGAAAAGATAGCACCATTCTCATTTTCAGACAATTACATACCAAATGGTGGAGATAGTGCAACGCATTAGCACCATCTCCACCATTCATTTTTTGCCTTTTTCCAACAAAATAATACTGTTTTCTTCCATTTTCTGCATTCGGAAGATGTATTTCTATCATTTCCATCATTTGCTTTTCTTCTTTTTCCTTTTTTCAGAAGAGCATCCTTATAAACTTTGTTAATTATGATGGTGGAGCTATGGTGGAAGAATGGTGGAATTATTTTTTACATCTGCACCATTTGTTAAAAATCTACTTTTGCACAAAAATCAAAAAAATTAAAAATAGAAAATATGTCTAAGCAGATTAACAATTTGGAGGAAATGCCTCAGGCATTAAATTACCTTATATCTAAGGTGGAAACCTTGGAAGAGAAGGTAAATGAGTTGAGCACCAAGAAAGATGCTCCTGATTCCCAGGAATGGATGGACATAGAAGACCTGCGTCTCTATCTGCCCACCCACCCTGCCAAACAAACTATCTACGGATGGGTGAATGAAAATACAATCCCATACTACAAGACATCCAAAAAACTCACTTTCCGCAAGTCAGAGATTGACGAATGGTTGAAACAAGGACGCAGGAAATGCCATGAAGACTTGAGGAGAGAAGCCATGGAGTATATATATAAAAAGAAAGGAGTGGGACGATGAACTACATTGACTACGCGAACCAGTTCTGGAAAGAGAATTGTCGCAAACGCTTTCAGTCAAGAGAAACTGCTCTCTTTTTCTTTTTGCTCAATGAGTGCAGCCGCAACTATTGGGTGATGCCTGTCATTTGCTCCACCGAATATGTTTGCTGCCAACTGCTCATCTCCAAGCAAACGCTATACGCTGCGAGAAACAGCCTCGCTGAGCGTGGCCTTATTTGTTTCAACGAGGGGAAATGGGGGACACAATCCCCTTCCTATTCCATCTTGGAACTGAGTGAAAATCGAATCAATGGTATCTGTGAGCGCACCAATGTCGGAACTAATAACAACACCAAAGAATGTGCCAATGGAATACCTAATATCGAAACCAATGGAAGCTCTAACGAGCGCACCAAAGTCCGTACTACTATTATTAAAGAACAGACAAGACCTCACGAGTACAGACAAGACAACAATATGTCATCCACTCCCAATAGATCAGAGAATGAAGGTTTGCAAAAATATAGAAACATCAATGGACAATGGAAATGAAAACAGAAAATAGAAATCTCAACTTCTTTATCCATCAGATGGGTAAGGACAATTTAGAAGAAAGAGCTGTAGCCCTTAGATTTCAAATCACCAACAGCAAACAGTTATTACTCGGTGGCCTGGAGTTCTTCGCTGGACATCATGGGGAATGGTTGGAAGGTTATGAGCGGATTGCAGATTGGTTAACTGACAATAGGGGAAAGAGTATTGTGGTAACTGGCCCATATGGTGTGGGCAAGACCATCCTCTGTATGCATGTACTCCCGGCACTAATACGTAGGTTCCATGGCAAGTGTTTTGAAAAACTCCGTGCCACTGAACTATGTAATGAGGCCAACTACCGAAAGGCGATTGCAGCCAAGTTCATCGTCATAGATGACGTGGGCACAGAAGGGCAGTTCGTCGACTACGGCAACCGGCATGAAGTCTTTTCTGAAATTGTCGACGGCATTGAACAACAAGGTAAGCTTGTCATTGCATCCACCAATCTAACTCCACAGGAACTACGCAGGAGATACGGCGAGAGAACTTTTGACAGGTTATGCGCCAACGCTACGATAGCCAATGTGGTGGCAGAATCCCTCCGAGGGAAATATGAAAGAACCGACTAATAGACTTAAGCTATCTGTAGGGGAGCAAGTTTATGTTTTGAGTAACTCAAAACCCATGCTCCCCTCTTTGGAGAGCATTTTCATCCCGTTGGTCTCACCTAAACAGTATGACATGAACAGCAACAAGAACAAAGGCGGTCGCCCGAAACTGCCCCCTACAGAAAAGAAGAAATACACCCTGCCACCCGTGAGGCTGGGCACCAATGACTTCCACGTCGTGAAGACTATGGCAAAGCATGCGGGGCTTTCACTGACCGAATATCAAAGACAGATGATATTGCACGGCAAGGTCGTGGAACGGCTTAGTCCTGAACATATGGACATTTACCGTCAGCTGGCAGGTATCGGAAATAACCAGAACCAACTGGCTCGCCAGGCCAACACATATGGTTATGAGCAAGATGCACGGCTATATCATGAGAATGCCATGGAAGTAAGCAACCTTATAAAACACTTACTATATGATGGCAAAGATAACTAAAGGTCGCAACTTTGGCGGAGCCATCCGTTATGTGATGCAGGAGAATAAAGAAGCAAAGCTATTGGATTTCAAAAACGTGCTCACCACGAGCAAGGAATCCATTATCCACTCATTCTGCCTGCAAAGCCAACTCAGACCCAGGGTGTCGGTCGTAGTTGGCCATATCTCACTCGACTTCTCGGTTGAGGATGTTGATAGAATTGATGACGATATGATGCGTCAGGTCGCACATGAATACATGCTGCGGATGCACATCCTGAACACGCAGTACATACTTGTGCGTCACTATGACCGTGAACACCCTCATTGTCATCTAATATTCAACCGTATCGACAACAACGGCAGATTGATCTCCGACAAGAACGACAGAGTGCGTAGTACTAAGATTTGCAAAGGACTCACGGAGAAACACCACCTGCACATGGCAAAAGGCAAAGATCACGTTCATCGAGAACGGTTGCGTGGAGCAGATGCCGTGAAGTATCAAATATACGATGCGCTGGTCAACGTCACGCCCAAATGCAAGAACTGGGATGAGTTGCGCTCTGCCTTGAAAAAGCAAGGCATCAATATGGATTTCATCCATCGTGGCAACACCACAGAGATCCAAGGAATTGTGTTTGAGAAGAACGGTCTTCATTTCAATGGATCTAAGGTTGACCGACAGTTCAGTTTCTCCAAAATTTCCCAAACTCTTGTTGAGAATGTGAATCGGGAGCGCAGAAGTTCGTGGCAAGGACAATATGGAAGAAGCGGTTCTTCCTTAGGTAAGACAGCTATATCTGTGGCATCAAGCACTGCAGGCGCAGCCTCATCTATTGGCTGTTCTATTATAAACGGAGCTGCCCATGTGTTGACTGTTGCCGCGACTCCGTCGGTGTCAAGTGAAGTATCTCCCGTTGGTGGTAGTTCTTCTGTTGACCTGGCCGATGACGAATACATTGACGAGTATGGCATCCGCCGCAAGAAACGCCGCGGTATGCGAAGATAACACTATTGTTTAATCAAAAAATCGATAATTATGAATTCAACAACTACCGAAAAGTTGCTTGCTGAAGCTTTGGAAGAGAAGGAGCAGCAAATCAAGGAATTGACAGTCAAGGTTGACACTTTGACAGAGGAAAACAAGTCATTAAGTGCAGAATTGAAAACCCTTTCTGAGAAACCGAAAGAATCACCTCAGAGCATGGTGACATGGGATGATCATCAAAAAGCAATCAATGTCTATAGAAAACGAAATGGAGATTTAGCTGTCATGTACCTCGAACTGAAGACACAATATGACAAATTAAGCGAGGAACGCCGCTACTGGGCCACACAACAATGGGCGAAGCACTTCTTCCGCTGGCTTCACCTTAAGCGCCACCTGTGGATTTGGGTGATCTATATCATGTTTGTAATATCAATATCTCTTTCCGTCTATTTCTTAGCAGAACAGAGGAAAGAAATTCAAAAGCTACAGTCAGTAGAAATGAAATATCGTTATCTCCATGCCACAGGGACTGCCCATGATGTACTTTTTTATTTAGATGATGCCTTTGACAATGGTAATAAAATAAGGTTGCAACAGATTTATTCAATAGTCAGAGATTATGAGCAAGCCGTCAAACATAAATCCGACAGCATTGTTAGGGCAGAGAAAAAGAAAATGAGGGAGTGGGAGTAATTATCTAAAAGTTGCGATTAACTTAAAAAAACATTCGTTATGGCATCAGTAAAGGTAAAGTTCAGAGTTTCAACAGTTGACAATAAACCAGGGAGCATCTATTTCCAGATTATCCGAAACAGGATGGTCAGGCAATTAAATACTGACTATAAAATCTATGCTGATGAATGGGATGAAAAAAGTGAATCTATTATTGCTAAAGGACAACGCACAAATCTGCTTGCTTCCATTAAAGAATGCCTTGATTGGGATATCGTGCGTTTAAATAGAGTTGTCAAGACATTGGAAAATGAACACCACAGATATTCAGCCGATGATGTGATAACTGCGTTTCTAAAACTGACAAAGGAAGTGTCTTTATGCTCTTTCATGCATAAGGTCATTGCGCAGTTAAAACAATTAGGCAAAGAACGAACCTCAGAGACATACACAGTAGCTCTTAAAAGTTTTATGAGATTTCGGAACGAGCAAGACATTCCATTGGATGGAATAAGTTCAGACCTCATACAGATGTATGAAGCATGGTTGAGAGCTCGTGAAGTGCGAATGAATACAATCTCTTTTTATATGCGGATTTTACGTGCTGTTTATAATCGTGCCGTGGAGAAAGGGCTTGTGGAGCAAAAGGAGCCTTTCCGTCATGTCTATACAGGAATTGAAAAGACAAGAAAACGCGCCATTTCACTTAAAGAGGTCAAAAAGTTGAAAAATCTTGACTTATCAAGGAAGCCTTCTCTTGAATTTGCGAGGGACATTTTCCTATTTAGTTTCTATACGCGTGGTATGTCATTTATTGACATTGCTTATCTTAGGAAAAGCGACTTATCCAATGGGATACTAACCTACCATAGAAGAAAGACAGGACAACTTCTCACTATTCGTTGGGAAAACTGTATGAAAGAAATTGTGGATAAATATGAAGACAAGAATAGTAAATATCTTTTACCTTTATTGTGTTCTGATGGAGATAGTAGGAAACAATATAAAAATGCTTTAAGGCTTGTCAATTACCATTTGAAAACCATTTCAAAGATGCTAAATATACAAGATCCGATTACGATGTATGTTGCTCGTCATTCTTGGGCTAGTGCAGCAAAACAAAATAAAGTTCCGTTGTCAATAATAAGTCAAGGCATGGGTCATGATTCAGAAGTAACGACACAGATCTATCTGGCTTCGTTAGACACGTCTGTCATAGATAAAGCAAATAAAATGATATTGAATAGTTTGTAGAAAATGTTTAGCAAACTTGTCTGTCTCTACGCAAGAGAGCGAAAATCGATGCAAATATATCAATTTTTTTTGAAATTGTGCATAATTCGCAATAAAAAATACCTAAACGATGCATTTTTTTGAACACAAATGGTGAATCAAAAAGGTTTAGGATTAGGCAAAATAATAAGTGCAGACTTGTAAATCACTTATTATGGGCATTATAGCAAACTTGTCTGTCTCTTGCGTAGAGACAGACAACACTAAATCATAATGCATATGAAAAAAATTAGCACTATCACTTGTAAGTATTTGAAGATCAGACCTGTGATTTTAATTGTAGGGTTTGTCAATTTTTTAGGTATATTTTGTTCCTGTTGTTCATATATTTCAACTGATGATGGAGAAAACTTTTTTAATAACATTCAAGACTTTCATTATAAGTTTTTTAGCAAAGGAGTTGATGCTATTAAATCAAATAATTTGTCTTTGTTTGTAGATTATTCAACCTGTAACGTACTCGGTCAGAACTCTGCTTTTTATCAAGCACTTGTTCCTTCTTGGGTAGATGCGACAAAACATTTTTATTCAATTAAGGGTGATTCTATTGCATCTGAAGAAGGGCCTGTTTTCGATTTGCTTAGGACCATAAATGAAGTAAATTATGCTGACTTGAAAGGAGCGATTGAACGGATGGCTAATAGTGACTCTGAATCGGTTTTACTTACTGATGGAGAATATTATCAGAAATCCATTGCCCAAGGAAACATCAATAATCCGTATATGTCTAATGCTTTGAAAACATGGCTTAAAAAAGGACATGATATTTTTGTTTTTACAGAGCCATACATTGAGATAAACAAAGGACAGAGCTACAACAAAAAAAGATTTTACATTATATTCACTGACGTAAGACTTCGAGATAATATTTATGACCGTATAATGCAAACCGCCAAACTGCAGCAATTCCCAAATGTTGAAATGTTTCATTTATCAGCAGACCATCCGTCATTAGCCGCAGAAGGTACCAGTTCAAAACCAAATAGTAATTTAAGTGCCAAGGTGCAAGGTTACGGCGATTTCGAAGCTCAAGAATGGCAAATAGATTGGGAAGATGGAATTGAGCCTTTGCTTGTAAATGCTTTTGACCCTCAAACTGGCAATCCATTGCAAGATGGCGAATCATTTACCGGTGGGATTAAAGTTGACAGAAACAGTTTCGGTGGTTATCGAATTAAAAATGTTGTCGCAAAAGTTTATAATATCAACCAAGAGTTTACCGACTTTTGTATTGCCAAAGGAACAGGAGAAAAGATAGGAGGGTCTTTAGAACCCTTAACCCCTCAAGATTATTTTGTAAAACTTGATGAAAAAAAATTCAACAAACATGGCATAATCAATCTTCACTTTGACACACAAATGTACACACCTGACTACGTGCTCAATGGAAACCCTTACAACTTTACCAAAATTGACATCTGTGTGTCGGAGGTTGATGATATGTTTTCGCAATTCGAACATCAATTTGAATTTGATAGCATAGATATGCCAGGACAAAACAACACGTCTGTTGCAGAAAGTATAAAACAATGCTTAGCAGACCCAGATATAAAGAATATGATAGAAACCTGTCCAATTTATTCAATTTATATAAAATCTCTTAAACGTTAACTAATATGGCACCTATTACCAATCTACCTCAATTAAACCAGTTGATGAACAGCACAATGATATATGCTGTTATTGTAGGCCTTGTGGCTGTACTTATTGCTCTTGCTATTGCTAATATGTTTCCTTGGGAAGGAGGAAACGATAAATCATATGTAAAACGGCGCATTGCTTTTGTAGTTATAGGAATAGTTGCAATTCTTGGTTTTTGGTTGTACAATGACCTTGAAGTTATGGGACATATTAAGAATGCAGGTTTCCAAAATATGTTTAAGGCTTGCAACTTCAAATGTATTTTCATTAATCT
>JAEEGF011126528.1_pt1 | contig 11568 bp, 10 predicted proteins | sample 9134171 | NCBI WGS metagenome assembly JAEEGF01 (sample SAMN16246542, study PRJNA631951) | gut metagenome | biome: gut microbiome; feature: rumen; material: AP-attached | host: Bos | place: Iran: Karaj | collected 2018-10 | reverse complement strand
CTGCAGCCTGTAAGTCCAAAGCAAAACCAACCCACAAGTCCAGTGATACCATAAAAGGTTCTCTTAATTCCTCTTTTTCTTATGTTCTCTAAGAAACCCAAAAAAGACATTATAATGAGCGCTCCGCAGGAAAATCCCATATAATTGGCATTGCCAATTGCATAAAAGCGTCCCCTGATAAAGCATCCCTTTATAAGGTCCAGTTTCTTATTTCCATCAAATAAAGAAACACTGGCATAAATCAGAGAAAAAATACTATACATGCTAAGTATAAGGGAAGAAATAAAAAACGAGACTCTGATAAATTTAGAGCCATCAGAACCTTCCTGAACGATATAATATGAGGCAAGTATCATAAGCCATATTGCCATAAAACTCGAAAGAAAAAAATCCAGGAACCCTCTACCTCCCAAAAGGGTCGATATCAGAGAAAATGCAATAAACAAAGAAAAAAGAAAGGTGTCAAACTTTCTAAGAAAGTCGTTCCTGTGCAAACAATAAATAATTATACTTCCCCCAAAAACTATAAAAGAACAAAAAAATAAGCGCTTGTGGCTCCAAAAAATCTGCGACAACATAAAATTAGCCAGAATCATAGCCATAGCTGCGCCAATCAAACAAGGAATCTTTTTCCTTATCCAATCATGATCAATCATAGATTGATGTTCCCAATTCATTTTCCAAAAGTCCTTTCCCAAAACTATTGACTATTCTAGCATAATATTGAGAAAGAATGAATTATACCCGCTAATTAATTTACACAAAAGGGACTGCCTAGCGGCAGCCCCCTTCATATAAATACTATTTATCACATAAGCATTCTGAACATTTCGATAACCTGTTCTTTGGTTGCTTCTCTTGGGTTTCCAGGATAGCATGCATCTGCAAGAGCATCTGTTGCAAGCTGATCAAGGTCTTCCTCTTTGATCTTCTCGTTCTTCTCAGGAATTCCAACATCCTTGGAAAGCTGCTTAACAGCATTTATTGCCGCATCGCGGTACTCTTCCTGAGACATCTCATCAACGCCCTTAACTCCAAGAACTCTTGCAATCTCTCTGTACTTCTCGCCTGTAAAATCACGATTGAATTCCATGGAGATTGGAAGGAACATAGCACATGCTACGCCATGAGGTGTGTCATAGTAAGCAGAAAGTGTGTGAGCCATAGCGTGGTCAATTCCAAGACCTACGTTTGAGAAGCCCATGCCGGCAATGTACTGAGCCATAGCCATGCCTTTTCTGCCCTCAGGCTTGTTCTCAACAGCATCACGAAGGTTAGCTCCGATAAGCTTGATTGCCTCTAAGTGGAACATATCTGTAAGTTCCCATGCTCCTCTTGTTGTATATCCTTCGATAGCATGTGTAAGGGCGTCCATACCTGTAGAAGCTGTAAGTCCCTTAGGCATTGAGCTCATCATATCAGGATCTACAATAGCAACTTCAGGAATATCATTAGTATCTACGCAAACAAATTTACGCTTTTTCTCAACGTCAGTAATAACGTAGTTGATCGTAACCTCAGCAGCTGTACCGGCAGTTGTAGGAACTGCGATTGTAGGAACAGCATGATTCTTGGTAGGTGCAACACCTTCAAGAGATCTGACATCCTCAAACTCAGGGTTTGTTATGATAATACCGATAGCCTTGGCTGTGTCCATTGATGAGCCGCCACCGATTGTAATGATAGAATCAGCGCCACATTCCTTGAATGCCTTAACACCACTCTGAACATTTTCAATTGTAGGATTTGGCTTGATGTTAGAATAAACTGTGTAAGGAATTCCCGCTTCATCCAAAAGATCTGTAACCTTAGCAGTTACCCCAAACTTGATAAGGTCAGGATCAGAAGCTACGAAAACATGCTTAAATCCCTTGTTCTGTGCAATACCAACGATTTCTTTGATTGCTCCGGATCCATGGTAAGACACGGTGTTTAGTACGATACGATCTGCCATTTGAATTACCCTCCTGTAAACTTTTTTGCATACCCCTGCAATTAATAGTTGTCTGACATTTTCACTGTCAGCACATCTATTGTACACCACTACAAGATATGTTTCTCGCTTTTCAGACAGTAATTCATAGCCTTTTCAATCATTTAAAGGGATTATAAAACCTGCTTCCGTTCAAATGAGTAAGTGTTAGCGAAGCAACAAACAAAAGAGCACACACGATCATACTCACGTAGTCCAAAGCTTTAAACTTCTGCGCCATATACCAGGTTCTCTTTTTATTCTTGCCAAAGCATCTAAGCTCCATAGCATTAGATATTATCTCAATCCTGTCCATACTGCTGAGAATAAGCGGTACCAGTATTGCAGAAGCGGATTTCAGTCTGTTTACAAGAGATGCTTTTTTAGTAAGTTCGACTCCTCTGGCCTGTGATGCCTGACTGATCTCGTGGTACTGCTTCTGAATATCAGGAATATATCTAAGAGCCAGTGCTACTGAGTAAGATACAGAATAGCTGACTCCTATCTTATTAAGTGAAGCGGCAAATTCGCTCGGATTGGTAGTACATACAAAGAGCAGTACAAATGGGATTGTCGCAAAGTATTTAAGTATATAGTTCAGCTGGAAAAAGAGCTGCTCTGCGGTAGGCGCAAAGTGTCCTGAAAGCCCGAACAGATAAGTGGTTGTTCCATAGACCTCTGTTCCATGCTGAGGGGAGAACGCATACACCAGCACAGTATTGAGAACCAGGAAAACCAGAGTAAACCACAACATGAAGGACACATCCTTAACTCCTATTTTACCAATAGGGAAAAGAGCTATTCCCAGAACCGCAAGAACCAGTAAAAGCCTTGTGTCATAGGTTGTCATGGCTGCAAGGCTCCACAAAAGAAGACACACAAGCTTGGTAGCTCCTGTAAGGCCATGTATTGGTGATTGTTTTTCTATATAGTTAAAGAGATTATTCATTTTCTGACGTGTTCCCTCTCGTAATCAATAAAACTCTGGACAAATCCTGTACCATCTTCTATATCGCACATTTGAGCAAGGTGGTACAAGCTTGTTTCCTTAAGGCTGGCCTTGTCTACAATATTTCTGTCTGTCAGAACCTCTGCACAGCTCTTATCAGCGATTATCCTGCCATCGTTAAACACTATGCTCCTGTCTGCATACTCCAGCATCAGGTGCATATCGTGAGTGATCATCACGATAGTGATCCCGCGATCATTTAAGCTCTTCAAGAACTCCATGATCCTTGTATAATTCCTGTAATCCTGTCCGGCTGTCGGCTCATCCAGTATCATAAGCTCCGGCTCAAGAACAAGGATCGAGCATATTGTTACTCTCTTTTTCTGACCATAACTAAGTGCAGATATCGGCCAGTTACGCATTTTGTAAAGGCCACAGATTTCAAGAGCTTTTTCAACTCTGCTCCTGACCTCATCTTCAGGAACTCCTCGTAATCTAAGCCCCATTGCAACCTCATCAAAGATCATAACCTTAGAGATCATCTGATTAGGGTTCTGCATCACATAACCCGCGTGCTCGGCTCTTTCCTTGATAGAAAGATTTCTAAAATCTATGCCATTAAAATCAATCTCACCACAGTCCTCTTTCTCCATTCCGCAGATAACCTTGGAAAACGTTGATTTACCGGCGCCATTTGTTCCAACTATCGCCAGCATTTCGCCTTTTTTGATCGAGGCTGAGATATCATGTAATGTCTTTTTATTTGTCTTTTCGTAGGTAAAAGACAAATTCCTGACTGTCAAAAGCTCCTGGCTCTCAGAGTTTTCTTTTTCCTTACTGTTTTTGTCAAAAAAGCTTCTTACCTTTGCCACATCTCCTTCTGACAAAGTAAGATCATCAAGAGAAGACGGGTGCATTTCTGCTTTGATGTCTACTCCGGAATACTTAAGAGCTGTCAGATACAAAGGCTCTCTGACGCCGCAACTTGCAAGATTCTCGGAAGAAAGAAGTTCATCAGGTGTAGTATCAGAAACTATCCTTCCCTCATTCATGAGGACTATTCGATCAACAGGCCTGTGCAGAACATCTTCAAGTCTGTGCTCAATTATAACAACGGCTGCCCCTGTCCTCTTCTGAAGCTTGTCTATAAGCTCAATCGCCTGTTTACCTGTCTTGGGATCAAGATTGGCAAGGGGTTCATCAAACAAAAACAGATCAACATCGCTGGCCATTACTCCACCAACCGATACTCTCTGCTTCTGTCCGCCGGAAAGTTCAGATGGTGCGTGCCTCAGAACAGCTTTGAGGTTTAGTATCTCCGCTACCTCTTCTACCCTGTCCTTCATCTCTCCCTGAGGAATACAGTCGTTTTCAAGCGCAAAAGCGAGGTCTTCAGCAACAGTCATACCAACAAACTGGGCATCACTATCCTGTAGAACTGTTCCTACGATATGTGAGATATCAAACATGGACATCTCTCTTGACTCTTTTCCCTTAATTAAAAGAGATCCTGAGATTTCACCTTTATATGAAAACGGAATAAGGCCATTGATCAAACTGGCCATGGTTGATTTGCCACAGCCGGAAGGACCGGCGATAAGGATCTTCTCGCCCTTTCTGATTTTCAAATTAATATTATAGAGCGTAGGTTTTGCCTGCGCTCTATACTGAAATCCAAGATCATTAAATTCAATAATTACTTCGTTCATATTATTCCTGAAATTCTAATCTTACTATCGAAGTTTCCGGTATTAGTTCTCTTCACTAAGGCTTCCCTTTTTAGGAATAGCTTTGGAGTAAGCAAGGCATACCAAGGTTCCAACGATAGCTGTTGTAATGATGTTGATGATCGCACCGGTAACTCCCTGAAGAAATACCTTATTAGCAGGCTCCTGGAACATAAGGATATCAAGAACAGGTGCAACGACAACCCATGCTATCACATGTGCGATTGCTTGTCCAATATTAAATGTAATAATTCCCTTTACACCGAATTCTCCCTCATCAATCTTGAGCTTGAGAGTTACTATGCCCATGAGGCAGCCAAATACTGCAGAAGCGATAACCCAGCTCCACCATACGCCCCAGCCATAGCTAAAGTCGATAAAGAAGTGTCCGATAAGTCCTGCAAGTGCTCCGGCAATAGGACCAAATACTGCAGCGATAAACGCAAGCAGACCATACTGGATTGAGATATTTGTGTTAGGTACAGGACTTGGAATAGCCACAAATCTGCCAAGTACAAAGAAAAGAGCTGCACCGATACCGATAGCAACAATTGTTTTTACTGAAAGTTTTTTCATACTACGTTTCCTCCTATGAAACATTTAAATGTTCTTTATATCAACATGATACACAATCATATTGAAGTCTGCAAACCACTTATAGATGATCACGACAAAAAGAATCTCATGAGAACAAAATCTCATGAGATTCGCTATATTTACGCAGTAACGCTCTCTTCCTTCATGCCGGTGTAGAGATGATAGTATCTCTGTTTCTTGGCGATAAGTTCATCATGGGTTCCCTGCTCAACAATTCTTCCCTGTTCAAGAACTATTATGCAATCGCTGTTGTGGACAGTTGAAAGTCTGTGGGCGATCACGAAAGTAGTTCTGCCTTTCATCAGCTTGTCCATACCATCCTGGACAATCTTCTCTGTTCTGGTATCGATTGAAGAAGTAGCTTCATCAAGGATAAGTACAGGCGGATCCGCAATAGCTGCTCTTGCAATGGCAAGGAGCTGTCTCTGTCCCTGTGAAAGGTTGGCTCCGTCTCCTGTCAGCATAGTGTTGTAGCCTTCAGGAAGTCTTTTTATAAAGCTGTGAGCATTTGCGAGCTTGGCTGCTGCAATTACTTCATCATCTGTGGCATCAAGTTTACCATATCTGATATTCTCCATAACAGTTCCTGTGAAAAGATGTGTATCCTGCAGAACTATACCAAGAGAACGTCTAAGGTCTGCCTTCTTGATCTTATTGATATTGATATTGTCATATCTGATCTTACCATCCTGAATGTCATAGAATCTGTTGATCAGGTTAGTAATAGTGGTCTTACCTGCACCTGTACTGCCGACAAAGGCAATCTTCTGACCAGGCAGAGCATGAAGTACAATGTCATGCAGGACCATTTTTTCATCTGTATATCCAAAATCTACGCCATTAAAGGTAACGTCACCTTCCATAGGCTGATAAGTTGTAGTGTTGTCAGCCTTATGATAATGCTTCCAGGCCCACTTTCCAGTGTGATGGTCAGCTTCCACAACCTGACCGTTCTCTTCCTTGGCATCAACAAGCATTACGTAGCCTTCATCAGTCTCAGGCTGCTCATCAATCATCTTGAAGATACGTTCAGCTCCTGCAAGAGCCATAATGATTGAGTTGAACTGCATGCTGACCTGGTTGATAGGCATTGAAAAGCTCTTGTTAAATGTAAGGAAACTTGCAAGTGCTCCAACAGTAAAGCCAACAGCAATGTTATCAGAAAGTGCTATCGCACCACCTATCATGGCACACAGAACATAACTTGTGTTGCCAAGCTGTGAGTTGATCGGTCCAAGTGAGCCTGAATAAGCATTGGCCTTGAATGAGCTCTGGAACAATTCCTCATTGAGTTCGTCAAACTTAACTATGTTATCCTGCTCGTGGTTAAAGACTTTGACAACCTTCTGTCCGGTCATCATCTCTTCAATGAATCCGTTAAGAGCACCGATATTCTTCTGCTGGGCAACGAAGTTTTTACCGGAAGAAGCAGTTGCCTTGGCTGAACAGAACAGCATGACTCCTACCATAACTATAGTAACAATAGTAAGCGGAATGCTCAGAACCAGCATTGATACAAATACACTCACTATAGTTATTGCAGAATTGAGGAGCTGAGGAATACTCTGGCTGATCATCTGTCTCAAAGTATCAATATCATTGGTGTAAACTGACATGATATCGCCATGGGCATGAGTATCGAAATATTTGATAGGAAGGCTTTCCATGTGCTCAAACAGTTCCTCACGGAGTCTTTTAAGTGTACCCTGATTGACGTACACCATTATTACCTGCTGAAGGAAAGAAGCTCCAATACCAAGTCCATAGAATACAGCTACTCTTGCCATAGCTCCCAAAAGTGCGCTGTAATCATTGCTGCCACTATCAAGCATTGGCTGAATATATCCGTCAATAAGAGTTCTCGTAAAAAGAGTTCCCTGTACACTTGAAAAAACTGTTACAAAAATACAAACAACTATTGTTATCATCTGAAGAGGATAGAATCTAAAAACATATCCCATGATCCTCTTAAGCAATTTGCCCGGATTTTCAACCTTGGGCATTGGCTTTCCACGTCTGTTAAATTTAGCATTTTTCTCTTTTGCTGCCATATATGCCTCCTTACTGTGCTACCGGACTATCAAAATCCGCATCACCGCTTGCGCCGGTCTGTGACTCATAAACTTCGCGGTAAATATCGTTACTCTCAAGGAGCTCTTTGTGAGTTCCAAAACCATTGATCTTACCGTCATCCATAACAATGATACGGTCGCAATCCTGAACTGAACTGATCCTCTGGGCAATGATAAGCTTGGTTGTACCTGGGATTTCTTCAGCAAATGCCTTTCTGATCTTGGCATCTGTGCTGGTATCTACCGCACTTGTTGAGTCATCCAGGATGAGGATCTTGGGCTTCTTGAGAAGGGCTCTTGCAATACACAGTCTCTGTCTCTGACCACCTGATACATTTGCTCCGCCCTGTTCTATAACTGTGTTATAGCCATCGGGCATCTTCTCTATAAACTCATCTGCACAAGCCATTCTGCAGACGCGCTTGCAGTCTTCCTCTGTGGCATTCTTATCGCCCCAGCGAAGGTTATCAAGAACTGTTCCTGAGAACAGGACATTTTTTTGCAGAACCACTGATACCTGATCACGAAGAGTCTCAAGATCATAATCTCTAACGTCTACTCCGCCAACCCTGACAGTTCCCTTAGAAACGTCATAAAGTCTGCTGATAAGGTTAACAAGTGATGACTTGGCCGAGCCTGTTCCTCCGATAATACCGATAGTCTCGCCGGCATTTATCTCAAGATTTATGTCCTTAAGTACAGGTTCTTCGGATTCTTCATTATATGCAAAGTTTACATGTTCAAAAGAAATGCTGCCATCTCTTACGTTCATGACCGGATCAGCCTTGTTGGTGATAGAGCTCTTTTCCTCAATTACCTCTGCGATACGCTTGCCGCTTGCTGAAGCCATTGTCATCATGACAAAGATCATAGCAAGGAACATAAGGCTCATGAGAATAGACATGCAGTATGTCAGAAGGCTCATCAGATTACCTGTTGAGATGTCTCCTGCAACTACCATGTGCGCACCTACCCAGCTGACAAGAAGGATACATACATAAACTGTCGCTGTCATAAGAGGACTCACATAAACAATATTCATCTCTGCCCTTACAAACAGACGATAGATGTTCTCTGCAGCTTTCTGAAATTTGGTATTCTCATGATCTTCACGTACATAAGCCTTAACAACTCTGATAGCAGAAACATTTTCCTGAACACTCTCATTGAGGCTGTCATATTTTTCAAATACCTGTCTGAAAAATCTTGTTGTTCTGCCCATAACCAGAACCATAATGATTGAAAGGAAAATTACCGCAATAAGATAAATCCTGGCAATTCTGGGGCTGATCGTAAATGCGGCGATCATGGCAATAATAAGAGAAGCAGGCGCTCTCATAGCCATTCTCAGCATCATCATGTAGGCATTCTGGATATTTGAAACATCTGTAGTCAGTCTTGTTACAAGACCTGATGTTGAGAATTTATCAATATTGGCAAAGGAAAATGTCTGGATGTTATCAAACATTGCTTTCCTCAGATTTTTGGCAAAGCCTGCAGATGCATTAGCACCAAAATATGCGCCTCCTATGCCTGAAATCAGGCCTAAAATAGCAATAATGAACATTATTCCACCTGTTCTGAAAATAACGCCCATATCGCCTCCATAAATGCCTTCATCGACAATCCTGGCCATCATGATAGGAATGATCATTTCACACACAACCTCACCGATCATGCATAAGGGAGTGATCACAGACGGAAGCTTGTATTCTTTTAGTTCTTTAAATAATGTCTTAATCATATACCTCTGCTCCTAAAATAAATATTTGTGTCTTAAATTATCAGGAATTATATTCACTGAGTTTTATTTGTACCTTAGGTTATCAGGAATCATCATCTCCTGTATTCATACGTGCCATGTTATCAATCACATGGTCTAAAAGATTTCTGAGTTTCTCGACATCCTCTTCGCTCATCCCATCTGTCAGAACAGCGTTCATTTTATGCCTTCGCTCTTTGTTTTTTTCAATAAAGGCTTCGCCCTTATCAGTAATGGCGATATTACGATATTTCCTGTTATCAGGGTCTACCACAATCTTCACCATCTCTTTTTCCTCAAGTCTCTTAAGAAGCCCTATTGTGGTCGGATGTTTGATATGAAGAGCCTCAGATATATCCTTCTGTGTAACCCTCTGATCTCTTCTCTCCCACAATATCAGCATGACCATCATCTGAGAAAATGTCATATCATCTTCCCTCAGCTGATTGTTGATCATATTAGCAAAAGCCTCATGGATCAACTTGAATTTGAAACTTATGGGTTCGTGACTCTTATCTCTTACAAACTCTCTTTCCTTGTCATAGCAAGTCATAATCACCTCTCATATTCTGTAAACAAAAAAGAACATGTAGCTAGATACATAAACATATTACGTAGCTAACTACATGTTGTCAATACAAATATTCAAATTTGTCAGTACTGCTGCGTTGGTATTATATGCTTTTATGCTTTTATGCTTTTATGCTTTTATGTAATACCAAGCTTGTCATGGTATCTATGTTGGTATTACGCTCAATTTTAGAATAATATCAACTTCTTCATAATTCCGGCTTTGTTATTACGCTAAATTCATTTTAGACTTTAAAATTGCTAAAAAAATAATAACAAAGCTGTAGATTATCTCTGGTTGTGTTTATTATTTTCAATTTCAGGGCTTTTATCACTTACTAAGCATAATAACAAAGCTGTGGTTTAGTATATCTTAGTATTATTTGATAATGATCCATAATAACAAAACATTGTTTTTGTCTTGCTTAGTATATCTTATCTATATGCCAGGTAATACCATACATATTCATAAACTCTGCCAGATCATTATTATCCTTAATGAGCATCACTTCCTCAAATGCTCCCGTGCTGATATCCTGAAAGCCGGCGACCTGCTCTCCATTGCATATGCTTGCCTTGATCACAGGACGCTGTTTTTCCTTGTCATATGTTTTCGTTTCACTCTTTTTCTTAAAAAACATATCAGCAATATCCTCCTCCAAAAAAGAACTGCTCATGTTCTCTATTTCTATAAAAATACTGACATAAAGTATCTCAACATATTGATAAACAAGCTAAGCTACTCTTGATTACTTTTCCTGCAGAATATTGGCATAGAACTGCTCATTATTCACATAAACAAGCTCAGCTGTTCATAATCGCTGCTTCTTAAAAGTTCCGGCATAGGTTCTTTTATCATTTCCATAGCAGCCTGGCTATCTTTAAGATAATCTGCGATATTGCTTTTCTCTATCATTACCGGCATTCTGTCATGGACAGGCTCCATTGATTTATTAGCCTTAGTAGTCAATATCACAAAAGAATCTCTGTTCTCGCTAAGATCATAGAATCCGGCAAGATATATAGGTTTAGCATCATCTCGTTTAAATATGAATTTTGTCTTTTCTTTATCCCATTCATAGAAGCCTGTGGCAGGGAGTATACATCTTCTCTTACTTATGCTGTCTGAAAACATGGCCTTCTCCATTACAGACTCAGCTCTGGCATTTATGATAAGCTTTCTGTCTTTGGACATGATCCCCCAGAACAGCTCAGATATAGATACCCCCTTGCTGGCATTTCTGTTCCAAATGATCCCAGGAGTAACCATACCAGGAGTAATATCTCCGGCGCTGTTTTTTATAAGGCCATGTCCAAGACCTAAGTCGTCTTCTACTTCATATGTAGTTTTATCAGAAAAAAAATATCTTCCGCACAAATTATTTACCCTCTTTATATACTATATAGGAACTATTGAATAAAAAAGATCATTCCCAAAAAGAGAATGATCCGTAGAAATCAATTTGTGTTACCCCATCAATTGCCCATAGAAGCTATAAGCGCATCAATCTCAGCCTGTGACAGCATCTTGCCCGGATCTGATGCAGCGGGAGCTGCTGCCGGTGCGCCTGAAGCTGCAGGCTGAACCTGTGAAGGAGAAAAGCCACCGCCTCCACCTGCCTGTGAAGATTTACCCATTATACTGGCAAGCAATGCCTGCTGCTCAGCATTAAGTCCGTTTGCATCCATACTTTGTACCTTCCTCTATAATATATATCGTAGTTTTAAGAATAATTCTTAAGTCACCAGGGCAAGATATGGGTTCTAATTAGCTTATGTATATTTTAATAACGTAGACAATTTACGTCAAATAATGCCTTATTTGACTATTCACTCCTTTTAACCTGCGCTCCCGCGAAATTATACCAAGGCTCTGGTATAAATCGTTAACAGTTACTACCGCAAATCCTTGATATTAC
>JAEEGF011445322.1_pt1 | contig 11569 bp, 6 predicted proteins | sample 9134171 | NCBI WGS metagenome assembly JAEEGF01 (sample SAMN16246542, study PRJNA631951) | gut metagenome | biome: gut microbiome; feature: rumen; material: AP-attached | host: Bos | place: Iran: Karaj | collected 2018-10 | reverse complement strand
GCATCGCGCATGGTGTTCTGCTGATAGAGGTGTCCGCGCACGGTGCCAGGCTCTTCGTCCCACCATGTGCCCCACTCGTCTACCATCAGTCCGATGCGCTTCTGCGGGTCGCTTTCGTCCATGATGTGAGAGTGGCGCTTGATGACGTCCTCTATTTCGAGGCACTTGCCGAGAGTCCAATAGTACTCATCGTTATCGTAAACCAATGCCGAGCCCTTCGAACCGTTCCATCCGCTCACTGTGTAGTAGTGCAGGGAGACACCGTTCATCTGTGTTCCAACCTGCTTCATGAGTACCTTTGTCCAGTTGTAGTCGTAGTCGCTGGCACCCGATGCAATCTTATAGAGCCGGTTGCCGTCGTAGTTGCGGCAATAGGTCTGGTATCTGCGGTAGAGATCGGCATAGTATTCGGGGCGCATGTTACCACCACAGCCCCACGACTCGTTGCCTACACCCAAATATTTCACCTTCCAGGCCTTGTCGCGACCGTTCTGCCGGCGCAATTTGGCCATGGGCGTGTCGCCATCGCTGGTCATATACTCCACCCACTTAGCCAGTTCCTCGACCGTACCCGACCCGACGTTTCCGCTGATGTAGGGCTCGCAGCCGATGAGTTCGCACAGATTCAGGAACTCGTGCGTACCAAACGAGTTGTCCTCGATGGTTCCGCCCCAGTTGTTGTTTTGCATTTTCGGGCGTTCAGAGCGTGGTCCGATGCCGTCGCGCCAGTGGTATTCGTCGGCAAAGCAGCCACCTGGCCAGCGCAACACAGGCACTTTCAGGTCGCGAAGTGCCTGAAGCACGTCGTTTCGATAGCCCTGCGTGTTGGGAATAGCCGACTCCGGCCCTACCCACAGACCGCCATAGATACACGTTCCGAGATGTTCGGCAAACTGCCCGTAGATTTCTTTGTGGATTTTCTGGTTGCCATCAGCATTGCGGACGGCCACCGTAGCATCCTGAGCCATTGCCGACGTGGCAGCAAAGGCACTGAGCAAGCAAATCAAAAGTTTCTTCATCATGTATTGGTTTTGTTTGGTTGTTGTGTTTGCAAATATACAAATAAAAAGCGAGAATACCGTTTTTTAACGGCAATTATTTGGTTAAATCGTGAAAAATGGCGAACTTTGCAAGCCTTAAGCCATATATATAAATAAGGTGTAGACCTTCACGATATTACCAACTAACGATATTATGCTCAAAAAATGTCAACTACTATTGGCTTTGCTGCTTATTACAATGGCAGCAACCGCACAAGACGTGCAGAAAAGTAGCACGCTTCGACTCCGTCCCCAGCATGCCATCAAGGCCGCCGACAGCCAGATGTGGTGGGGCTACTACATGGATGATGCCAACCTTTCAGGCTTTGGCACACAAGAAGCCGAAACCTACGAAGCCGCTATCGGCATTCCGTCGTCGCTGACGTTTGCACAAGGCCTGCAGATCAAGGCGCTTCGCTTCATCGTAGGCGGCACACAGGCAATGAAAGACTTCAGCGTCTGGATCTCGGAAGCACTTCCTCCGGCTTCGGCAAGCAACTATCAGCGATTTGCCCTGGACATGTCGCAGGTGAAGGATGGCACGTACACTGAGTTCGAACTGCCGCAACCCTACACCATCACATCGAAAGGCGTCTATGTAGGCATCTCGTTCACCATCACAAACACCAACAGCGAGGGCGCCAGATATCCGCTGCTCGTCACCAACGACGGAACCAACATCCCGCAGGCATTGCTCGTCAGGACGTCAGGCAGGTTGACGGAGTGGCGCGACTTTGCCGATAGCGAGTCGGGATACGGCAAACTGGCCATGCAAGTGCTGCTTGAGGGCGATTTCATGGAGAACGCTGTGTCGCTGGGGTCGTTCCGCGACGTGTTCTCGCTCATCAGTAGCTCGGGCGATGCAGAGCTTGAGCTGTTCAACCATGGCACCAACGAGGTGAATAACATTGACTATGCCGTGACCGACGGCAACGGAAACACGAAAGACTATCACCTTGACTTGCCTGCATGCAAGCCTTATGGAGCTGCAACCACCATCAACCTGCCCGTCGAAGGCGACGCTGTGGCTGGACGTACTGCACGTACCATCAAGGTAACGAAGGTGAACGGCCAACCTAACGCCATCACCGGAGCTACGGCCGAGACCTCCGGCTACATGGTAACGCTATCGCAGTTCTCGCCCAAGCGCACGTTGGTGGAGGAGTTTACTGGCACTTGGTGCGGCTGGTGTCCTCGTGGAATCACAGGACTCGACATGCTTAACGAGCAGATGGCAGACGAAGTGGTGACCGTAGCCATCCATAGCGACGACCCAATGGCCATCAGCTATGGCGTCGAAGCACCCAGTTATCCCTATGCCATGGTGAACAGGAGCATCGCCGCCGACCCCTACATGGGCAAGACACAGGCTCCGTTCGGCATCGGCGACCTCGTTGCCAAATGCAACAAGACGCCTGCCGAGGCATCGGTAGAGCTTGGCGACCTCGAACTGGCCTCCAATGGGCGCATCAACGTGACCACTAATGTGGTGTTCCGATACAACAGCGACAAGGCTCCCTATGCCCTGGCCTACGTATTGCTGGCCGACAGCCTGACGGGTGATGCCAGAAACTGGTGGCAACACAACTACTATACGGGCCGCCAAGAGTATGCCTACGACGAAAACCTGAAGTATTGGGTTGACGAGAAAGAGTATGTTCACATGCCTTTCCACCACGTTGCCATCGCTTCGAAGAGCGTTGCCAACGGCATTACCAACAGCATTAAGGCGCCCATCGTGGACGGTGCCGCACAGAAACACACCACGACTTTCACCCTGACCGGCAACGCGCTGGCACAGAACCTGGACAAACTCAGCGTGGTAGCCATGCTCATCAACACCGAAACGGGTACCGTGGTCAATGCCACCGTGAAACCTGTGGCGCTGGCCGACAACTTCCCATGCAACAGTGCTTCGGTGAACGACTTCGCACAGACGGTTGTCGTGCTGGGCGACACGGCTGAGGTTGAAATGCCTATCACATCACTGGGCAAGAACCCCATCACAAGCATCGACTACACCATCCGTACGGGACGCGTGGAGTCGGATACCATCCACATGGAGCTGCCTGAGCCCATCTCTACCTATGGTCTGCGCACCACCATCCAGGTGAAAGTACCTTCCGACACGATCACTGGCATCATCACACGCTATATCACGATTCGTGGAATCAATGGCGAAACCAATGAGGCAGGTACGGCTCGTAGCACGGGTAAGATTCTGACCATCGCCCAAAAGTCGCCGAAGCGTACGGTGTTTGAGGAGTTTACTGGCACTTGGTGCATCTGGTGTCCACGCGGACTCGTCAGCATGGACCACGTGACCGAACGCTACCCCAATGATGCCGTGGTCATTGCCATCCACGGAGGCGACGACCCAATGGCCCTGAGTGCCTTCAATGGTCTTACCAGCGGCATGTCGATGCCTACGCTGTGGGTGAACCGTTACATCAAACCCGATAATAACAACAAGCCCGATGTATACACTGGCTATCGCGACAGTGGTTGGGGCATTGGCGACATCATCGAACAGGAACAGAAAAAGCTGGCCGAGGCTGCCATTGAGCTATCGACGCCTGTGCTTGACGAGGAGACTGGCGACATATCGTTCTCGACTGACGTCACGTTCCAGTTCAATCGCCGCAGCGCACCCTACACGTTGGCTTACGCATTGCTGGCCGATGGACTGACGGGAACGACCTCCGCATGGAATCAAGCCAACATCTTCTCGCTCTATGCAGGTAGCTACGACGACGATCCAGAGATGAAATACTGGACCGAACAGGGAACTTCCGTGCCTGGCTACATCTACAACCACGTGGCCATCGCACACATTGGGCTCACTGCTTCGCCCGGTATCACTGGCAGTCTGACCAGTAAGGCCGAGTTAGGCGTCACGCAGAGCCACGCTTCGAAGTTCAATATCAAGAACAGCTCGCTGGCCAAGATTGCCAAGAAACTGCATGTGGTAGCCCTACTCTACGACAAGGAACGCGGTGCTTGGGTGAATGCCGACATCAAGGATGTCATCAGCGGAACCGAAGGCGTCAGCACGCTGCCTGCCAGTGACGACATTCGGGAAGTGGCTCGCTACACCATCGACGGCAAACGCATCTCCCAGCCACAGAAAGGCATCAACATCGTGAAGATGAGCGATGGCAAGGTGCACAAGATCGTCGTGAGATAATCTATCTATGTGTGTGGGTTAGCTCCCCTAACCCAGCCACATAGCCCTCGTAAAGATATCAAAAGAGAGCGGGACGACCACCTTGGGTGATTGTCCCGCTCTCTTTAAAGTTGTTTCTTCATCAGAAGAAGTCAAAGGTTCTCAGCTATTTCGTCTCAATCTCCTCCTTCATGTCAATGAACTGCTTGTTGGAGTCGTAGAATTCATACTGCAAAAAGGCAAGTTTCTGCGAAGAGACGATGTGCACTCCCATGCCATACTTCATCTGCCAACGACGTTTCAACGAGAAGAAGCCCTGGTTGATGAAGGCAGCCACATAAGGATGAACGTGCAAATAGAACCTCTTGACGCCAATCTTGTTGACGAGGTTTTCAATCTTGCTCTCTAATTGATCTGTGAAAAGGATGCTTGACTTGATGGTTCCTTTTCCAAAACACGTGGGACAGGTCTCTTCCACGCTGACGTCCATGGCCGGACGAACACGCTGGCGTGTGATTTGCATCAGTCCGAACTTCGACAACGGAAGAATGTTGTGCCGTGCGCGGTCCTGTTGCATGTTTTTGCACATACGCTCGTAAAGCATCTGGCGGTCCTCGGCAAGGTTCATATCGATGAAGTCAACGACAATGATACCTCCCATATCGCGCAGCCGGAGCTGACGTGCCAGTTCGTCGGCAGCTCCAAGGTTAACGTCGAGCGCATTGGCCTCCTGTCCTTCGGCCGAACGTGTGCGATTGCCACTGTTTACATCCACCACGTGCAGTGCCTCGGTATGCTCAATGATGAGGTAGGCACCATGTTTGTAGTTTACAATCTTACCGAAACTCGACTTGATTTGTTTCGTGATGTTGAAGTTGTCAAAGATAGGCACCTTGCCCGTGTAGCGTTTCACGATGTTAGCTTTCTCCGGAGCTATGAGAGTGATATAGTTCTTCACTTCATTGAACACCTCGTCGTCGTTGACGTGGATGCTCTCATAGGTCGGATTAAACAAGTCGCGCAACAGGGCAACGGCTCTTCCGGTCTCTTCATACACCAGTTGTGGACGCTGTTGGGTCTTCTGCACCTTCTGAATGGTGTCTTCCCATCGTTTGTTGAGCACTTTGAGCTCAGCGTCGAGTTCGGCAACTCTTTTTCCTTCTGCCACCGTGCGTACAATAACGCCGCAGTTGCGTGGCTTAATGCTGTGGATGAGTTGTTTCAGGCGGGCACGTTCTTCGCCGCTTTTGATTTTCGACGACACAGAAACCTTATCGTTGAATGGAATGAGCACCAGATAACGTCCAGCGAAAGATATTTCGCCCGTCAGGCGAGGACCCTTTGTCGAGATGGGTTCTTTCACTATTTGCACCAGAACCTCCTGCCCCAGCTTCAGCGTGTTCTGCACGCTGCCGTCTTTCTTCAGGTCGGGCTGTCTGGATGCTTTGCTAAATGGATAAAGTTTCTTGCGGTCGCTCTGTACCTGCTTGAGGTACTTCTCGTAAGAGCTGAATTGATTTCCCAAGTCAAGGTAGTGCAGAAAGGCGTCGCGTTCATAGCCGACATCCACAAAGCAGGCGTTGAGTCCTGGCATGAGCTTTTTCACCTTAGCCATGTAGATGTTACCAACAGAGAAGGATGCCGAGCGGGGCTCGTTTTGGTACTCTACGAGTTTCTGATCCTCCAGCAGGGCAATCGAAATCTGTTTCTGTTGGACGTCAATTACAACTTCGCTGGTCATTTCTTTTACTTCCTTGTTTTTGAGGTTTTAATACAAAGGCGTTGGGACCGTGGCCCAACGCCTCTGACAGACATTCACTTACTTGCTCTTATGTCTGTTCTTTCTAAGTCTTTTTTTACGCTTATGCGTAGCCATCTTGTGGCCCTTTTTCTTTTTACCGTTTGGCATAATTGTTTAATTGTTTAAATGTGACTTGTATTTATTGATTTTTGAGTATTCACTATCATAGGCTCACCCTCACTCAGGAGAGCCTAAAGAGTTAGCCCTTCATCTGCTCTACGAAACTCTTGGCGGGCTTGAAGCTTGGAAGATCGTGAGCCTCGACGGTGATAGTAGTGTTCTTCTGAATGTTACGAGCTGTTTTAGCGGCACGATGCTTAATATTGAAACTGCCGAATCCACGCAGATAGACATTCTCCCGTTTTTCGAGAAGGCTCGACTTAATAGTCTCCATGAAGCTTTCAACGACTACGCCCACATCTTTCTTGGGGAGTCCCGTCGTCATAGCAATCTGATTGATAATCTCTGCCTTTGTCATTTTTTTTGATTCTTAAATGTTTAATAATTCTCTCTTGTTCGTTTTTGGGATGCAAAGATACGAGTTTTTCGTGTGATTTGAAAATTTATTAGTATTTTTTTGCTTATTTTTTTGCAGAAGTGTCTTATTTTCAGTCTTTTATCCATAAAGAAAGGGAGCGAAACCTACATTTCGCCCCCTTTTTACTGGTTGAAGGTTGTGATTTAGTATTCCATTTTCGGCTCCAATTCCTTGGCCTGAGCAACCATCCGCTCAACTTCCGAGAGGCTGGGAACACGACCTACGAGGTGCTTCTGCTCGTTGACCTCTTCAAGTTTGGGCTGCAGATTGGCAGGTACACGATTGCGGAACTCCTTCACAGTGTCTACGCCGGCAGCTTCGAGCAACTCCGAGAACTGGGGGCCTACGCCTTTGATGCGCATCAGGTCTGCATGGTTACACCAAGTCAGGATGAGCTTGCCGCTGATGCCAGTCTCTTCTTCCAAAGCCTTGCGGCCTGCAGGCTTACAGCCTTTCTCGAGCAGCTGTTCCACGGTATTGATACCGACTTCCTTTAGTTTCAGTCCATACACTTCGCCGATTCCCTCGACGTCAATAATTTTGTAAGCCATAGGTTTTGATGTTTAAGTGAATAATAAAACTGTCTTTGTTAGTTTTGTTTGGGCAAATATAGATAAAAAATTCCAACGGCGCAAGTTTTTTTACACGTTTTTTGTTATCTTTGCACGAAATTCATGCGAAAGATAATCCACATCGATATGGACGCCTTCTTTGCATCGGTTGAGCAAAGAGACGACCCTTCGCTTCGAGGTCTGCCCATTGCCGTAGGCTTCGATGGCGATCGCGGTGTAGTTTCGACGGCCAGTTACGAAGCCCGTCCTTATGGTGTCCATTCGGCACAATCCATCGTTGTAGCCAAAAGGCTCTGCCCTAACCTCATCATAGTGCCTCCTCATTTCGCCAAATACAAGGAAGTGTCGGCCCAAGTGCATGAGGTTTTCCACGAATACACCGACCTGGTGGAGCCACTGTCCCTCGACGAGGCCTTTCTCGACGTCAGCCAGAACAAGTTTGGCATGGAATATGCACAGGACATAGCCGCAGAGATTAAGCAGAAGATTCATCAGCGTACACAACTCACTGCTTCGGCAGGCGTCAGCTACAACAAGTTTCTGGCAAAGATAGCCAGCGACTATCGAAAACCCGACGGTCTGTTCGTGATTCGTCCCGACCGTGCGTTGGAATTCATCGGGAAACTACCCATTGAGCGTTTCTGGGGCGTCGGGCCGAAGACAGCTGAGCGCATGCACCGCATGGGAATCTTCACTGGAGCACAACTTCGGCAGGCATCACTTCAGCACTTAACCGATGTATTTGGCAAAGCTGGACCTGTCTATTACGAATTTGCTCGTGGCATCGACAATCGCGAAGTCATAGTTGAACGCGAACGCAAGTCAGTGGGCTGCGAACAGACATTTCTGCAGGACATTGGCAAGCGATCTGCCCTGCTCATTGAACTATACCACACGGTTCTCGAGCTGGAGACACGCATTGTCCGCTCTCAGTTCGAGGGTCGCACCCTTACGTTAAAGGTTAAGTATTACGACTTCACGCAGATAACACGTAGTATCACCGGCAACACGACCCTCACGACGAAAGACCAGTTGCTGCCACTGGCCAAGAAACTCTTGGCTGAGGTTGAGGTATCGACCGAGCGCCCCGTCCGCCTGCTGGGCTTGTCGGTTTCGCGTTCTTCAGCCTCATCGCCATTGACTGACGATGCCGTTTGGGAGGAAGGATGGCTCGACTTTGCCCCGTGAAAGCTTGGCTCCTGTAACAGTCTGTACATGTCCTCAGTTCACAATCCCACTCGCATAGGCACCCAACCTCATAGCAGCAAATAGTATAAAACGTTCGCATAGAAACAAGATGTTGAACTTTCTTTTTTACTTTTTCAGGTCGTTTTTATTCATTTTATCCTCCAAAATCCGTTGCTCTTTACAACCTGTTTTTGTATATTTGGCTTTGCCTGGGATTTTTTCGTTCGGAAATGAAAGCAAAAAACTCGGGTTTTTGTGTCGTATTTCGCTCATTTATTCGCATCTTTGCGACTAAAGTCGCGAAGATACTCCATCTTGGCATAAAAAAGAAACAAGTTTCTTTTGTTCTACGCTTGATTTTTCGTATCTTTGTAGGCAAATCTGAAATCAAAAGCTACAAACTATCATATGAAAAGATTCATCTCGTTTATTAGTATGGCATGGTTCTTGGCCACGACCATGTGTGCGCAAAGTGCAGAAAACTATTCCGGCACCGTCATCAGCGACGAAGGCGCATGGTGTTGGTTTGCCGACTCTCGGGCTATATATTATAAAGGTGTTGCCTACGTGGGCTATATCGACGTACATGGAAACGTGAAGGCAGCACAGATGACGGTTGGTGCCGACGGAGTCAGCAAGAAAGAAGAGGTACTCGTGCGTAGCTACTTCCAACCCGACGACCACAACAATCCAACCTTCCTCGTGCTTCCCGACGAGCGCATCATGATCTTCTACACCCGCCATACCGACGAGGCCAAGATATGGTATCGCATCTCGCGCAAGCCTTTGGACATCACGCAGTTGGGCGACGAGAAATACCTGACCACGGCCAACAACACTACCTACCCATCGCCTTTCATTCTTAGCGACGATCCTGACCACATTTACCTATGCTGGCGAGGCATCAACTGGCATCCCACTATTGCACGGTTAACCATGCCCGACAGCAACGACAACTGCCGTTTCGACTTCGGACCCAAGCAGATTGTGCAGTCAACGGGTGCAAGGCCATATGCCAAGTACCACAGTAACGGCAAGGACAAGATCTACCTTAGCTACACCACGGGACATCCCGACAACGAACAGCCCAACTGGCTGTACTTCAACGTCATCGACATCAACAAAGGCAATGGTCCTATCCTGCGCGACATCAACGGCAAACAACTGAGCATCATCAACAACGGGACGTTTGCCGTGAACAAGACCACGACTTATGCCAACAACTATCCGTTGACCGTCGTCGACAAGACCGACAACATCCGTAACTGGGTGTGGCAGATATCCCTCGACAAGGACGAAAATCCTGTCATCGCATTTACACACATTGACGACGCAAAGACCACCCACGTCTATTGGTATGGCCGATGGACTGGTTCTGAGTGGCAGCGCACATGGGTGCAGTATGCAGGACATGCCTTCCACCAGAACTGGAATTCCACCGAACGTTGCTATTCGGGTGGCATGGCTATTGACCCTGAGAACACTGGCGACCTCTACCTTTCCATCCCCACCAAGAACGGTGCCTATAACAAGGACGGTGTCTACGAGATTTGGAAGTATAGTATCAGCAGCGACGGAAAAGTGACTGGTTCTGAGCAGGTTACCCGCAATTCCGTTAAGAACAACATGCGCCCGTTCGTCATGCCTGGAGCTGAGGGAGCCAAGCTGCGTCTGCTTTGGATGAACGGCGACTACTATTACTGGATGGTCAACAAGAACTATCCCAGCGGCTATCCCACCGATGTGCGTATGCACTGCCCCTACGACGAGGCTTCAATGACGTTGCCCACCCTGGCTCCCGTCTATCGCGACGTTCCCAATGCTGCCATTACTAACGATAGTCCCGTCAATATCGATCCTCTGGGCGACGGCAAGAGCAGTGCATCGTTCGCCATTTTCCTCAACTGGGCACTTGATGCCGACAACTACGGAGGAACAATGCTTACGATGGGCGACCTTGAATATGGCGTGAACAAGCAGACTTTGAAACCCTATGTGAAGATAGGCGACCAGACATTCAGCAGCCAGAACATGCTCTGCACGTCGGATGCTTGGAAGACAGGCGCAACGGGAACTGACGGCAAGTCGTATATGACGAAGATGGGGCTGTTCAATACAGCCATCAGCTATGATGCATCGACGAAATTGCTCACCGTCTATCGCAACGGACTCATCGACCAGCGTTTTGAAACCGATGGTCTCAAACTCGCACCGTTCACAGTGGGCGGATTCACGGGGAGCCTTGTCAGTGTAACAGTCTATGATGACGCTGCAGGAATCAGCTTCCTCGACCAACAATTGGCTGAGGCACAGCTCGATGCCATTAAAGTACCTGCTGACGTTTATACCGACATCGTACTGCCGACCGCCACTGCCGATGGAAAGTCTATCACTTGGACTAGCAGTCAGACATCTATTATCACGGCAAAAGGCATCGTTAAGTTGCCGCAACAGCCTACATCCGTCACGCTGACGGCAAAGACACAAGCCGGCCAACGTAGCTTTACGACTACGGTCCATCCACGCGACATCAGCAACAACCTGCGCTATCAGCACGACGAAGTCATCGACCTGACACGCAACACAGAGACCGGCTTCAGTACCAACCAAAGCCTGACCGCTCCGGCGGGATTGCTCAGCGGACTGCGCTCCTACACGTTTCTGCTCACTGCCAATGCCAAGCGGTTGACCAAGCAGCCACGTTTCTACGACTTTGGTTGCAGTTCGGGCAACAGCGTGTTTCTTCGCGCCAACCAACTCTCAGCAGGTATCAAGTTGAACGGCGGCACTACGACGATGCTGAATGGAAAGACCTCCCTGCAAGTTAATCGCGACTACAAGCTGGCTGTGACTTTCGACGCGGCCACGAAAAAGACCAGCATCTACATCGACGGCGTATTGGATGCCTCTGGTACTGCCAATCAAGCTGAGCCTTATCAATTGGTCGAGGCAGCTACTGACAGCCGCAACTACATTGGCCGAACGCAATGGTGGGACAGCAGCTACAGCGGCGACAATGCTGACTTTGCCGGCACCATCTGTGGTTTCCGCCTTTACGACATCGCTCTTACACGCGAGGAGATTGGCCAAGTGCAGAACGAGATTGACGGCATCCAATTAGTAGACAGCGACAGAAGGCAGACCGCCGATAATTCCATCTACGACCTGCAAGGCCGCCGATTGGGCAACGATATGGGTATGTTGCAGCACGGCATCTTCATCAGTCGTGGACAGAAGTTTGTGAAATGACAACCTAAACCAACC
>JAEEGF012402534.1_pt1 | contig 11571 bp, 11 predicted proteins | sample 9134171 | NCBI WGS metagenome assembly JAEEGF01 (sample SAMN16246542, study PRJNA631951) | gut metagenome | biome: gut microbiome; feature: rumen; material: AP-attached | host: Bos | place: Iran: Karaj | collected 2018-10 | reverse complement strand
AAGTTGTGGCGCCTCTCGTCCCGTCCGGTAGCAACTCAAGGCCGGGATAACCGCAGTCAGGACCGGCGAAGCTATGGAGCAACTTGACCCTGTACTGGCCGGAAAGGCCGTCAGTGGCATCCCTGTAGGTCCCCACCCAAGCCACGAAATGACCCTTCGTGGGGCTATTAGGAGCCATATCCCTGAAAACTGAGATCAGCCTTCCGTCAGGAAGGTAGCGGATCATGTGCCTGTCACCTGTGAGCCCCCATGGAGCCTCCCGCATAGTCGTCCATGTCGCTCCCTCGTCCTTCGAACCCATGAATAGGGAACATCCTTTCCGTTGGTTCTCACGAGCCAAGCAAATGAGTGTCTTCCCGTCCGGGGAACAGAACACGCAAGGCTCGCAAGGAGATCGTCCAGGATATTCACCGACAAGGGTGGACTCGTCCCAAGTCAGTCCCCCGTCATGGGAGACCGCCTGCCAGATTTTAAGCGGAGCCCTGTCACGATCCGAATTCCCCCGATGGTACATTCCGAGATAATCCCCGTTGTTGAGCCGGATTATGCTGGTGAAGGCCATTATGCATGGCTTGTCGAGCACCTTGACCTCGCTCCAAGTCTTTCCGCCGTCCTCGCTGACTGAATAAGCCATATCCCGGTAGGCTTGCCCGGTCTCAACCTGAGCGAACACGAACAGTCTCTGAACTCCCTTATTGTCAGTGAGTTTGTAGATACTGGGACAATTTACCATGCCTTCCCATTCCTTTGGAGCCGGCTGGTTGTGCCAGGTGAGACCACCGTCATAACTGAAGCCTAAGAAAGCGGCCGCCCCGCCGTGACCATTCGACCATGTGCAGATCATCGTCTTCCCGTCGTCCATCAGGACGGTGGTCGGATGGCCGTTGTAAAGTTCAGGAGAACCTGCGGCCACGACGACCTGCCTGTGCTTCTGGCCTGAGATGTCAGCCCATGGGAGGTTGCACCTGTCACCTTGGGCTGCCAGCGATAGTGAAGCCAGCAGGAATAACAATAGGGAAATCAATGAAAACGGTCTCATTAGCTCTACAGCGACAGGACCGCCAGCACGTCAATCAACTCCTTATTGATAGGCTTGTCCATTTTGACAGCCCTCTGGATGGGCACATAGACAATCTCGTCGTTGGAAATTCCGACCATGATGTTGCGCTGCCCCTCCATCAGAGCCTCGATCGAGGCGTAACCCAGACGGGAGGCAAGGATGCGGTCGTAAGCGCTCGGCGTCCCTCCCCTCTGCAAGTGACCCAGGATGGTGACCTGGACATTGAATTGAGGATATTCATTACGGACACGGTCAGCGTAGTACATCGCCCCGCCGTGGCCGTCTTTCTTGGACTCGGAGACAATCACGATCGAGCTGTTCTTACTCTTGCGCATCCCCCTGCCGATGAACTCGGCGAGCTGGTCAACATCGGCCTTGTCCTCGGGAATGATTGCGGCCTCCGCACCGGAAGCTATCGCACTGTTCTGGGCCAGGAAGCCAGCGTCACGTCCCATAACCTCGACGAAGAATATCCTGTCGTGGGAATTGGCCGTGTCGCGGATCTTGTCCACGCACTCGACTATCGTGTTGAGAGCGGTGTCGTAGCCGATCGTGTGGTCAGTGCCATAGAGGTCGTTATCTATCGTGCCAGGCAATCCGATAATCGGGATGTCATATTCCCGGGCAAACTGCTGAGCGCCTGTTAGTGAGCCATTTCCGCCAATCACGATCAACGCGTCGATCTCGTTCTTGACCATATTCTCATAGGCTCTTTTCCTTCCTTCAGGCTCCAGAAAAGCCTTGCTGCGGGCGGTCTTCAGGATGGTTCCGCCCCTCTGGATCGTGTTCGACACCGAGGACGAGGTGAACTCCTTGAACTCCTCATTGATCAGACCTTCGTAGCCACGATAGACCCCGATGACCTTCATGTTATTGAATATAGCCGCCCTGGTGACGGCCCTTATGCAAGCGTTCATTCCAGGAGCGTCTCCACCGGAAGTCAGAACGGCGACTTTCTTTATCTCTCGCATATGCTTTGTCAGTTAATAGTTTGCGGCCCCTTCTCGGCCAAAAAACAAATATACATCTTTTCCCGTATTTTTGTACAAGGTGGGAAAATAAGCTGGGGACCTTGCACAGAAAACAAAACCCCACCTTGAACACGAAAAACATTGTCAGAACGCGAAGCCGGCACCGACAGTGAAAACAGGCCGGAAAGGGCCGGCTTCAGGCCGGGCGGTGAGATAAGAGACCCCTCCCAGGAGGCTGAACTTTCCGATATGGAAGACCGCTCCGCCGTCAAGAAGCAACCCGGCCGCGGAATAATCCCGAACTTTTGCCCAGGCTCCATGAATATCGTTCCAGCAAAGAGTCGAGCTGCCATAACCGGCTCCAGCGTAAAGATCCATCCAAGGAGTGACAGTCCGGACAACACCTGCCGAGGCCGAATACTCACCTAGACGCTGGCCGCCCTTCGCCTCGAAACGAGCCTCCCCGCCGGTAGTCCCATCGGAAAGGATGTCGTAAGCGTAAAGCTGTGATTTCAAATTGGTTCTGAGCGAAACATAACCGCCCCATTGGCCCCGAGTCATCGCCAGGAATAATCCTCCTTGGCGGGTATCACCAAGAGACAATGTGGGGAGGATATTTATTCTTTTAATTGACAGAACCTTCGTTTCGCCTTTGGCTACACTCTGGATGACACGACTGTCATCCCATATAATGGTGCCGCTGTCATTCTGAGCAAAGCGAAGAATCTTCCTCCCATACACAGCCGGAAGCGGCTCAAGTTTGACCCGAGCCAGACGCAAGACCGGTCCGTCAGTGGTGGCCGGTGGTTCGACAGGCTCACCAACCGGTCGTTGGGGCTCACCAGCCGGATTCCCCGGTCCCTGAGCTTGTCGAAGGGCCGGTGGTTCGACAGGCTCACTAGCCGGAACCGAACCATCATAAGAACGCCGGATCCGCTCGAACCGATCCCTCTGAGCCTTGGTCATCTTCCCGGAAGATTGCTGAAGCATATTCCTCAAACGCCCTAACTCACCGAACAAGGAAGTCACTGATTTCTGTGACACAGGCTCCCCTGCCGCTACCTTGTCCCTCAACGCCTTACACTGGGCGGTAATGCTCTCATAACGGTCAAGCACAGAGTCCCAGTCATTCTGCGCCGATGCCACGCCGGAGCTTGCGAACAGGCAGAAAACCAAGATCAATGTGAACATGAACCCCCTCATATTACCGGATAATCAGCAAAAAACACTATCTTTGAACTCATGCCAGAAGATTCCACTTTCTTTCCGGATACCTCCACAGACAGTCACAGCCTGCCAGACCCTTCCAGTCATGGCCGACCTGACCCTTCCGGTCATGGCCGACCTGATCGGCCATCTCCCAGCCTCGTCCACTCCTCCGCCGCAGGCTGGAGCGAAATCTGGCTCATTGACAAAGACGGAAGATTCCGAGCCCTCAAAGCCCTGAAGCCATGCTTCAGAGGACAGACTCGTTACGAATCCCTCCTCAGGAAGGAATATGAGATCGGCTACAGCCTTTCCCACACCGCAATCCGAGAAGTCTATGACTTTAAAGATATTCCAGAACTGGGTAACTGCATCGAGATGGAATGGATTGACGGAATCACCCTCAACGATTTTCTTTCCAAAGGTCTGCCCGACAAGGTCACTGGCAGGAAGATTGTCACCCAGCTCTGTGACGCCCTGGGCTATCTCCATTCCAAACAAATCATCCACAGGGACATCAAACCATCCAACATACTCATAACCCACAACGGGAACTATCTCAAACTCATTGACTTCGGGTTTTCCGACGCTGACTCCTGGTCTATTCTCAAAGGGCCTGCCGGTACCGCGAGTTTCGCCGCTCCAGAACTCCTTTCGGGTGGTCCGGTCGACAACCGGACTGACATTTGGTCGCTTGGAAAAGTGATCGCTTTGCTGCTTCCAGATGAGAAACGGATTATCAGCCGTTGCTTGCGGGACAATCCCGCTGATAGGTTCCAAGACGTGGCGGAAGTGAAGTCCGCCCTCTTCCGGCAGCATCATAGATGGCCCATTCTGATAGCCTCGATGGCTGTTCTGGCCGCGATAGCTTTCTTGTGTGTCAAATCCTGGAGCCGATGGTTCGACTCCACTGATCAACCTGCCCAAACGGATGTGGAAGAAGTTGACACCCTCGACTTCGTCGATGCCAGCGCCATCGACGAACTGTTCCGCCAAGCCACGGAGATGATTGACGATGCCGGTTCTCAATAGACTTTAATATCTTTGATTCCAGCCTTTCTTCCCGCCACATATTCGGGTAGGGTCTTCCCATCCCGGATTATTCCGGAAATATACAAAGGCTGTCCTTTCATAAACTCTTTGACCGAGAACTTGTCCCGGGAACGAAGCTTCGACGTTCCAGAATCAAGCACCTCGAACTCCTGCCCGGAAATGTGCCTCAAACGCACCTCCCTGTCTGGTAACCAGCTGACAATCAACTCTTGACCAGGTTTCAAAGACTCACTCTCCACCGTCTCGACACTCAGGAATGCCGAACTGTCCTGGAGCTCGACGCATAGGTTCCTGAAACCTTCCCTGCCGATATAATTGGACAAAATGTCAAGGGTTGTGATCCGTGGTTTCGGTTTCAAAGACATATATCCATAAAGCCTCTTGAGGGTGGAAGTTGAGACTATCTGGCCGGTCTCTTCCTCTATCTTCGAGGATAACGACTCGAAATCCTTAGTCGAAGCGACGGGGCCACCGAACTTCTCGGCAACCGACTTCAGAAGGAATTCTATTTCCGGAGTGTTCTCATTCATAGTAATCAAATTTTGCTTTATCGTCTTTGGTAATATTCCCGATCACCTGGCCTTTCGCGATCTTGATCGTTGTGAGATTAGGACAATTCGAGCAATCCAAATTGTTGATTTTAGGACACTTGGAAAGGTCTAGCTCTTTGATGAGGGTGCCCGCGCAGCGGAAAGACACGAGTTTGGGATTAGAAAGGGTAATGGTCTCGAGAGGGTTGTCGGCGCAATGGAACTCATCAAGAATGTCAAGGCCGCTGACATCAATCGTCTTCAACTTATTGTAGGAGACCTGGAGCAGAGTCAGTTTAGTGAATGACTTGACATCAATCTCAGTCACCTCATTGTAGTCCAGACCCAGGTAGTCCAAGTCGGGTTGATCACCCAGGCTCAGTTTCGAAATGTGGTTATGGATCAGGTGAATATGCTGGAGTTTCGGGTTGCCCGTCAAATCGACCTGAGTAAGTTTACCATAATTCTTCTCATCCTTCCTTGTCCCTTGGGCGTGGAGATAATTCAGATTCGGGAAACCTTGGATTCCATCAAGTGTGGAGATATTATCCGTTGATAATTCAATCTTGGTTATAGCTTCGGCCTCACTTCCGCCAAGGCTGCCATCTTTGTTTGAATCATAGTTCCAAAGCAGCCATGCCAAAAAGGTAGTATCCGTGACGCTCACTTCAGGCTGCTCGGGCTGCTGAGGGTCTTCAGGCTGTTGGGGGTATTCGGGTTGATCTGGTTGATCTGGTTGTTCGGGTTGCTCTGGCTGTTCGGGCTGTTCAGGTTGTTCGGGTTGTTCAGGTTGCTCTGGCTGTTCGGGCTGTTCGGGCTGTTCGGGCTGTTCGGGTTGTTCGGGCTGTTCGGGCTGTTCGGGTTGTTCGGGCTGTTCAGGCTGTTCAGGCTGTTCAGGCTCATCTCCCCCGTTGGCAACAGCCACAAGTTGCCCGGGATCCGGTAAGTCACGAGTGCAAGCCACAACCGCCGAACCAAGCAATGCGATGACCAGAAACAACAACAGAGGCCACCAGAACCATATTACCCTATCCGAAACGATCATAAAAAGGTCATTCTCCACAAAATTAGGAATATTTATCCGAATATGCGCCCCCAGCCACTCCCGCACAGTCAAATGACCCAGTTATGACCCACAATCTCGAAGTCCTTCCCGCATTATGCCACCGCCGAATTCCTGCCCGCAATTCCTCACTGCCTGCAATTTGCCCGCGCCGCACCTGGCCCCCTTTCCAATAGGCTATTTCTATCTTACCGATGATCAATAAGTTGCAAGAGGACTTCTGGAAGGCCTGCCCTTTTCATAGTGGGCCTTCCAGCGAGAACTACAGAAACACTTGTGTTTCAAAGACTTACAAGATACAACCTGGAAGGCATCTGAGTGTTTCATTCGTAGAGCAGCACTATAGGATTCTCTCCAGCATTTCTTTTTCGACACCCAACAGCCTAGCCAGTTGAGCCTGACCTGCCCCGAAACGAAAGGAGACAATTCGGGCAAGGCGAAGCAACTCTTTTCGGTCCAAACCCAAGATTGACTTCCTATGGAACTCATTGACACATACATCCTTGATTCTCTCTTGAAGCTCAGCATCGGAGAAAGTGACTGTCTCATGTATTCCGTGCTGCTCCTCGACCTCAGCTTCCAAAGAGTATTTTCTCAATAGGTCGAAATACTCAACACTGCTCATGAATCTGGCAGATGCCTCTGAAAAAGACACAAAACTTGTATTAAGTATTCTTCCGTCAAGGTACTCATAAGTGTCCGGAATCAGCATTTTAGTTTGGAACAGTTCCCTTCTTCTCTCCACGCCCAAGTCCCTAACCTGTGCGCCTGAAGGCAGCGAGGTTTTGAAATACACATCTGCCGAGCTCCAAAGGTAGGCATCCGGTGAAGCGATCCGGGCTTTATATGGGTTACGATGAATGTAGCAAATCTCTCTCTTCATTTGAGTGTCAGACATAACAGCGACAATGTCAAGATCTTTCCTCCTAAGGACTCCGGAGAAACCATGTGCGGCCCCAAGCATTTGCGCAAGCCTGTGTATCACACGGTCATAATAGTCAAGACAATCGTCAAGACGCCCAGAAAGAAGTATGTGGATGTGATTGTCCATCAGGCAGTAAGCGATGATTTTCACTCCTGAACCAGGCAGAAGAAGAGCCAGAGTGTTAATCCCTATGATAAAGTCCTTCTTCGAGCGGAATAACCGGCGAGTCTCCTGATGGGAGGATGAAAAGTGGTAGCAACCACGTAGCCCATTGAACGGGTCGATAAAATCAGAGCGTTTCATAGTGTTTAGAGTTTATTTTTCGTAAAGGTACGGCTTTGCTGGCTAATATCAAGCGATACTGTCTGGAATTATCGCAGATTACATTGAAACAGCAAGGCCTTCCAGAGCAGTTCTTGATAACATCTTACTTATCAAACAGTTAAGCAAGAGCGTTCTGGAAGGCCCCCACCAAAGACAGTAGACCTTCCAGATCGCTTTTCGTAAGAGGCTGATAAACAATTGTTTCCGCAAGCAGACCTGGAAGGCTATCGCTTCACCTTAAGCTAACCCTTCCCCACCACTTTATGGGTTCCATTTTCGAAGGTTATCTCGTCAAGGGTCAAGACTTTAGGGGAGTCGTAGATGCGACGGACCAAATCAAGATGATCCTCGGTAGAGCGGTGGCCACCGATGAAATACCCCCAAACCATAAACCAAGTCCATGAAGGTTGCTGTTCAAAGACGGAAGGATCCTTAGGCAGTTGGCCTATCTCGCCCATGGAAATCGGCTTGCCGCCACCCAGCTGAACCAACTCGTCGTGATGTGATTGCTTGTAGTCCCAACCATATATGTCAGCGGAAAGGACATCAACATATTCATTTCCTGGATAGAAATCAGCATAAGGGAAAGCGTCATCATTCTCTTTGACTCTGGGAGCATTGGGATCCCAGACCCAAAGAAGATTGTCAAGCCCCTTCTTCGTATAATATTCGTAGGTCATAATCCAGAGACGCTTGAATCCATTCTCTCCGGGTTTGTTTCCCCACCAGAACCAGGCACCGTTCATCTCATGGTAGGGTCGCCAAAGCACAGGAACCCCGGCATCTCGCAACTGCATCAAGTAAGGGATAACAGTGTCCATCTCCCGCTCCCAGGCACCATGGAGATCCGTTCCGACGGTGCACAGCGCATCCCATTCTTCCTCAGAGGGTCCTGAGTCCATAGTCCAGACTTTGTCGCCGTTGCAATCATTCCCGTCAGTGTAACGAGGATCACAGCAATGCCACATAAGGGTGATTATCCTACCTTCAGCCCATTTGCGGATGGCCGTGTCCACGATGTCCTGACGAGCCTCCGAGACTGTACGCCCTGTCTGGACGCAAGGTTTGTCAAACGGCACGGTCAAGTTGAGAGGCCCTGCGTGCTGGTAGCGTTCCGCCCCATCACCTATATCATTGAAACTGAAATCGCAGCCCCAGACAACCGGTTGTTTACCAGTGATTGCCATAACCTCGTTATCGTAGCGTTCAATATCGCTGGAAAAGTTGTGTTGCCCGGCAAGAGTGTACTTCCCGCTGATGGAATATAGAAACTCCAGTAACTCCCTGGCTTCCTTGGTAGCTTTCGGATTCACAGGACGTTGGCTTTGGCTCTGGCAAGAACAAAGGGCACAGACTATAAGAAAGGCGGCAACTACACAACGGAGACGCATAACAGATAGATTAATATAGTGATTCGCAACAGGCATCAGAAGAACTTGGCAATCTCGTCGAGGGGCTTGCGGGTGGGTTTGACAGGGTCGCTGGCACGATGGCCGAGGGCTATTACCGCCATAACCGTCTCATTTTCAGGTATTCCTAAAAGAACACGCAGGGCATCCGAATCCCGCATGCCCATAATCAGGGTGTCAAGCCCCATGGCACGAGCCTTCATGACCAGATAAGAGTTGCTCAAGCCGTTGTCATAAGCGCCCCATCCATCGCCTATCTCATTGGTCTGATCCCCTCGAAAATACCCGGAAAGACCTCTGACATAAGTCGATACGATGAAGACAGGTGCTCCTGCCGTACTCTGCTTATTGCGTTCGCCGATGAGTTCCCTTACAGCATCTGCCTTATCGGGACTGATGGCCACATAGAAGCGGCTCGGCTGAGAATTGGTCCAAGACGGTGCGTCCTGAGCGGCGGTGAGGATTTCCCGGACCTGGGCCTCAGTGACTTCTTTGGAGGGATCGAAATCCCGGATGCTTCGGCGAGTCGCCAACACATCATCGAAAGAAACGGCCGTGGCCGCATCCTTATTCTCCTGCCCGCAAGACAGGACCGCCAGAAGGGCGATAGCGATTAACAAATACTTTCTCATGCCGCTAAGATAGCGTATTTCAGGGTTTTAAGCAACAAGCGCGGCTGGTTAATTGATTTCGGGACGATTTGTTGAGGCCTGCCACCGGCACTTTTGTATCTATCTGAATATGAATGACTTCCCTAGAAGCCGGTGGCAGGCCCCATTGTATTTCATGTAGCCTGCCACCCTCCCTTCTCGAAGCGTTTGATATTCAACCCTTTACAAAGCCCCTGTTGGCAGGCCTCGACCAGCACATCTCCCCCCAACCCGGCAAATGACCCAGTTATGACCTTGATTGAAATTGTGTGATTTGGGATATTTGTGAATTATAGAATCAAGACTAGTAATTGGATAGCACTATGGCACTTTTCACAATCACTACCAAACGCCGTAAAATCTGCAACGGAATGCAGATCGAGCCTGGGATGACCGTGCAAGTGGTCTCCCCATACAATAATCCCGTCACTGTCAACGGCGGCCAGGCCGTCGAAGACGCCTTCCAGCGCATGTTCGGCATCTCCCTCAAGAAAGCCAACGCGCTGAATATGTCGGATTTAGAAGTAACGAAATAGTCGCGACTTTACCCATACACACTAACACATTATTTATTAATCACTTACAATTATGCCACAATCATTCGAAGACATTCTCACCTCCATGCTAGAGGCATATGAGGACAAAGGAGAACAACCCTTTGGCGAATTCCTTGACGAACAAGTTGAACGGCAGGGATTTGACGAGGAGAGCAAAGAGGACATGAAAAAAGCCTTAGACTTGGTTGACAAGCTGGATGGCAATTACAGAGGACTCCAAGAAGCAAAAAAGAGGGGTGTATCCCGCAGACAATGGCTAGAGAACTCTCTCGAAGAAATAATGGAAGGAAGAACTGATGAAGAAAAAGAAATGATTATGAACGGAATCATCGGAAAACTTGAAAATCAGGAATCATCACATATTGAAAATCAATAGACTATCTTATTATGGGGAATAATATCAACATTGAAGGTAACTATGATGGAAGCCGAGAGATAGAAAGCCATCTCTCTACCATGTCCCTTATTGACTCCATCTTGCTTGAAGAAGAGCTCAAGTCAACTACTGAAGAGGAAAATGCCGAGAGTAAAGCAATGCAAGCATACCTGGATGCCGCCATTGGTAGTGAAAAAGAGACTGACATAAAAAAAATTATCATTGCGGCGGCCATTAAATCAAAGCAGGAAGGGACACTACCCTTCGAGGCTTCCGACCATACGGTGGAGCGTATTGTCGCTATCATAGACTCCGGGCTTAGAAGAGCCAAGTTAGCATACCTGGCTGGAAAAGGAGAACTTGAGCCTTTGGAAGCGATTGATGCTCTTATTGACTCTTATGCAGTCCGAATGGAGACTTTTGTGTCTTTGGCTATTGAAAAAGGGCTTCCGATTCTAATTGATCGTGTCTGCGATTATATTGATGTGGCATATCCTCCAGCAAAAGCGTTCACGCCTATTATAAGAGTTGTTACCAAAAAAGTAGTCACGCCTGTGGCCAATTACGTTCGAAAAGGCATACGGGTTATAGCCCAGAAAGCGAAGGCCGGAATCAAAGCTGCAGTACAGATCGGAAAAGCCTGGTTGGCAGAAAAGGCGGAAAAACTATTTAAGACCGCATAATGATCTTCGGAATAAAGCCTGTAAGAATCAGGATAAAGTCAGGAGGGGAAGAGCATATGACTCTGGAATCCCTACTTAATTCATTTGCCATCGAAGATGTTGTGGATCTTCTGGATGGAAGATTGGCACGATGGCTCAACCAGCAGGGACACAAGGAATTGGCGGAAAAGATTGATAATTTGCCACGCTCAGATGATTTTCTCCAGGACGAAGCATCTTGCATCAAATTGACAACCATCTTATTTTCAGATATTCCAGAGAATAAGAAAGGATCACTCAAGGCAATCTCTATATACTGGCAAGAAAATGGCCAAAAGAAAAATGCTGCCAATCTAGTCAAATCTATACTCACAGAAAAAGTCAAGATCAGTGATAAAGATATAATCGACATGGCAGTTAAGGTTGAAAATAAGGAACTTAACGTGCCGGATGATTTCCATCGCGATGATCTGCTTGTTCTCCTAGAATCAAAAAAAGAAATAGTTGAGAAAAACCTTGATTACAAAGTCCTCTACGGCATTCTTCTCATTAAGAATAAGAAAATAAAGGAGGGCCAGAAAGTACTGAATGAAATTATTCAAACGACTCCGATTTCAGATTTGGATAATGAATCTATAAAAAAGGCGAGAAACTACCTAAAAACAATCCCGAAAGATGACCTCGTTGTTTGCCCCAGCGACAAGCAGCTTTCTTGTTATGTAGGGAATGGTAAGATGTTCACCACATTCACTAGAAAAGATCATGATGAACTACTTTCCTACTTC
>JAEEGF010795819.1_pt1 | contig 11571 bp, 21 predicted proteins | sample 9134171 | NCBI WGS metagenome assembly JAEEGF01 (sample SAMN16246542, study PRJNA631951) | gut metagenome | biome: gut microbiome; feature: rumen; material: AP-attached | host: Bos | place: Iran: Karaj | collected 2018-10 | reverse complement strand
ATCAAACGGCAGCTTCGCGACGCGGACTCCGAGGCGGCGGCCTATGGACGTCGCCGTTCTTTGGAACTTACCTTCCAAGAGGATCCGGGAAAGATCGTCACGACGCTTGTCGCCCTGAAGAACGGCGACAGCCGATGGGCTACCATTGTCAAATACCTTTTCCCGTTCATGAAGACACCGTACAACCTGCTGCGGCAGGGCATCCGCAAATCCCCTCTGGGGACGTTAAGTCTTCTGGACGAAGGAGTTGACATCCTTCGCGGAAAACGGCAGGCTGATTCCGACTTCATCGCCCACGCAGCTGAACAGGTCGTGGCTTGGTCACTTGTCGGCATGGCTCTCGCCATGGGCGGAGGCGACAACGACGATGAACCTCCACGCCTGATTGGATCCTCGAAGGGAGGGGCGGCCGGCGAACGTATGTTCCTCGGGCAGCATGTTCCGGCCTATTCCATTCGCATCGGCGACAAATATTACAGCTACAAGCGGATAGAACCGCTATCCACCATGTTGGCTCTCATCGCCGACGGCTTGGAGTCATACCGTATGGCCAAGACGGAGGAGGGAGCATCAAAGGCTCTCCGCCAGATGTTCACGGGAACGGCCCGCCTGATTGGCGAGAAATCCTACCTCAACACATTCTCCCAAATTGTCCAGCTCTTCGACGAACCGGAGCGCAGCATCGGCTCATGGGCGACCGATTTCACAGCCAGCTGGATGCCGAACGCCGTCCGCCAGATGTCCAACTCATTCGACGACTATCGCCGCGATCCATCCGTTCATACATCCGGCGTCCGCTGGTGGCGTGACCAGTTCCATGTCACGCTTTCCAAGGCCGGAGTCATACGGATGGCCCCGAAAGTCGATTGTTTTGGCCGCCAGATCACAAAGGATGAAGCCGAAAAGGCAGGCCCGGGCGACATCCTCTGGCGCCTTCTGGTTCCTGCCAATACCAAGGCGGCCGACGCGATGGATCAGGCGGAAAAAACAATCTGGAACTGGAATATCCGAAATCCGGATGTACAGTATTGGCCTGGCGTGGCGAACTATCGTTTTTCATCCGACGGCGTGAAATACGAAATGTATGGAAAGGACTATTCCGACTTCGCCATGGAATCCGGGCGACTGGCCCATCGTCGCATTCTGGAGCAGATCAACAGCGGACAGATCAAGGCCGACAAGCCCCGCGAATCTGACATCGCCGCGATCAAGACGATCATTAACGGCGCCAGAAAGCAGACACGCGAAAAGTATGTTAGACAACATCGATGCGAAAAAATAAAATAGGAATATACATCTTCAACACACTTTTACACACAAGACTGACATTAATTAAATAAATTCACCCCAAAAGAAGCTATGGAATCATATATGAATTATTATATTAACCAATTGATAATAAACGATGTATAAAACTGGATAAATATGGCAGAGGTAAGAAACGGCAGACTTGAAAACCGCCGTAGGCTTATACCTACCGAGGGTTCGAATCCCTCTCTCTCCGCCATTATTTATTATTGTAAAGGAAAGCCCACCCAAGCATGTCTTGCTCGGGCTTTCTCATGTCGTCGAAACGGCTCAAACATCCACTATCAGCCGGTTTTTTTAGTATGTTTTGCTTTCAAGTCTGTTTTTTGGACGTTTTTAAGTTTTTCAGCGGCCGCATAAAGCCATAAGGCCGCCAATCCCTCCCCCATTTGTAAGAGCCAGTGAAGCTCTACAACCTTCACAACACCCTCTCCTGCCATTGACTCCCCGCCATCTTCCATGAGACTGACAAATGTCAGCCATCGCGGAAACGACGGTACTTTTCGGTATTCTTTAGTGGAAATCATCGTTTTTTAGTAGATTTCACTAGGTCGGAATCTTGCGCCTCCGCCAAGATGTGGTACATTTCATACGTTATATGTTTGTACCACAAATAACGAGGAGACACCGCCATGAAAAAGAAACAAAACACTCTGAACGACCGCGAAATCGCGGCGGGATATGCGCGTCTTGGCTTGCAGAAAATGTACAATGAGCCATACAACCCGGAACAGCAATATGAGAAATTCAAACAGTGCACGATCTACACGGACAACAGCCCTTGCTACGCCACCGGCGACACCAGAACGGATCGCAGAATGTAGGAGCCCAAATGCCATCTTGGAACGAAATACAAAATGAAATCAACAGAATCCCGTCGGCCCACGACATCGTGAGACGAGGATATCTGCAACAACTGGCAAAGATGACAGGCCGTAACGTCATCGCCTACTATTCAGGATGGCTCCAGCATCCCGAAAACCAGCAGACATCGATCACGGATGCCGACAAGGACGGATTTATGAATGCCGTGTACAAGATGGACAAGACCAAGGGGCTCGACCTGCTTCTGGTAATGGCGGATCTCGAAATCACCGCTGCATGTCACATAGTCGCCCTTCAGAAGGTTGTTCAGACAGGACTCGCCCATCCGCCCGAATACCTTGCAGCGGATCCAGTTCGTTTCCTCCTTGTCAGCATATCCGGACTTCATGCCGACGACGAACTCCGTCCACGCCGCCCCGCTCTGCAGCTGCTTTGTTTCCGGACTGTTTCCCAAATACCCTGAAATGGTCATCACCGCGTTACCCATGTCGTTTTATCTCCTTTCATTCAGTTCATCATCCTCGTCGGCGGCCTTGAAGACCACATGCATGAAGCCAAGGATGGCGGCCGTCGCCAGCCCCCCCCCGACCACGACGCCGAGGACAAATATAATCAGTTTGTCAATAAACATTTGGAACTCTCCTTTCGTGCCGTGCACGTCAAGATGTTGGCCCCTGCGGGAAGCTCCCGCCCGATCACGAAGCAGAACCACCGCCCATGCGACTGGACAAGATGGCCGCATCCGACGCAGATGTCGCGTCTAGCCTTGACGGGGGGGGTATTCATGATTTTTTTCTCCCCGTATCCGGATCGACGCCGTTCCGATAGCACCACAGGTAGTAGTCCGCCCAGCAGCCCTCCTGGTCGGACTCGCACATCTCGTCGTCAAAACAATTCTCCGCCTGGATGTTGTAGTCCTCCGCCGAGATTTCGCCATTGGCCAGCTCCTCATCCGCGTCGTCCTTGCGGTTCCGACAGTGGCGGCAGAAGTAGTCCTTGCACCGATGGCGAGGGCATTCGTTTTCATCGTACCACGTATAGAACTTCTTGACGAGGAACGCCAGTTCGTCGCGGCTGAGTTTCGGGACGTCCTTCACGGCCAGCGGAAGCGGGAGTTCGCCGTCCGCCTCGTTCAGCCGGCGGAGCCGCTCGATGAACTGCCGCAGTTCGCGGATCATCTGGGGCACGGCCGTCCCGAATTCCCAGTCATCCGGAGGCTCCGCCGCGAAGGCCATCTTCCCTATCTCCTCCATGATTTCCATGTAATGTTTCGTTTTGTCGTTCATGCTTCACCTCTCGCCTTCATCAACACCTTGATAACTCTCTGCGCCAACATGGCTTGATAATCAGGAATGATATTCTTATGCAGTATTTCCTTTAAAAGGTCGTACATTTCCGGAGCGGCAGAGATTAATGCGGCGTCATTAAAGCCGTTGTCTCTTCCGCACTTGCATATATATACCGTAGTCGGGGGGAAATCTGGGCCATCCTTCCCTTTCCATTCAGTTGTAACCCAGTCTTGGTGTTGAGTTCCGTGTGCTTTCCATGGCCCTTTTGTAAACCTAGACTCGTTCATGATTTACCTCCATATAATCGTTCCATCGTTCCCTGTGCGCTGCAACATTTGCGAGGATCCTTCGGGCATTCATTACTATCCTTTCTGTAGCATTCTGGGCACACCTTAACCCGCATCAACCACAAGAAGCAGCTCTGGCAATCCGACGCAATCCCTTCGCATCCGTCGCAGTGCCTGTTTGCCTCGAACAGGTTCTGGCAATGGATATGTGTGTTCCATTCGTAAACATCACCACATTCAAAAGACACCAAATGATTGTACTTCTGACCTGGCTCTATCGTATCAAGGCACCAGTCGCACTGACGCGGTTTTCGTGCCGTCCTAATCTTTGGTTGAGCATATTCCATTAGTCACTCCTCATAGATGTCTCGCTTATAGTGATCTGGATGGACAGCCTGGTCAATGTCAAGACAAGCATGGCCGATGCCTACCAGAAGAAAATCAACTGATTCAATCGCCGTCGGATGCGCTCCATCTTTTTTCAGCTTATCCAATAGTACGCCAAGCTCATTTCCTATCTCATTCAGACGTTTCTGGATTTTATTGTAATATCTATCGATTTTCTTGTCTTCATCCTGTGTCATCTGTCAATCCTTATGCTTCACCTCTTTCACAGTTTAAAAAATTCTTGGCCATTAGCCTGTTCACGTTCAATCCGCCTCCGAGCACGTGTCGCGGCCGCATTCCGGCGATGCTGCTCCCTGTCCAAGTCAAGATGGCATTTTTGGCACAGAGCTTTCAGGTTGCCGTAATCGTTGTTCGTCCTGTCGTGGTCCAGATGGGCGATTGTCAGAACAACTTTTACAGGCTCCGTCAGCATAACGCCTCCAGCTCCGAGCGGACCAAAATTGAAACGCATGGCAACGCGGCTCCGCATCACCGTCGAGCCATTCTCGACACCGCACATTTCGCAGCGGTTGTTCGCACGACGGAGTATGTCAGGCCGAATTCGCGTCTTCCAGTCGGGAGGGTATTTCTTGTAGTCAATAGGCATGATCTAGTTCCTTGTCCTTAAATAATTAAGCTCACAACAAAAGCTAATAACATCAAAAATGCTGCGAATAACATGAAAATGGCCAAAGACTCACCAGCTGATTCCTGGCTGCGTTTTCTTGACGATTTTCGTTTAAATTCAGTATCAACATGGACATAATGCCATTTTCTTTTATGTTTGTATGTATAGTAATAGAACCAGGCGCACATGTCCTTTACATCTCCCTCTCACTTCGACCACATATCCAAATGCTGATAGTGTGCTTGCACGTCGAGGCCGTTGATAAGGTTTCCATCGGCATCAATGAATTGCATGCCAAGCCCTTCGGTGTATCCATTGAACGTGTACGGCCGACCTTTGAACTTCAAGACCGCTCCCGGAACGAAGCCAAACTTGATAAGCTCGTTCAGAGCATCGAATAAAGTATTGTCCAAAAGGCGGTTATAACGTTCGATGACGTCTTCCATGTTCGATATTCCGTTCTGAAAGTCGCTGACAGCATCCGCAATCTTATCTTTCAATGATTGTATTTCGCTCATTATGCTTCACCTCTCGCCTTCTTGCATATTTTCACAGCTTCATCATATATTTTCTGTCCGGCATCGCCTAGTATTCTGCAATAACACTGTCCGGCGAATGTTTCGAAGAAATTTATAAAATCATACATTTCAGGGGCCGCGAGAATCAAATTGACGTTCGCCCTCCGCGTCTCGCTGTCCAGCCTGTAGCGAGGCGTCCCATAATACGGATTTCCATTACTGTTGCAATGGCCCTTTCTGGGAGCGACAACTGCGATTACATGCTTTCTGTCATTGACTTCTCGGATGACAGGCGAGTTTTCGTCATTGATGCACCACGGCCCCTTCGTAAACTTCGGTTCGTTCATGCTTTACCCCCTAAATCATTTTCAGGAAAGACGAACTTTCCAAGCTGCGCAAAAGCCGCCGATTCAATTTTCTGTTTAAGCCAAGTCGAAGACGGAGTCCAGCAAAAGCATGGATTCACTTTGTATTTATCAATCCAATCACACCGCTTGTGAAAAATGCAGTTGTCGCAACGTGGCTCTATTGAAAGGCTTACAATTTGATATGTCTCGCTCATGCCTTCCCTCCGTTCTTTTTCTTATCCTTCCACCAGTCCCTCAACTGGCCGACGACGGACAAATCCAGAATCATGTTCGGCGTATGAATCGCCCGCGTGAAACGCTCCTCCGCCAGGCGGTCTAGCTCCTTTATGACTTCGTCCTTCGTCTTGCCTTCAAAATCCATCGGCTCCTTGTCCAGTTCCTTGCGCAGCTCGTCGCACATGCGGACCAGCTCCTCCCTGGACTTGAACTGGCAGAACCAGATCCACTCATCGAAATCCATGTAGTTCATAAATCTTAACCTTTAATTAATTTTGCCCATTGTCCTCGGAATCACGCCGCCAAAGCGGCCAGATACAAAGCCCTGGCCAACGGCGGAGGAACCGCGTTCCCGATCTGCTTTTTCGCCTGCGTGTCCGTCCCCGCGAAACTGTATTCATGCGGAAAGCCCGTCGCGTCCGACAATTCCCGCATCGTCAGCATCCGGTAGGTAATGTCCAGCTTGAACCGCTGCCCGTCCGGCAGCGTCAGCACACGACCTTCCACCAGACCGAAGCGGTCCTTCGTCGTGATCGTGGCCAGCGGATCGCCGATGGCCGTCGCCCCGCGTTCGCTCCCGTAGTATTTCAGAAGGAACGGCTGGACAAGCCCGATGGCCCCGGCCGTCGCGATCGTCGGCGTCGGATTAGCGACGGGCTTCACGGTTCCGGCGGACTGCTGCGGGATGACAAGAGGCTGGATCAGGCTGTAGCGGTTCCCGCAGTCGATCACCGGCAACGGCGCCCCGACATCGTGGTTCCTGTTTTCGCCGCCATTGTATCGCGTGACGAACGGTATCGCCCAGGCCCAATTATTGCGACAAGTAATCGTTCCCATAGGATCTCCCAAGCCACGGCATCTCGCCGCACTTTTCATATCCCCCGGATGGCTCATGTCTATCGCTATCGGATTGATCAGCGCGACATGCCCGCCGCCAGCCGTCAGCGTCGGCAGCGGATGGCTCAACGGAATGGCCGTGCCCGGAATCTGCGAATCCTTCGTCCCGCGAAGGACAATCAGGAACGGCTCCGCCCAGTCGCCCCAATAGCGCCTGATCCCCGCCTCGATGCGCCTCATCGTGTTTTCCTTCAAAGGTTTCTGCCGCTCGAAAATGCTCTCGCCGGGGATAGACCAGTCGATGATCTCCGACGCCGCCCGCCATGGCTGTTCGTTGAAAAGCCCGGGATGCTTTGCATGCGTCGGCTCCGGCCAGACGATCTTCTCGCCGGAGGACTTCCGGACCGCCTGGACGATCAGCCGCCGCCTCGATGTCGCGGCTCCGTAGTCCGCAGCGTTCAGGATCTGCATGTCCACCGTGTAGCCCGAAGCCTTGATCTCGCGATACCAGAGGTTGAAGAAGACGCCCTTTTTACGCGGATCCGGCTGCCCGGCCTTGTATCGCTTCCCCTTCCAGACGATCTCGTCGTCCAGCAGCGGCCCCCAGTCGCGCAGTTCCTTGACGTTCTCGACGAACACCCTGCGGCATTTCGTCAGCCGCAGATATGGCAGCAGGCACTCCGGCTGGCTCCGCAGCTGGTTGCTCTTCGGCTTCCCGCCCGCAGCATTACTGTGATGCGTGCAGCTCGGACTCGCCCACAGGACATCGATGTTCATCGGATCGATGTCGAATATCTCGTCCGGCAGGACGCTCTCGACGGGCGCGCAGGCCCGCCCGAAGTCGGGAACCAGTTCCGGATGATTGCTCTGGATCGTCCGCACCGCGATATCCCAATGGTTGAAGCATCGGCCCTCGTAAGCCATCCCCGCCTCGGTCAAGGCCTCGACGGCCCCCGTCACGCTACCGCCTCCCCCGCAGAAAAGATCGACGAAACGGAAACTCATGCCGTCACCTCCCGGCCCGCCAGGACCTCCTCCACTTCCTTCGCGGCGTCGGCCTCCGCCTCCGCCAGTTTCATGCCAGCCGACAGGCGCTTGTTCAGCAGCCTGCACCAGCAGGTGCAGCACAGCCCGTGACGCGGCTCCCAGTCGTTGTCCCGCCGTCCGCAGAACGCGCAGTGGATCTGGCGCTTCTGCGCCTCCTCCAGACGCCTGTTCAGATCATCCATCCTCTCGGCCCACAGGGCGCCGCGCGGCCGACCTACTTTCAAATATCTTTTCATTTACTGCTCCTTCATTATCTCCGCGACCTTCCGGGCCGCCGACTTCGCCTGCTCAAGTTTCGCGTGGTTGTAATGGGCGTCGATCACGCCGACGCTCGCCCAGTTCCCCTGGTCCTTCAGGACATCTTCCGAAATGCCCCGCCGCAGGGCCTCCGTCGCGTACGTATGGCGCAGCGAATGGAAGCACTTCAGACGGACGCTCCCGTTCCGACGCTCGCCATCCTCGGCATCGCGGTCCAGACGGATGCCCGCCCGCCGCGCGATCTCCGAGAACTCCCGCGAAAGGTTCCGGAGGGAATTCGCCTTCGCCGCCTTCGGCCACACCGCCCCCGTCAACCCCTGCGGGGGAAGCAGCGAAACCCACGGCAGGCTTTTGCTGTGGACCGCCACGCGGTCATCGCCCCACCGTCTCGTCTTCGACGGCGTCAGGATCAGAAAGTCGTCGTCCTCCGAAATCTCGCTCCAGTCCAGCGTCGCGATGTCGCCCAGGCGAAGCCCGGTGTAGTATCCCATCTCGATGGCCGCAGGCCAGAACCCATCCTCCGTCTGCGTCGAGCGGAACGCCGCAGCCTCCCGCCGGAGGGCCGCCATCTCCCTCGCCGTGAACGGCTGGTACCGGACGCTCTTCCCGCGATCCCGGCGGATCGCCGACCACGGGTTGACATCCAGCTCCATCGGCGCATGGATCGCCGACCACACCATGTTCAGCATCGACAAATTGTTATTCCTCGCGGACGGGCTTAATTTCCTGCTCTCCATGTGCTTCCAATACTCCGTCGCGATCTTCAGCGTCACCTCGCGGACCGTCCGCACCTCCTGATACGTCCGGCGGCACCAGATAATGAAACGCTGCAAGGCATTATAGCGGTCACGGCGCTGCCGCTCCTCCCCGCTCACGTCGCAATGCCCCGCATACCACTCCCACAGTGATTCGAGCAGGACGTCCTCCGGAAGATCCGCCATCCCGGCGGCCCGAAGGATATCCGTCACCCGCCGACGCGCGAGACGGCGCCCCTGCGCGTCCTCCACAAGCTCCAGCATCCGCTGGGCCTCCTCGAAGTTGTCCGTCCCCGTCGATTTCGTACGCCACACCCGCCGTCCGGCGGCGTCGCGCTCCACCCATCTGATCTGATAGTTTTTCACCCCGAAGGGCTTGAATACATAAGCCATGGCGCTGGCCTCCTTTACTTAATGAAATCCTTGAAACTCAAAAGGCTATGACGTAGCCCCGCCTGTAGAAATGCGTGTCGTCCGGAAGATCGACGCGGCGCTCCGGGAAGTCCCGCCCGTTCAGAAAGTCGATCGCCGCCGCGACGGCCACCGAAGCGGGCATCGACAGCGGCCGGTCAACATCGACCGGCTTGAACTCCCCGTCCGCCTTCAGCAGCCAATGGTCAAGCCACCGGTCCTTCGCCTCCGCCTGGATCGTCACGACTTCCATCTCACACCTCCATCCGCCCGTCGCCGTAGGCGACTTCCCGAAGCAGCATCTCACGCGTGATATCCGGCTGCGGGTTGTCCCGCCCGCTCAAGAGACGGCGGATCCGCGTGTACGCGTACAATTCCTTCTTGAAATAGCGGCATTCGCCTCCCGCAGTCTGGTATGTCTTGAAAATGAACTCGTGGGGCGCCTTGTCCCACTTCCCCATCCGCCACGAATACAGCGTGGACGGGCCGATCTCCAGAATGCGGCTCGCCTCCGCCTGGAGGCACGTATCCGTCTCGACTTCCGAGAGGACGCGCCGCACCTGGTCGCGGACCGCCGGGCTCACGTTCAAGTCCAGCTGCAGAACGGAATCCACCGCCTTCAACGTCATTGGATTGGCTGGCATAAACACGTCTCCTTCAGCCGTCGGCAGTAGCGGCAGCCGTCGGCCAGCAGTTGCAACAGCATGGTCAGATGCCTGGGCGGCTCCTCCGCTCCGGAGTCGTAGGCAGTCAACGAGCGGGGCGAAATCCCCGCGAACTTGCAGAACTCTTCCCGGTCCGCATATCCGGCCTTGATCCTCAGCTCCCTGAATCCCATCGCGCACCTCCTGTCACGCCTCGTGGCGCACAAGCCCCAAAGCCTCGTACGCCTGGTCAGCCACGCTGGCATCGACATACAGCCCCCACCAGGCCTTCCCCTCACGGCGGCTCTCCATCCGGCGGTTGTCAACACCCGCCTGCATGAGAACCTCCATCCGCTCCGCGACATCGATCCACGTCCCGCAGAACACCTTTTCGCGACTAGCATCATTTTCCTTGCACATAACCGCCTCCTTGATTCAAAAACTCCGCGTAACCGTATTTGCCCGAGGCCGCCGCCCGCGCGGCCATCCGCCTCGTCCAAGACTCCGACACGGACGCCGCAAGCCCCGCGACGTCCTGCCGCCCGACATCCACCGAAAGCCAGTAGCGGTAGTAGTCCAGCCCCGGACCGTCCGCGACCGCCTCCACCGCGTCCGCCACGGACACCCCGCGAGACGCCGCATACCGCCTGATGTGGCTCACCTGGGCGAGCGCCGCCACCAGACCGCCCGGCAGATCCGCCCACGGGATCCATGACTCCCATCCGCCCAGCTCGGCGCCGCCCCGCAGCACCGCCGCCAGAAGCACCCGGTCAGGAGACATCGCCGTGTCGATCTCCGCCTCCCGGCGGACGACCGACGCCTCCGGCTGCCGCCTGTCCTCCGGCCTCGGATCGCGGGATCGCCACTCCGTCTCCGGAATGCCGCTCAACTCCGCGAGCCGCCCCAGCTCCCGCCAGCGGATCGCCGCCAGAGGCTGCGCCTCGATGACCGGCAGCAGCATCCGCGTGACCGTCTTCAGCCCCTCCTCCGGCGTCATCCCCTCCGTCAGCCTAGAATAAAGCCAATCCACCAATCCATAATACTGATACCGGACAGGAAGCCCCATCGCCCGAAGATCGTCAGGATCCTTCACGGGCTCCGTCACGGAGTCAGGAACCTCCAGTTCGCCTACGTAAACCTCCGCCTCCTTGTCACGCAGGACAGGTGCGTTCGACAGGACCGACTTCAGCCCCGCCTCGTCCGGATCCGGGCAGATCGCCACACGCTCCGAGACGCCCACCGCCAGAGCGGCCTGCTCCAGCGTGAACGCCGTCCCGCCAGCCGCGACCGCCGGAAGCCCCGCCTCGTTCACGGCCACCGCCTTCAGCTGCCCCTCCAGGACATGCAGCGGAAGTTTCACGCCGGACTTCGCCAGGCCCTTCGCCTCCCTGATGCCGAAAAGCGTCCGCCCCTTCCGGAAAACCATCGTCTCGCCCGTGTTCAGATACTTCGGACGGTCCGCCGATCCATCGATCAGCCGCCCCGTGAACCCCAGAACCCGCCCCGCGTGGTCGCAGATCGGGATCGTGACGCGCCCCGCCAGCGGATCGTAGAAATCACCGCCCCGATCACCGACCTTCAGGACGCCAGCCGCGACCAGAACCTCCTTCGAGGCCACCGCCGCCACCGAACTCCCGAACGCATACCCGAAACGCCACCGCGAGACGACATCCGCACCGAAACCACGTTTCTCCAGATACTCCATGGCCTTCGGATTCTTTTTCAGCCGCTCCTGGTAATGGCGGCAGGCCGCCTCCAGAGCCTGGAGGACCTGCTGACGCGTCGCCGTCGGC
>JAEEGF010314958.1_pt1 | contig 11571 bp, 6 predicted proteins | sample 9134171 | NCBI WGS metagenome assembly JAEEGF01 (sample SAMN16246542, study PRJNA631951) | gut metagenome | biome: gut microbiome; feature: rumen; material: AP-attached | host: Bos | place: Iran: Karaj | collected 2018-10 | reverse complement strand
CAAAGCGACACGCCGGCGTTTCGACAAGCTCAACGACCTAGGTCCCTGAGCCCGTCGAAGGGCCGACCAAACCATAAAAGAATCAATAATAATCAATAATCAACTCTAAACAATATGTTACGAAAAATCAGAATCTGTCTTCAAGTGGTCATGATGACCTTAGTGACCCTGTTGCTGCTCGGCATCGGTTTCCGAGTGCATCTCTGGGCGGGATGGGTGGCCAAAATCCAGTTCCTGCCTGCTTTCCTGGCCTTCAACGGAGCCATTGTGGCCTTTTTCATTGTAATGGCATTGCTCTTCGGAAGGCTTTATTGCAGCGTGATTTGTCCACTGGGCATCATGCAAGATTTCTTCTCTTGGCTTGGTGGTAAAGCCAAGAAAAACCGATTCAGCTACGCCAAAGAAAACAAATGGCTGCGTTACGGTTTTTTCGGTGTCTTCATCATCGCTTTAATCATCGGCTTTGCGCCCCTTACCACTCTGTTTGAGCCTTACAGTGCCTACGGACGCATTGTCAACAGCATATTCAAGCCGCTCTACGACCTATTGAACAATTGGCTGGCTGGTCTCGATGCTGCCAACGACCGTTACAACTTCACCGAGGTGCAAATCTGGACCCGTAGCGTGACAACTTTTGTGGTGGCTATCCTTACCTTATTAATTTTGGCGTTTCTGGCATGGCGCAAAGGCCGTCTCTATTGCAATTCCATCTGTCCCGTGGGTACCACCCTCAGCCTTTGCTCCCGTAACTCGCTGTTCCGCGTCCGTTTCGACAAGGACAAGTGCAAGAACTGCGGTATGTGTGAGAAGAACTGCAAGGCACAAGCCATCGACTTCAAAGAAGGAAAAATAGATTATTCACGCTGCGTGGTTTGCGGCGACTGCCTCGATAAGTGCAAATTCGACGCTTTGCATTATACTGCGAAGAAACCTGCAAAAGAAACAAAACCCGTCGACACGGAACGCCGTGCCTTCCTCGTCGGTGCAGCAGTAGCCGGCACCTCGGCAGCTTTGGCTCAAACCGAGATGAAGGTAGATGGCGGTTTGGCCGTTATCGAGGACAAGAAGGCTCCAAAACGCCAAACACCTATCACACCTCCAGGTTCAGTGTCGGCACGTCACATGCAAAAGCATTGCACGGCCTGCCAGCTCTGCGTTTCGAGTTGCCCGAACAACGTCTTGCGTCCCTCCACCGATTTGATGCACTTCATGCAGCCCATGATGTCATTCGAACGTGGCTATTGCCGTCCCGAGTGCACCCGCTGCAGCGAGGTCTGCCCCGCTGGTGCCATCAAACCCATCTCCCGTGAGGAAAAGACCAACATCCACATGGGTCACGCCGTATGGATCAAGGAAAATTGCGTAGTGCTCACCGATGGCGTCAGTTGTGGCAACTGCGCACGCCACTGCCCAACAGGAGCCATACAAATGGTGGATTACGAAGGCCCGAACGGCAAGGTGCAAGTGCCTGCCGTGGACGAGAACAAATGCATCGGCTGCGGCGCCTGCGAGCACCTCTGCCCTGCCCGACCGTTCAGCGCAATTTACGTGGAAGGAAATGAAATGCACCATATCGGGTAATGCGGAATGATGAATGATGAATTTTGAATTTTGAATTTTAAATCAAGGAATCATGGATAGAAGAGAATTCATAAAGCATATAGGCAGCGCGGCAGTGGCCACTTCGGTGGTGCTTTCCGCTTGCAAAAACAACGATGGCGAAACAACGCCCATCGCCAAAAACGTCATCGACGGCCAAGGCGAGATGACCTACCGCACTAACCCTAACTCGGGTGACAAGGTATCGCTATTGGGCTACGGCATGATGCGCCTGCCCATCGAAAACGGTGCAGACATGCGAAAAGACCCCAACGCCCGTGTCGACCAGGAAATGGTCAACGAGGAGGTGGACTATGCATTGGCACACGGCGTCAACTACTTCGACACTGCGCCTGTCTACACGAGAGGCTATTCCGAGACTTCCACCGGCATAGCCTTGTCGCGGCACCCACGCAATAGCTATTACATAGCCACCAAGCTCTCCAATTTCAGCCCCACCACATGGAGCGCGGAGGCTTCGAAAGCCATGTTCGAGAACTCGCTCAAGCAACTACAGACCGACTACATCGACTATCTGCTCATGCACAGCATCGGTGGCTCGGGCAAAGACATGACCAGCATGGAGATGTTCAACACCCGTTTCATGGACAACGGCATCCTCGACTGGCTTGTGGAGCAAAAAAAGGCAGGCCGCATCCGCAATCTCGGTTTCTCGTTCCACGGCGACCCGAAACTGTTCGACACCATGATGCAATGGCACGACGAAGGCCGCTACCATTGGGACTTCGTGCAAATCCAGTTGAACTATGTGGACTGGAGCTTCGGTGAGATAGAAGGCGAAGGTGTCAACTCGTCATACCTCTACGAAGAATTGCACCGTCGTGGCATCCCCGCCGTGATTATGGAGCCGCTGCTTGGAGGAGGCCTCGCCAAGCAACCCGACCACATCGTGAAGCAGATGAAAGAGCGCGAGCCCGAGACCCCCGTCGCCCGCTGGGCCTTCCGCTTTGCAGGAACCCCTGAAGGCATCCTCACCGTGCTGAGCGGTATGACTTACATGGAACATCTGCAACAAAATGTGGAAACCTATTCACCCTTGCGACCCATCACGCCCGAAGAAAACGAGTTTTTGATGCAAGTGGCCGAACTGTTTATCAAACTGAAAACCGTACCATGCACCGCCTGCAACTACTGCATGCCCTGCCCCTACGGATTGAACATTCCGGCCGTGTTTGGCTACTACAACGAGAGCATCATCCATGGCAATATGCCCACTGGCAACCGCGAGGCAAAAGCCTATTGGGAAGCGAGGAAACGTTTCCTTATCGGCTACGACCGCAACATTCCTGGATTGAGGCAAGCCAGCCATTGCATCGGCTGCAACCAATGCACTGAGCACTGCCCACAAGAGATCGACATCCCTGCGGAGATGCACCGCATCGATGAATTTGTGGAGCAACTGAAACAGATGTAACAACCTAAGGGCAGCGGCAAGGCTGCTGACTTGGAATCGGTTCAATATCGCCCAAGAAATGCGGCTGTTTGCCGACCATCAAATCGAGAACCACCTTCACCTTGGCCAAGGCCTCACGGAGGTGGTTCTTCACATAGATTTTTCTGCCCGCAGTATAGTCTTTGGCACAGAAAGCAATGGCATCAAGGTCATAATGACCTGCAATAAAAACGGCCCGCTCATTGTGCCATTGTTGCGAAACCACCGTCACCGAATCTTGGGCAAAAACCTTTTTGGCTCGCACCATAGAATCGAAGGTGCGGAATCCGGCGCAATCGAGATAGATGACCGAGTCAGGCACTCCCCTTTCGATGAGCGACTTACGCATCGACTCAGGCTCATTGTAATGGCTCACATGGTTGTCGCCGCTGAGCAAAAGATAGGAGACTTTGTTGGCAAAATACAGCTCTGCAGCGGCATCCATACGATAATTATAATATCGGTTTTGGTAACCGTTCACAATGGGTATTGTCCCCAACACCAATCCAACCTTACGGTAAGGAATCTCGCTTACATCAATATACACCCTACCCTTTGCCTGTTGCTTCACCACCACATTGCAGATGCCAATAAGACCTCCGCAAACCACCAATGTAAAAACAAGGGCTACGATAAAGTATCTGCGCACTCGTTCTTTTGCTGACATATAATTCTTGTTTAAGACTAAGATTGGACGGCAAAGATAGCAATTATCCTATTGCCGTAATTCTTTCGATTATCCGTTTTTTCAATTCCTTTATATTTGCATCTTCAATATTCCTTTTCAGGACAAAACATGGATAGAGAAAGGGGAATATATAAAGTGACTCTTATAGGCGGAGCAGTGAACATGCTCCTGCTGGTATTCAAGTTTGTGGCTGGTGTTTTGGGACACAGTTCGGCCATGATTGCCGATGCCATTCACTCACTCTCCGATTTCGTCACGGACATCATCGTGTTGGTCTTCGTCAAGATCAGCAGCAAGCCGCAGGACAAATCACACGACTATGGGCACGGGAAATATGAAACTCTGGCGCTGACCATCATCGGCATCGCTTTGATGGCTGTGGCCATCAGCATTATCGTGAAAGGAGCGATAAGAATTGCAGCATGGGCCAATGGAGAAGTGCTTGAAGCACCAGGGATGCTGGCTTTCTGGGCAGCCGTTGTCTCCATTATGCTGAAAGAGGCCGTATATCGTTATTCCATCATCAAGGCGAAAAAACTGAATTCCAAAGCATTGGAAGCCAACGCTTGGCATCATCGAAGCGATGCGCTTTCCTCCATCGGTACAGCTGTGGGCATTGGTGGTGCCATCTTCTTGGGACAACGTTGGACCATCCTTGATCCGATTGCCTCGGTGGTTGTGGGAGCCTTCATCGTCAAGGTAGCCTTCGATTTGCTCAAAAACGGCATCGGTGACCTGATGGAACAATCGCTTCCCGACAAAGTTGAAGACGAGATCCTGAAACTGGTTGCGGAACTGCCTGGCATATCAGAACCTCACGAACTGCGCACACGACGCATCGGCAACCATTATGCCATTGAGCTTCACATCTTGATGGACGGCGACATCAACCTAAAGGAAGCCCATGACAAAGCTTCAGAAGTGGAAGACGTCCTCCGCCAACACTACGGCGAAGAGACCCATGTGGCCGTGCACGTGGAGCCGAAAGAGCCTACCAAAAGCCATACGCAAAAAACAGTTTTAGCGTGGCTATTTCTGCTCCTTTCCTTTGCCATGCAAGCCCAAACAACTGACACGCTGTCGACGGGAGGGCCGATCTTTGTCAACGAAGGCGAAACCACCATCTACCATATCAGCCGCGACCCCAAGGCTCGGCAAGGTACGGTTTCGGATGCCCTGCAGAACTTGCCTGGCGTGAAGGTCGACACCGAAGGTAACATCAGCTTGCGTGGCGTGAGCGAAGTGGAACTGTTCATCAACAACCGTCCTTCACGTTTCGACGAAGAGAGCCAAAAGAACTACCTCCAACAGGTAAAAGCCCTCTCCATTGTGCGCATCGAGGTGATGACCAACCCCTCGGCACAATTCACCTCCGTCCCCGACACGGGAGTCATCAATATCATCACTGACTCCGATGGCAGTTCCGAGCAGCATCTCAGCATCGGATTCCAATCCACCACACGACCTGACGTGTCGCCTTGGGTGTCCTATATCTGGAACAACAAAAAATGGTCCTTCAACGCGAATTTGAAAGGAAGCATTTCTGGAGTCAAAAAGCATTCAAAAGGATATAGCTATTCCTTTGTCGACCACGTCGAGAACAATCAATCTTTAGGTTTGGACACCGCCAACTGCACCCGCTATTCCAGCAACGACACTTCATTTAGATATGAAGTTGAAGCTTTCATAAAAGCCGAATACCGTCCCAACCAGCAGAACGACTTCATGGCTTATTACGGCATCACCCCGATGTCCAACAGAATCGTCTTATACTCCGATGCTTACAGAAAAGAATACATCGATGACATTGGCGAATATGACTATTCCATCCATAAAGAGACCCTTCAGCATTTCTCTGTTGGTTCCGCAGGAATAAGTTGGCAACATCGTTTTGCCCAGCACGGCCAATCGTTAGACATACTTTTGAACTCTGATTTCAGCGTTGGCAACGACAGCCAAAAGGAGCAACGGGCTTTCAAAAACCATCCCACACTCAACCGCGACATCATCCTTACCAATGTCTTTGCAGACATAGGTTACGATGCCAAAGTTGAATACACCCATCCTTACCATTGGCAAAACGAAAGAGGCAAGACCCAACAAAGCGGTGAGATTTACTTTAGCATCTCCGATGTCATCAAACCTGACAACAATCATGGCATTTACGACACCTTGGGTTCAGATGGCTACGTCACCGATTGGTACCGCTCCGAAGACCGCCATTTCAGTAGGAACCATCTAGCTGCCACGGTGATGGTGGAGCACCATATTGGCAACTCTATTACCATCAAACCTGGTCTCAGTTGGGAGCACACTTGGATCAAATTACTCTATTCGGACACTCCTCAATTCGACACCCAAATGCGTTTTGCCTATTGGAGACCTTCGCTGCACATCACTTACCGAACCCCCTCGATGCACAACTTCAGTTTTAGCTACACCCGAAAGACCAACTATCCAAGACCGCTTTATTTCGCCAGTAAAAAAGTTTACGAAGAAGACTCGTTTTGGGTGGGCAATCCCTCGCTGATTCCCCCACTGACAGATGTCTTTGAGCTGTCGTGGGCCAAATACGCTAACCGACTTGGTTCGATGAGTGTGAAATGCTATTTCAACAACTCTATCAATGCCATCAACATGGTGAACGACGTTGCCTACGACTCGCTTTGGAATCGAGTAGTAACATATTCCACACCCGTCAACCTCAACAAATACTTTGAGGCAGGCGGGGAGTTCAACGTCACCTACCGGCCCAGTCCCACTTTCAATGTCAGGTTGGAATCCAAAGTTTTTGACTCGCACATTGAGACCTATTACGACAAGACCCAAGACAGCTTGATTAGCAGTAATATGTGGGCATATACGGTGCGCCTCGGCACTTGGGTAAAGCTATGGAACAAGCTTGAATTGCATGCTACAGCCTATTACAACTCACCGACGCAAACGCTTTTTGCCACCCATCAAACTGCTTATGGCATAGATTGCGGTCTTCGCGCCGACTTTTTCAAAAACCGTCTTTCCTTCCTCTTCAATGCTTTCGACATCTTCAACTGGAACAAAGAAGACAACTACACCAATAATCCTTATTATATCTCATATAGATCCGACAAAGTCAACAGTCGCTACATCAGCTTGGAGCTGATTTATAGGATTTGGTAAGTAATTATCTTTATCAGCAAGAAAACATAGCTTCATGCGCAATAAGACACTATTTCTACTCCTTTTTCTACTGACAACGGCTTGCGGTCGGGTGCCGAATGCAGAATGGACCGAAGGCGCTAAGCAAGACGATGGACAAGCCCTGCATACTTTAGTACTTAACAACATGCCCAAAGGGTCGCGGGTATGGTTTCAGGAACTCTTTGACGGCAAGACCATCGTGGAAGGACCGAAAATGAACCATTATCAGGGAACCTCGTGGTACATCGACATCCCGACAAGCGGCACCGTTACGCTGAAGTATTACGGTCGACCTTTGCCAAGGCATTCGTGGGCACCTGAAGCCTTTATCCTCCAGCAAAAAGGAAAGCCTGACCAATCTTTGGAGGTGACCTACCATTTTTTGGAACTGCCCGAAATAGAAGCTTCCGACAAAGCTTTTGCCAGCATTGATGAAGTACAGCCTAGCGACATCATCCCACAAGTCAAGCGGGTGCAGTACGGAACAGAACCTATGGAAAAATCCGAAAATCATCCTGCTGGATGGTATCGCATTACGATAGGCGACGATGGCAATCCTAAGGTTGAAGCCGATGACGAGGACGGAACTTTCTATGCCCAAACCACACTTGCCAAGTTGCCGCATCCTTTGCAGCCCATGACCATAGAGGACTGGCCTGACATGCCTTACCGAGGTTTCATGCTCGATGTGGTGCGCGATTTCCGAACGGTAGACGAAGTGCTTCAAATCCTCGACCTCATGGCTTCGTGGAAACTCAACACCTTGCACTTCCATATCGCCGACGACGAATCCTGGTGCTTGGAAATCAAAGACTTTCCTGAACTTACGGAATATGGAGCGCATCATGCCCTGCCAGACTGGAACCTGCAAGAAACCACAGCACTGAAACCCACCGCCAATGGTCGCATCGGGAATGTAACTTTCTACACAGCAGAAGAGTACAAACACATTCTCCGTTATGCATGGGAACGCCGCATCGCAGTGATTCCCGAGTTTGACACGCCAGGTCATTCACGGGCTTCCATTAAAGCCATGCAAGCCTATGAGCGGTGCACGGGTGACAGTAGTTTCCGCCTACAAAATCCGGCAGACACCTCGCACTATTGGTCGGCGCAGGACTTCACCGACAATGTGTTGAGCGTTGACTTACCGAGTGTTTACAAGTTCTATGGAAAGGTCTTCGATGAAGTAATCCGTCTGCACCAAGAAGCGGGTGTACCATTGCCTGCCATCCATATCGGCGGCGACGAAGTACCTGACGGTGCTTGGGCTGGCCGTGACCGTCACGAAATGAAGGAAGTCTTCACCAACAACATGCTCGACCTCGCAGAAACGCGAGGCATCCGTCTTGCAGGTTGGGAGGACATCGCCCGTGGCTTGGAACCTGAAACACAAGAAAGGCTCAAACGCTCACTGTATTTCCTGAATGTTTGGAACACCGACGGTATTGAAGGCTTCCCCGTGGTGCTATCGCCAGCAGCCTACACCTACCTCGACCTTGCCTATAGCGATGCTCCTGATGAAATCGGCCTATCCTGGGCAGGCTATGTGGACGAGCGCAAGACCTTCGCCTTACAGCCTTTGGACTACAAAGGCGACATCATCGGTGTGCAAGCACAGCTTTGGTCGTCGCAGCTCCGCAGTTTCGACGATGCCACCTATCAGATGCTTCCCAAAGCCCTTGGTGTTGCTGAAAGAGCATGGAACACCCGTCCCGATTCCACTAACTTTGAGCGGTTTTACAGCATTATTGTAGCCCGCGAAATTCCAGTTTGGGAGCGGAAAGGATATGTGTTTAAGGAAAGAAATGCGGAATAGAGCACTGGCTCTATCCCGCATTCGTCATTTTATATTCCAAGAGTTTATTCTCCCAAAAGGTGCTCAAACAAGAAGTTGTCAATCTTGTTGAAGAGGTGCATACGACACTCGCCGCTGCCATATTCGTAGCCGCCGTAGATGCCGTGGTTCTTGTTGGGATAAATCATCAGGTCAACTGCTTGCCGAAGTTGTGGTCTTTACGTTGCGAAAACCACATTGCGAGAGCCACAATGATTATGCAATTGTAGTTCGTTTTAGTTTCCTTTTCTTGTGCAAAATAGTGTTTTCAAGTATCCTAATGGGCTAATTGAAAGAAAAAATAGCCATCAGGATGGAACAGAGGTTTCGATATCTTGATTATTAAAAACAAACTGTAATATTCTAAGAGTAGCTTTCTGCGTTGCTTCTTCAATGTCATCTTTCGACCACGTATCAGTAGGATAATTGACCAATGCTCGAGCAATATGATATGCACTATCCTTATAACCTGATTTATCCTTGATTGACGTTTGTTTCTTGGTTTGGAACCACTCTTTGCCAATAGACTTATTAATGTCTTCTTCTAACAAAATTTTATTGCCAAGTTTGTTCACTATGCTATCAAATTCCTCTCGACTACCGATTCCTGCATCTTTCCTAATAGCTTCGAGATTATGTCCACTTGCAGGCATAATATGTTCAATATTAACACTTTCCAAGAAATCAAACTTCAAGAAAGACTGTTCTGTTTCCAGTGATTCATTATTCGCCAAAGCTTTGTCTCTTTTCGCTTTTATCTTTTCATTCGTTGACTTCACATACAAGTATTCATTCAAAAACACAAGCACGTTCTTGTCATATTCCATCAATAACGACTGTAGAACTGATGGATCCCATGTTTTATTAATGTGAGAATCGAAATCTTTCTTAATATCATCTATGGAAACAGCACCGTCTACCAATTTAGTGTTTTCACTAAACAAAAACGTCTTGAAACTCGTACTTGAATAGCCTGCATCTACCAATTCCAATATTGTAAATAATCGAATTAAACATTCCGCGATATCTTTTACAACGGGTTCGGAAATAGAATTCAAATCAAACCTGTTCAAATAGGAAATCAGATAGAGCTTGGCATTTTCGTTGAACTTAAGCAAGAGTTTCACTATTGGGTAGTCTTTTATCTTGTCCCAAATCTTGGTGATTTTTTCAAACTCATTGCATAAATCTATCGGGGATTTCAACAAACCCTTATTGATATTCGTATAATAATTTCTCAATCCTGGAGTCGTAACATCAGTGTATCCTTTCTTCAAGTATTCTTGGGACTTGGCACGAACAATATACATATACTGTTGTAGAACCGAGTCGATACTGATGATTTTTCGAGTGCCCAATTCGCTTGCCAAATGCGTAATGTTTTCCCATTTTTGGTTAAAATCGGTTTTATCGCCATCCACGTTCGAATACAATTGTGCTGAAATGATATCCGCATCAGACAATGGCATTCCCGTTGAATTCAATGAGTTAAACATAGTGATTGCCTGTTCAATTTGCCAACTTCTTATTTCTATTATTTGACATTTGCTCAAGAATGCTTTCGCGAAAGAATTCAATTGGGATTCTCTATAATATCCAAGCTTTTCGTAAAAGAATTTGAAATTTCTGAAGAAATTCGTGTATTTGTTGTCTTTCTGCTTCCTTGGGATTTTATAGCAATTTCTCTCTGCCTCTGTAAAGTCCTTTGCTTCTATGATAATTTGTAATTCCTCCTTATGCTGTTCGTTGATAGATTTGTTCAACAACAACGACACGCCTTTGGCAATATTCCAATTGTCTATTATTTCATATGTTTCTTCATCATCTGCCTTGTAAAGAATCTCTATAATGCTTTCATATCGTTTGTTTAAAAACTTTTTCAATTGCTCTGTATCGTCATCCTTGTAAGATTTTAACTTGTCAAGCACCTCCTTAATTCGTAGTTGTAACGCTTTCAATAAAAGAAGGAATGTTGTGGTTCTTTGTTGTCCATCAATCAGACAGAACTTTTCTGTTTCTGAACAATCGACAATGATGGTTCCAAAAAAGTAAGGATCGTTCATTCCTGACTCTATGAAATCCTCAACGTCTTGCCAAAGTTTATCACATTGAACGATGCTCCAAGAATAACCTCGTTGATACTCAGGGATGACAAATTCCTCGTTCTTATTGATTTTCAGATAATCGCTAATGAATTTTAACTTCGGTTCTATGTCTTTTGCCATATTACTTATATTCTGGTGTACAATCTGTTTACTACAAATAATAGCTAAACTATTCTTCTAATAAATGCTCAAACAAGAAGTTGTCAATCTTGTTGAAGAGGTGCATGCGGCATTCACCGCTACCGTATTCGTAGCCACCATAGATGCCGTGGTTCTTGTTGGGATAGATCATCAGGTCGAACTGCTTTCCGTTCGAAATCATGGCCTTGATGAGTTCCATCGCATTCTGGTAGTGGACGTTGTCGTCGCCGCTGCCATGGCAAAGCAGGTAGTTGCCTTTAATCATCGCCGTGTTGTGGACGGGCGAGTTGAGGTCATAACCCTCGGGATTCTCCTGCGGCGTGCGCATGAAACGCTCAGTGTAGACGTTGTCGTAATAACGCCAGTTGGTCACAGGGGCCACTGACACGGCCGTGCTGATGACATCAGCGCCCTTGGTGATGCCGTTGGCAGCCATGAAGCCACCATAGCTCCAGCCATAGATGCCGATTCTGCTTCCATCCACGTAAGGTTGCTTGGCCATATACTTTGCGAGGGTAATCATGTCCTCAGTTTCGTACTTACCCAGTTGCAGGTAGGTCATCTTCTT
>JAEEGF011537857.1_pt1 | contig 11573 bp, 13 predicted proteins | sample 9134171 | NCBI WGS metagenome assembly JAEEGF01 (sample SAMN16246542, study PRJNA631951) | gut metagenome | biome: gut microbiome; feature: rumen; material: AP-attached | host: Bos | place: Iran: Karaj | collected 2018-10 | reverse complement strand
CGCGGCGTGCTCTGCGGCGAGGTCGGGTGTAAAATACAGTCCGCCGTCCGAAAAGGAATCGGGCGTGTAGTTGAGAATTCCCATAATCAGGGTTTTCATCAGTTTCTGCCTCCGGTAAGAAGTGAGAGCGCCTCGGCTCTTGTTCTTGAATCATTACGCATGATTCCTCTGAGCGCCGATGTCCTGGTCTGCGAGCCCGAAGCTCTCGCTCCGCGCATAGTCATACAAAGATGCTCGGCTTCAATCACTACAGCTACGCCCATGGGATGAAGACTCTCGTCCAGAAAATCCGCTATCTGCATGGTCAGGCGCTCCTGAAGCTGAGGCCTCTTTGCAAAGCTGTCGACTATCCTTGCCAGCTTCGAGAGACCGATAACCTTGCCGTCGGAAGGAATATAAGCAATATGCGCCTTACCGATGAACGGCAGGAGATGGTGTTCGCACATTGAGTAGAGAGGAATATCCCTGACTATGACCATTTCCTCACTGCCCTCGTCAAACAGCTTAAGGTGCCTTTCCGGATTATCGTCAAGGCCTGAGAATACTTCCTCATACATTCTGGCAACCCTCGCCGGCGTTTCGACAAGGCCGGGCCTGTCAGGATCCTCGCCGACTGCGGACAGTATTTCCCTGACCGCTTTTTCTATTCTCTCTTTATCCAATGGTATCACCTGCTTTATTTGAAAATGAAAGTCAATGTATAAAAACTTTTATCCTCATAATACCCCGTAAGGAAATTTGAGAGCGAGCTTCCTCTTGAAGATTTGACTCCCGATAAGACTTTGTAAATTCTGCTGTCTGTAATAAGATCCTTGAACGCGCTGTCATAGGATTCCTTGTTGACAAAGCTAATCTGGATACATCTCTCGCCCGCATTGAACTGCTTTACCATCAGGTCGCGCAACTTTGTCTCGTTATTTCTGCTGTAATCCTCAAATCTCAGGCCGTTTTTGACATAGTAATTCTCATCGGTCGAGGTGCAGCCGGGATTGTATGAATAATCGCGGTGGTTGACGCCTATTGCCTCATCGGTAAGATTGAAATAAGTATGGATGCTCATTGCGGATGAATTCTTACTGACCGGGTCATCCCAAGTCAGGTCAAGATGATAGTAATTACCGTTTATTTTAACGATATTCCACATATGGTCGCCGCCCTTGTTGCCCTCGGAATCCGCTTTTCCGCTGACAAGAGCGCTCTCTATACCGACCTTGTCAAATATGAACTTTGCCGCCTTGGAGTATCCTTCGCACGCCGCTTTGCCGTTGATGAGCGCACCGTATGCAGAAGAATAATAGTATTCGTTATCCTTTAATTCATATATGCAATTTGAAATTATATAATCGTGAATTTCAAGTTCGCACCGGTATTCGTCGGTTAAATCGGAGAGCGAAGCGATAATAAGGTCTCTCTTCTCTCTGATTTTTCTGTCAGCCTGCTCATACTCCTCTTTTGTCATGATATAATCGAAGGAGATGTAATTGTTCCATAATTCGCTGGTAAGGCGGCATTTCCGTCCGAGAAAAATCAGATCGGGATTATCATTGAGCAGGGCTCTGAAAACCTCATCGAGCTGTTTCTCGGAAAGATCCGGAACAAGTATCCGCTCGGGCATATTATAAATATCCGCGAGGATAAGATTATAGGCCTGCTTCTCTATAGGCGATAAATCGAAGAAATAAGTCTTATATCTTGAACCGGACGACGACTCCTCAACATCTCCTATGTAACGATTGATAATCGGCGCCTCTAAATCGGGGAAGTTGTTTTTCACCTGAAAAACTCCCACAGCCGCTGCGACGAGGGCGAAAACTATCAGGAGCATTACCGTTCGTTTTTTCATTTCGTATCCTCTCGGTTAAATCTGGGTGGATTTGGTTGCCGCAACAACTTCTTTGACCCCGGTATTGAATAAATCAGTGATATAACTGCGCATTTCAGAAAATCCGACGATAGTTATATCTGTATATAATAGATTGGCAATTCGGGAATAAATCTTTTCAATACTGTCGGTATTTTCCTCATTTATCACGTTTCTCAGTACCTGCTCAAACGCGTCTGCTCGCAGTTTTTCAGACTGAACGTGGTTAAAATTGGTATATACCAGATATTTATAGAGCGTATCTCCCTTGATAACATTGCTACCGCGCGGGAGGATGAGATTGAATGAGCCTTTATAATTAATGCTCTCATTAAGTTCAACCGTAACCGAACCGAAATTGTTGACCATCTGCTTGAACGCCTCGGTATCGGAGCCGATATGATGAATAATCTCAATGCTGCAAAACTGCTCAAGTGCCTCTTCAAGCCCTTCTATACCGTAAAGATAATAGATGTTTCCTATAGATTTGTATTCGCCGCGATATTCTATACTCTCATCAACCGACGGTGAATATATTATGTATTTGCCTTTTGGCATGACGATTCTCGTAATCCAGAGAAACTGCAGATCATTCGAAACGGAATCCTTGCACCAGAAGAGGAAGCACCTGTCGGATTTCTCAACCGGATTTGTCTCTTCCTGCTCTCCTGCCGTCACTCCCGGGTCGCCGCCGAGCGCGGTGCGCAGATCAAAATCGCTGTTTTTAAGCACTGCAAAAAACGAGACGAACACAAGCAGAAGCAGAGCAAGCGTTATGATAATTGTTATTTTATTTTTATTGGAATTCTTAGATTTTCTCTGCGTTCTGAATGTAACGTTTTTACTCATTTTCAATCACAACTCATATATGTAATCGCCGTTTCTTCGGCGTTAAGATAGATTACTCTGCCGCTGACCAGCTGACCTGTCAGCGAAATGAATCCCTCATTCGGCAGAGCATAAGCTATGGGATGGCTGTTTCTGTTAGCAACCGTGATAATCCGCTCTCCCCTGCCTCGTCTCTCATAACAGACACAACCGAGAACGGATGAAATCGGAATGAATTCGCCGTCTTTGAGGGCGGGATGCTCTCTGCGGATTCTGCCTAAAATGCGGTAATGCGCAAGGAGTTCTTCGTTCTCTCTGCCGTAAGGGAAACAACCTCTGTTGAAGGGATCGACTCCCCCGTCGGTCCCGGCTTCATCGCCGTAATAGATACAAGGTACGCCCGGCAGTGTGAACTGCATGGAAGAAATCAGTTTAAGAAGGCGTATTCCTCTCTCGTGTTCCTCATCATCAAGGCCGCCCTTATAACGATGAACAGGGTCGCTCACATAGCAGTCAAGAGTTCCGAGACGATTAAGAACGCGGCAGGTATCATGAGTGCCGATATGATTCATAAGGCAGTCGACAACGCATTTCGGATAATTCTCGCAGACTTCCGCTATCTTATCGTTAAAGCCCTCTGCAGTGCCGGTAATGCCGAATCTGATAAGCACCTCGGCGAAGGGATAGTTCATAACCGAATCGAGCTGCCTGCCAGTAAGATATCGTCTTCTGCTGCCGTAACTTATTTTATTGGAAGCGTCTTCCCAGACTTCTCCGATGATGATTGCATCATTATCCTGTGACTTGACATATTCACGAAGCGCGTCAAGAAATTTATCGGGAAGCTCGTCCGCAACATCCAGCCGCCAGCCGGCTGCGCCGAGCGTCTGCCACTTTTTAAGAATGCCGCCTATGTATTTTATATAGCTGTCATCAGTCTCGTCGATTTCGGGGAGAATATCCACTCCCCACCAGCTGTCGTATTCATCAGGCCATTCGCCGAATTTATACCAGCCGTAATACGGCGATTTTTTACTGTTATATGCTCCGCCGTTACCGTAGCGACCCTCTTTATTAAAATAGATGCTGTCGCTCCCTGTATGGCTGAATACGCCGTCAAGAATAATCTTTATGCCGCGCGATTCAGCCTCTTTGCAGAGTTCGGAGAATTCCTTCTCGGTACCCAGAAGAGGATCGGGTTTTTCATAATCCGCCGTATCATACCGGTGATTGGAATGAGCCTCAAATATCGGGTTCAGATATATATATCCGACTCCGAGCGAAGAGAGATAATCCAGGCGGCTCTTTATACCCTCAAAATCTCCCTGAAAGAAATCATACTGAGTAATTCTCCCGTTTTTATCCGGTTTCCAGCGCGGTTCTCCGCCCCAGTCATCCCTGATAATTCTTTCGGGAAACGGATTATCCTTCTTATTTCCCGAGAAGCAGAAACGATCGGGAAAAATCTGATATATTACAGAACCCTTTATATCGTCGGGAGTCCTGAAGTTCTTATCATAAACGGTCAGCTGAAATTCTCCTCCGCCCGCGGCGATTCTGCCGGTGGAATTATCGTAACAGGTAATCGGAATTTCACCGTAACCGGTCATAAGCAGAAAAGTATAGAAATACAGGCCGGGCTTATCGGGTATAAAGCTCCCGCGCCACCAGATTTCACCGTTTTGCTGGGTGTATTCATAATACATCGGGTATGAAAAGCACTCGTCATCGCGATGCACGATAATCTTTGCCCATTCACAGTAAAAGCCTGCAGGAAGAATAATTCTGAGCGTAACCTCAGTGCCGTTCCCGACGGCGCCGAAGGGAGATTTATGCCAGCTCAGCCGTGAATTGAAAGGGATAAAATCCATGCTCGGGTTTCCTCCGGAAAGAATTGAATTGCTGCGGGTAATTCAGTGATTCCGATTATCATTTCGGTCAGAAAATACCCGATATAAATGAGGGCGAGAACAGAGACAACAATCGCTGTGATTATCGCGATTCTCTTGCCGAGCATCTTACCTTCATTGCCCTTGAGCATTCCGAATCTGGAAGAATATTCAGTTATGCTCTCGCGCTGTGAGGGCTTGAGCGCTTTTTTATAGCTGTTCTTTTTCATAAGTTTCCTTAATATCAGAATAATTGTGTGCCGGTGAATCCTACAAATCCCAGAGAAATCATAGCAACATAAAAGAACATCGCGGGAGTTCCCTTGAATATCGGCGGGATATATTTATTTTTTTCGATAACTCTCGCGCCGCTTCCGATAAGCGCGGCGGCAAGCACAAATGCGAAGCCCGCGCCGAGACCGGAACCTATGCAGTCAAAGAGAGAATAGGCCGCGGAATCATTGATATACGGCACGGCAAATACGAGCGTGTTGAGCGCCGCAATTCCGAGAATACCGATAATTTCTTTATCTTTGACTATTATATTAGCTATAAATGCGACTGCGATATATACGCTCGCGAGTACGGCGCCGTAGATGAGCGCCTTTGCCGCGTAAGATTCAACCGTGGCGGTGCGCGAAGCAATCAGATTGCAGAGAATACTTGTCACGGTTGAAAAGCCCGAAATCATAACAGACAGTTTAACAAAGGTATTCGGGCGTGGAGATATGCGCATTGCCTCGCTCATACCGAGGCCCGATGTCATGACAAGATTCTGCACGAATACGGTATAAAGAGCAGTAATCAATAATCCTGAAATCATTTTCATTGCTCATCACCTCCATCTTCATAACCGTTGAGGCTTCTTAAGAATTCGTCGGTGGAAGAGAGGATGCTGTCAATATCATCATAATCGGCGATTATCATATCGACCGTCTCGGGAGCTTCACTCTGTTCAATTCCGAGATCTATTTCCTCAGGCTGCTCTGGGGCCTCAGTCTCTGAGGATACGTTTCTGCTCCTTCTGTTAAGACTTATCAGCGCCTTGATTATAGCCGCAAGGAATCCGAGCAGAACCAGACATCCGAACGGCATAGACATAGTGCTCATTGTAAACTTCATATCGAGCGTATAACCGCCGACAGTCCCTTTGCCGATGATTTCGCGGATTGTTCCGCATATGACGGCAACAAGCGCGGTGCCGAATGCGGCGGAAAGAGCGTCTGCAAGAGCTGAACCGACGCTGTGCTTAACCGAATAAGTCTCGCAGTGAACCGCCGTAACCGAATTGACGGCTATAAGCGGAATTATAATTCTCATACCTAGAGTAACTTCAATCAGAGTGCGGGTTTCAATATACCATAACACGGGATAAATAATCGCGAGTCCTATGACAAGATAGAGAGCGATTCTCACGTAGCGTGGTATCTTCTTGAAAAACAAGCTGGCGAGAGTGCAGGTAACAATCAGGTCTGCAGCAATCATAACCGCTATGAAAAGCGAATCCTTCAAAGTGGATGTGCCCGCAATAATGGAGCAGAGTCCTACGCACTGAAACAGCACCGGATTCTCTGTTATCGCCTCTCTGAAAGAAAAGCGTTTATTCTCATCCATCGGCTGCCACCTCCCTGCCTTTATTTATGCGGGGAGTAATGAAAGCCATTACACGCCTTGTCAATATATCAAGCAGAGGGCTGAATGCGTTCGCGAGCAGGACTGCGAAACATACCGGTTCCTCAAATACGCCGAGTTTTCTCATTGACATGCAGATTATACCGCAGAAAACGCCGTAAACCAACTTATCTCTCTTTGAAGCGGGAAGGGTTGAATAATCCGTAAGGAGGAACACTGCCGCAAACATAAGTGAACCTGAGGAGAGTTCCATAATCACGGATGAAATACGGCTGCCGTTCGAGCGCGGAAGCAGAAGGGCAAAGAGAATACACGCGCCGATAAAGCCGGCAGTAGCGAGGAGCGCCTCTCTCCTGCGGAAGAGCAGAAAAACTATGCACGCAACGAATACAATAATACAGCCTGTGCCCATAGGGCCGCAGATATTGCCGGTGATGATATCAAGAATATTAGCTCCGTTCATTCTCATTGAACCGCCGTGCATAAGAGCAGAACCGAGCGAGACACCTGTCATAAACGGTCTTACCGGGTTATAGGCAAATATCTCCTCTCTGAAGCACGCCGCCATAAACGCAAAACCTGCCGCCGCCGGGACAAACGGAACCTTCATTCCGCCTCCGAACGGAATCTTGATAACAAAAACCGAAAAAGCGCATGCAATCATAGGAATATAAAACGAAATATCCGCCGGCATCATAAGCGCAATCATAATGCTCGAGCAAAGGGAACTTAAATCCGCAGCATAATATTTTTTATATATGATAATGCTGCCGAAAAAGTCGCACACAAAACCTGTCACGATGCAGACCGCGAGAGTGCGCACCGCAGCCGCCCCGTAATACCAGATTGAAAGCACACAGGGAAAAATGAGCATCAGCAGATAATCGCCGAAAATATTCAAAGATTTTTTATTTGCAGATCTGTTTTCGGTTGCCAAGGGGTTACCTCCGGATTATTCGGTCTTTGCATTCTGCCTTAAAGCTTTTATCATTTCAGCGGCGTTTTCCGCTTTGAATACCGCACTGCCGGCAACGAAAACATTAGCGCCCGCCTTTGCGGCAACTGCGACGGTTTCTTTATTGATGCCGCCGTCAACCTGAATATCAAGATTGAGGCCGAGTCTGTCAGCTTCATTTCTTACAGCGGTTACCTTTTCCATCATATCATACATAAATGACTGACCGCCGAAGCCGGGCTCAACCGTCATCACAAGCACCATTTCCACCTTATTCAGAAAAGGAAAAACCGCGCTTGCGGGAGTACCGGGTTTGAGACTGATTCCGGCCTTTTTACCGAGTGAATGAATCTTATCTATAACTTCATCGTTATCGGAATCGCTCTCGTAATGAAAAGTAATTATATCCGCACCGGCAGAAACAAAATCCTCAATATATTTAACCGGCTCAGATATCATAAGATGAACATCGAAGACCATATCGACAAGCGGTCGTATCGCCTTGATTACCGGTGCTCCGAAACTGATATTCGGGACAAAATGCCCATCCATAACATCGAGATGAAGCCAGTCAGCTCCACCCTGCTGCATTCTCATTGCTTCAGAACCGAGCTTTGAAAAATCGCTTGCGAGGACAGACGGTGAAATTTTAATCATATGAGTTCTCCGTTTCAAAATGAATATAATACCCCAATATTAATTATATTTAATAGATGATAGCATAATATAAAAAACAGGTCAATTATTTTGATAAAATAAACTGCATTTTATCTGCTTGACTAATGATACACTAAATGATAAAATAATATAGCTATATTCCAAAGTGTAAAAAAGGAGAAGAAACATGGCAAAGAATTATTTCGACCTTACAGGTCAGGTAGCAATCGTAACAGGAGCTTCAACAGGTCTCGGAGTCCAGATGGCAAAGGCACTCGCAAATCAGGGCTGCAACATCGTTGCAATGGCCCGCAGACAGAATCTCATTGATGAAGTCGCCGCCGAAATCGAGAAGGAATACGGCGTTAAGGCAATCGGCATTCGCTGCGATATCACCGATACCGAAAGCGTTGAGGCGGCAGTTGACGCAGCTCTCAAGGAATTTGGCAGAATCGATATACTTATCAACAATGCAGGCACCGGCGGAGTCCATCCCGCAGAGGATATGCCCGATGAAACATTTGCGAATGAAATGAATATCGACCTTTTCGGCACCTTCAAAGTAGCCAGAGCAGTCGCAAAAAAAGCGATGATTCCCGCGAAATACGGCAGAATTATCAACATCGCTTCAATGTATGGTCTTGTAGGCAATAAAATTGCTCCGACAGCCTGCTATCATGCGGCTAAGGGCGGCGTTGTCAACCTCACAAGAGCACTCGCAGCAGAATGGGGCGACAAAGGCATCAATGTCAATTCCATTTGCCCCGGTTATTTCTACACTCCGCTCACCGAGGAAACTCTCAATTCGGAATTTTTCCAGAACTACGCAAAGACTATGATTCCGCTTGCAAGATACGGTAATGAAGGCGAACTTGACACCACCGCTATCTTCCTCGCGTCTCCCGCTTCAAGCTATGTCAACGGCCAGAATATTGCTGTTGACGGCGGTTATACCTGCATGTAATCGGGAAATCGGTTCAATCGATAATTATTATATAAGCCCTCTCCAAAACGGAGAGGGCTTGACTTTTATTGATATTGGATAAACTGACCGGTGAAATTATCAATCTCGTTTTCAAAATGATTATAATCAATATAATTATCGTTGCGGCTGTTGGCTTTGACTCTTCTGAAAGCGACTATGAACATTGCGATAACAAAAACAGCCCAGATGATTGTGCTGATGTATCCGCCTAATGTGGCAAGGAAATCATATGCGCCGTGGAGCAGAACCGGAATCAGAACCGCCTTGAATCTGCAGAAAGCGGATTTACTCTCATTTCCTCTGTAGCTCCAGCGTTTCGCCGCCGAATACCAGATTCCCATAAACACACCGAAACAGGCGTGACCCGGAACCGCGGTCACGGCTCTGACAATCGCCGTGGTTAAGCCAAACTCATATACATAACAAATATTTTCCCAAAGGGCAAAGCCGAGCGAAACGAATACCGCATAGACGACACCGTCAAAAGAGCAGTTGAAATACTGAGATTTCCAGGTACGCTTTTTCAGGAGCATATATTTGAATCCTTCTTCCGAAACCGCAACCACTATAAAATTCTCAAGAATCATATATATAATTGATTCTTCGGAAAAGAAGGCAAGCAGTATCTTTCCGCCGATTAATTCGGTTATCAAAGCGGCGAAGGTTGAGAGGATGCCAAGGAACACAAGGGAAACAAGCAAACCTTTCGGTTCTTTATCAAGTTTATCTGCTCTGTAGACTTTTATCAGCAGGAACACAGCCGGAACAATTGCCAGGACTGCGGGGATAAGCATAGCAGCGGTAATTATCATAGATTATTTATCCTTAAAAAGAGTTTTTCCGAAGCAGTCTATACCTACAAATACAGGGAAATTCTCGAGCTCAAGTCTTTTTATACTTTCACAGCCGAGCTCGGGAAAAGCGATTTCCTCATACGCCTTGATGTGCTTTGCGCAGAGAGCGCCCGCACCGCCGACAGCGCAGAAATAGACAGCCTTATTGCGTATAACAGCCTGCCTGACCTCTTCGCTTCTCTCACCTTTACCTATCATTGCGACAAGTCCCAGATCGAGAAGGCGGGGCGAATATGGATCCATCCTACCTGAAGTTGTCGGCCCGCAGCTGCCTATCGGCAGATTCTCGGGAGCGGGAGTCGGACCTGCAAAATAGATGCAGGCATCCTTTATATCAATGGGCAAATCCCTGCCCTCATCGAGCAGGGAAAAGAGTCTTTTATGCGCGGCATCTCTTGCAGTATAGCAGATTCCGCTCAATTTTACCATATCGCCCGCTTTAAGCTCGGGTATATGTTCTCTTATATCTTTTAGGTTAAATTCAAATAATGACATTTTATTCTCCGGGACAGATTTTTTCAGATACGGAGCCGAGCTCCTCTATCAGCGAATCGACACTCTGCTTTATGGCATCCAGCGAATAATTCAGGTTGACCTGAGCAGTGGTTACCCTCTCGCCTGCCGTGCGGATATCCGATGCTGCGGTTTTAATTGAAGAACCTGCGGTTTCAAGAGCTTTACCGGCAGTTTCCTTTGCTCCGTTCACAAGCGAATCCGAATACTTCATAGCATCCTGAATAAGCGCACCCGACGTCTCACCCGAGAATTTATCATAATCGGATGGCTCCGTCGCCGTCTTTTCTTCAAGAGCCTGAATCTGAGATTTGAGATTCTCGATTTCCGCTTTCAGTTCTTCATTTTCAGCTTGAATTGCTTCGAACGCTTCTGCCGATACTCCTTCGGCGCACTCCGCGCTCTTTTCGCGAAGTTCATCCGCAAGGGCAACATTCTCGCTCTGAAGCTTTTCTATATAATCAAGCACGTCCTCGCGTCTGAAGCCGCCGAAAAGCGATTTTTTCAATAATCTGTCATTATTCATTATATAACCTTATTTCTTTAATGAAATTGCTTTCTTTGCCTTATCGGCGATATTTGCGGCGTCAAGGCCGTAGATATGAAGCAGCTCGACTGCGGGACCTGATTTGCCGAACACATCATTTACGCCGACTCTGACTACGGGCACACATGTTCCGCTCTCGCAGACAGCTTCGGCAACAGCGCTGCCGAGACCGCCGATGATATTATGCTCCTCAGCCGTAACAACACAGCCCGTCTTCGCCGCAGACGCGCAGATTGTTTCCGCATCGAGCGGTTTGATGGTATGAACATTTATAATCTCTGCGTTGATGCCTTCTTCTGCAAGGATTTTCTTCGCTTCAAGGGCTTCATTTACCATAAGACCGGTGGCGCAGATAGTGACATCTGCTCCTTCTGAGAGAACAACAGCCTTGCCCCACTCGAATTTATAACTCTCATCAAAAATGCAGGGAACGGCAAGTCTGCCGAATCTCATATATACCGGGCCTTCATATTCCGCCGCCGCAAGAACAGCCGCTCTTGCTTCAACACCGTCGGCAGGATTGATAATAACCATACCGGGTATACTTCTCATAAGAGCTATATCTTCGCAGCACTGGTGGCTCGCGCCGTCTTCACCGACGGAAATACCCGCGTGAGTTGCACCTATTTTAACATTGAGGTGCGGGTAACCTATTGAATTCCTGACCTGCTCAAAGGCTCTGCCGGCCGCGAACATAGCGAATGTGCTGGCGAATACGGTGTAACCTGTCGTGGCGAGGCCTGCGGCAACGCCCATCATATTGCTTTCCTGAATACCGGAATCAATGAATCTGTCGGGGAACACCTTTTTGAACATTCCGGTCTTTGTTGCTGCTGCAAGGTCGGCGTCAAG
>JAEEGF010136745.1_pt1 | contig 11573 bp, 8 predicted proteins | sample 9134171 | NCBI WGS metagenome assembly JAEEGF01 (sample SAMN16246542, study PRJNA631951) | gut metagenome | biome: gut microbiome; feature: rumen; material: AP-attached | host: Bos | place: Iran: Karaj | collected 2018-10 | reverse complement strand
CAATGATAAAATCATAAATGATGCATAATTATTATCGGAGGCTTTTTTATGACTGAAGCTAAGAAAAATACTAATCACGTATCAATCGAACAGGCCAATCGGACAGAGCATGCTATTTCATTTATTCCTGTAACTGAACAGATTCACCTTCATGCATTAAACAATCCTGATCAAACTGCGGTGATTTCGGGAGAAAAAAGCCTGAGTTTCAGTGAGCTGGATCGGCTTTCCAATCAAGTCGCCAATTTCCTTATCAAAAAAGGCGCAGGAAAAGAACGCTTGGTAGGTGTGCTTATGGAGCGCTCCGAACTTGTTTATGTGGCCGAGCAGGGTATTTTAAAGTCCGGAGCTGCCTTCCTTCCTTTTACTGTTCCTTATCCCGATGACCGCATTATTTTTAGCATGGAGGATTCCGGCGCAGCTATACTTTTGACAAATAAGAAATTGGCTGATGAACGCACAGAGCTGTCCGGGCATAACTACGAAATCATAGCTATTGAAGATATACCCGGAAGTGAGGATGATCATTCTTATCCATCTCCCGGAAAAATAGAACCAAATGATCTTGCATACTGCATTTACACATCCGGATCAACAGGTCGTCCCAAGGGAGTAATGATTGAACACCACAATCTGGTAAATTATGTCCATCGCAATGAAAAATCCGTTGAAATTATGCATTACGCAAGGCCCGGCCGCATTGCGCTGGCAATGGCCGCCTTTTCCTTCGACGTATCTATAGTTGAGCAATTTGTTCCCCTTTGTAACGGGAATACTGTTTGTATTGCTAAAGAGGAAGAAATACATGATCCTTTCTTATTGGCAGATACTATCATAAAAAATAAGGTAAACAGCATTACCTGTACACCAACTTTTCTTTCAAATATCATAAATATCCCTGTGTGTGTTGAAGCACTCAAACAAATAGATTTCTATGATGTGGGCTCAGAAGCTTTTCCTGTTAATTTGTACGGAAAGCTGAGAGCTCTGCGTGATGATAGCATAATTATGAACGTCTACGGACCAACAGAGTGCACAATGGGCTGTGCTGCAGCTATAATGACAGGCGGTGAAGTCACAATAGGCAGCCCCATGGTCAATACCAAGTTCTTTATTATGGATGCAAACGGCAATTGCCTTCCACCAACCGAAAAAGGTGAGCTTATTATTTGCGGTGACGGTGTAGGCCGAGGATATGTAAACCTGCCTGAAAAGACAAAAGCTGCCTTCTTCAGTTTCCGGGATATGCCTGCTTATCATAGTGGCGACCTGGCATCATGGAATGAAAACGGCCAGATATGCATTTGGGGCAGAATAGATAATCAGATCAAGCTTCGGGGCTTCCGTATTGAGCTTGACGAAATTGAAAGAGTTATGAGCGCATATCCCGGCGTACAGGCAAGTGCAGTAAAACTATGTAATAATGGCTCGGATTTCCTGGCCGGCTATATCACTGCAAAAGAGGTGGTTAACCTTGAAGAGTTCAGGGAATACATGCAAAAGCTACTGCCCGATTATATGATTCCTGCAGTCATACTTCAGCTTGAGGATTTCCCTGAGACAATCAATGGCAAGATTGACAGAAAAGCGCTTCCTACCCCTGAGTTTGTTCAAAATGAAAAAGCGATTATAGCGCCTCGGGATGACAAGGAAACCTGGCTTAGAGATATTTTTTCCAAAGCTCTTAATTTAGAGCCGGATCAGATAAGTGTGCAGGATGATTTCTTTGATATGGGAGGTGACTCCCTAAAGAGCATGGTGCTGGCATCCCTCCTTAAGGACTGCGGCGTTACCAGCGCAGACATATACTCCCTCAGGAGCATAGAAAGAATTGCTGCTATGCTGAAAAATAAGACAGGCGGCGATTCTATAGATGATTATGAGGCCAGAGAGCGTCAAAACCCCCATCGCCTCAGCCCTATGCAAACAATACTGATTGATAATCAGCTGGCCAGGACAAACTCCACTATGTGGAATAACATGTATTATCTGTTTCGTTTCAACAAAAAGACAGATCCAGAGCGCTTGAGAAATGCAGTAAATGTCGCAATTCACCATCATCCGGCCCTTTCCATGAACATTAGTTTTGACGAAAGCGGTGAGCTTGTACAGACCTATTGCCCGGACCAAATACCTGAAGTTCAATTTGAAAAAATAACCGATATGGAACTCATTCGCCATAAGGATGAACTAGTCAGACCATTTAAAATGTTTAACTCGCCACTTCTCAGAGTGCAGATGTTTATCTCGGAACGCTACTGTTACCTGTTTTTTGATGTTCATCACCTGGCTATGGACGGTGCATGCATAGGTATTATCATGTCAAGCATCGTCGATGCATACATGGGAAAAGAGCTTCATCCTGACTACTACTGTTCTTATCTTGCCAAAGAAGATCGGATCCGGGAGTCCCCGCAATATTTGGAGGACAAGGCCTATTTTGAAGAACAATACAGTGGATATGACTGGTGCTGTATACCGGAGCCTGATAAAAGTGACCCGGTACCAAAGGCTGCAGGACGTGTGGTCCGTTTTCCTTTTGATGCAAGCGATCTGGAAGCTGCCGAAGAACGTTTGAATGCTTCAAGGAGCATAATCGCTATTGCTGCAGCCATACAGACTCTGCACGAGACAAGCGGAAAAAAAGACATCATGACCAACTGGATATTCAATAACCGCCTTGGAAGCTTTGCATCTGATTCTGTTGGCATGCTGATAAAAAATCTTCCTGTAGGCATCCACATGGATCAGATCCATGGCTTGGAAGAGCTCATTGCAGAAATAAAAAAGCAGGTTACAAACGGTATTGCTCACTGCAGCTATGACTATTTTGCAGCTCAGGAATCTGCTTTTATCAGCGACCCCATGGAAGTCAATTATCAGCAAAATATGAATGCAGATGAACTTGCCATTCTTCATCCCTTCAAGATTGATCTGGTAAACAAGTATCATGCACCCGGGGCCCGTCTGGAACTTGAATTTTTGGAGAATGATGATAACAGTGGCCTTTTTGATTCTGAGATGGAATGGGCTGCCAATTGTTTTTCCGAAGAAATAATGCTTCAGTTCCATGATCTGTATATTGAGAACTTTGAACGAATTGTCCTTGAGTAGTATTTAATAAGGTTAAAGATGAAAGAAATAAAACTGTCAGATCACTTTACTTATTCCAAGATACTTCTTTTTGCCATGCCAACCATAGGAATGATCCTCATATCTATTACCTATGACGTTGTGGATGGGTATTTTGTGTCCAATTTTATTGGCAAGACAGCTTTTTCCGCTATAAATATCGTCTACCCTTTCCAGCTTATTCTGTCTATGGTGGGATATATGTTTGGTTCAGGCGGAAGTGCACTTATTGCATCGGAATTAGGCGATGGTAAGCCCCAGACTGCCAGGCTTTACTTTACACTTATCATAAAAGCTGCAGCTTCAATAGGCATAGTATTATCGATAATTGGCATAATTTTCCTTCGCCCGATTGCAACTCTTATAGGTGCAACGCCTGAGATCCTGGAATATGGGCTTCCCTATGGACGCACCCTTTTTTTATTCCTGCCGATCATGATCCTGGGTTATACATTTCAGAGCATTCTGATCACTGCGGAAAAGCCCAAGCTCGGTCTTTATATTTCTATCGGAAACTTATTCAGTAACCTTCTTTTTGACTGGCTCTTTGTTGTGGTATTTAAGTGGGGAATGATAGGAGCTGCCGCAGCTACCGGCATTGGAGCATGCTTAAACGGACTTATTCCCCTTTTCTATTTTTCAAGGCCCAACACAAGTCCCCTTCATTATGTCAAAGGAAAAATACAGCTACGTCCACTTATAAACGCATGTACCAACGGTGCTTCCGAGATGGTCAATGACATGGCCACTGCTTTGATCTTTGTTTTCTACAATTTCCAGCTTCTGAGACTGATCGGAGAGGATGGAGTTGCTGCGTATGGGGTAACTGTCTTTGTGGAGGGTATATTTGCTTCCTTCTTTTACGGATTGCAGATGCAGGCCACATCCATCGTAGGATATCATTATGGGGCCAAAAATAAAGCTGAACTTAAAAGCCTTCTGAAAAAAGGCCTGACCCTTAATATAGTATTTGGCCTTATCATGTTTCTTTTGGCGCAGATCAGCGCACCACTGATTTCCAAGATATATGTAGGCTATGACGACGTCTTATTTACCCTTGCTGTTCATGCACTGAGAGTCTATGCCTTTGCGTTTTTATTCCAGGGATTTAACGAGTATTCCTCAGCATTTTTTACCGGCTTAAATAATGGTCTTGTCTCCGGATTCCTGGCCTTTTCCAGAACATTTCTCCTTCAGACAACCTGTATTTTTGTCCTGCCACTGTTTATTGGCACAGAGGGCTTATGGCTTGCACAGGCTACCACGGAATTAATAGCTGCGATAATTGCTACTGCTTTTCTTGTCAAGTACAAAAAGGAATATACCGGGTAATGGACTGTGTGGACGGAGGAATGGTCTGTGGGTTGAACATATTTTTGTGAGGGAGGATTATAGAAGGCGTGGTATTGCTACTATGCTTTTCAACAAAGCTGAAGAAATAGCTGCATCAATGGGAGAAGATACGGTTTATAACTTTGTACATCCAAACAATGAAGTTATAATAAAGTTCCTTCGCTCAAAAGGTTATACTGTTCTGAATATGCTTGAAATCAGAAAGCCTTACAAGAATGAAATATTAGCCACAACAATTCCTGTTGGAAAGGAAGTCTTTGACTATTAGGTTTTGGTCTGTAACGCAATATAACAGGGCGGAGTTATGCTCCGCCTAAAAGCTCTGCTACAGTATATGGCTCTCCGGAAGTGAGCTTCAAAAGGGCAGTAAATTCATTAACACCATTTCTGGCACAGGTCTCAAGATAAGTTCTGATGTCCGCGAAATATGATGCGTATTCAATGCTCTGGAACTGCCCGGAGACTTTGTCCTTGGTTTTTACAAATCTGAGTGATCTTTCGCTTAGGTTGTTTGTTGTCGGAATGGAGAAATCCTTAACCCAGTCAAAGTAGTTGCTCTTATATTCTCTGATTCTGTTGAGAAGAGCATTTTCATCACTTTCATAATAATGCCCCAGATCGGCAATGTATTCTTTATATCCACTATCCAAAAGAGAATCCACTTTCATGAGGAAAGCTTCAACAGCTTCTTTTGAGAAAGCAGTAGCACCTTCGGCTATCAGATGTTTCCGGTCGTGCATCATAGACTGTATCAGCTCTTTTAGCACTTTGCCCCAGGAGTGGCTTGACGAGTCGAACAGCTTCTGCAGGTCTCTTTCCAGATGCTGATTACATTCTACATTTCTGAAGACAAAGCCTTCATGATAATTGATGGTGTTATGATCATGCATGACTTTTGTTCCGGAACTTAGTACAGGAAGGATGTTATCTTCGAGGATTCCATCAAGGTCCTTGTGCATATGTGCAGTATATAGTGCAATGCGCTCATTGCCATAAAACCTCATACATGCTCTTGCTGTATTGACAAAAACTACAGTGTCATCCCAGTAGATAAGCGGCAGTCCGATGATCAAATTTTTAAGGTCTGTTACAAAAGCATGAAGCCTTTTGGAATAGCGCTTTTGCAGTTTTGCCAGATATCCTTCACTGAGGGTTAGTGGTTCGGGAGAAAAGCCTGTCAGTATTTTCTTTGTACGGTTGATACTTACGAATCCAAGATTCATCAGGGACAAAGCCATTGCCTGAATCACCTTGCCATACTGGTTTGCTGCTTTAAGGGTGCCAAGAGGAGTTTTGACCGTTGCTCCACAATCAAGGCATTTGTATATGACAAACTTATGCCTGTGCTTGATGACCTTTACTTCATAATCGAATTCATCCTTGACAGATACTTCGATTTCTTCAAGGTTGTGACCTCCACAGTTGGGACATTCAGAAAGCTCATGTGGAATGGTATCAGTAATCTCTTCCTCAGAAAACTGTGCCATTTCATGTTTCTCATGACCTTGCTGTCCGCCTTTGGAAAGGCCTGATTTTTCCCTGGAGTTTGGGATGACTTTTTTCTGATCAATTGCTGTCCTGGATGTAGGAGTGCCGGTATTGGTTCCGTTATTATTTAGCCTTGCAGTAAGTCTTGCTACTTCATCCTTAAGCGCTGCAATCTGAGCTTCTGCTTCTTTTGAAGCTGTGATTTTTTCGGAAGAACCTTCTTCCAAAAGTTCAAGCTTATCCTTTAAATGCAGGTTTTCAAGTTCAAGACTGTATTTATCGTTCTCAAGTTCTTTGACTTTGGCTCGTTCTTTCTCATAGAGTTCCTGATAGCGATCAGCGAGGGCTTTGTATTGTGAAATCTTTTTGTTAAGGCCTTGTATCTGGCTGAGAAGCTTTTGTACACGGGAGTCTGAGGCACCTTCTTTTCTGAGTTTTTCAAGCTCTTTTTCGAGCTTTTTTGACTTGCGTTCAGCAGCATGCCATTCATTTTTTATAACTTCATAAGCTTCTTTTAAGTCCATCCCCGGTAATCCCCAACCATCATTTTGATTTATATTTTTCTAATTGCTCCCGAAGTTCCTGATTTTCTTTTAGGAGCCTACGGACCTCATCTTTAAGACCTTTCATAGTCTTAGGCATTTCATAATCATCACTACCGGGTTCATAGGAAGGGCTGCGCTTCTTGCATCTTCCATCAGTAGGAACTATTTCTTTTGTAACAGGATCAACGCGGCCTATCAGCTTTCTTTTGGATTTTGAACGTTTTAGTTCCGGATCCCAGAATGATTGATTTTCATAGGCATATGTGATTCCGGATCTTTTGTCGGTCTGATATACAATTCCCATAGTTTGCCTCCTTTATCTTTATGTGTATAGTATAACACATAAAGATATTTATTGCAATAAAAAATGCCAAAAAAGTCAGATTTTTTCTAGCTTTCTTGGCATTTTGAAATAACCGGAATCTCTTTATGTGAAAGACACCATATTTGGGAAAGTGTGAATAGTAACACAAGGGCTTGAGCTGTCCGAAATATAGTGCACAACACTTGCTAAGCTAATAACATAAGATCCTAGATATCCTAGATATCCAAGTTTTTTATTATAATGAGTCAAACTGATACGTCCCAATGACTCACTAACTCACAAATACATTAGCCAAAAGCAGGAAAGAGGGTAGAATATGAATCCAGTATTATTCTTTTTAATGATCTGTTTATTATCTGTAGCAATGGGAAGCCTGATAGTGTTAGTATCCAAGCCATATCTTTATGATCTCAATTTTTATAAGAAATGCAGAAAACATGCCATTAACTGGTGGATTGCAATTGGACAGGCAATATGTATAGTAGCCATCAGCCAATATGACAGGTGTGATAAAGAGTTTACACAGATATTATTTTTGCTGGTGATTGGAGCGATTGCAGGTGTTGCATCTGCGATACTTAAATCTATTGATGAGACAGTGGGCGTGGCTGAGAGCATACAGATGATAGCGATGCAGCTCATAGCACCGATCGCTGTGATCCTGATATTATTTGCACTTGCAGGAATTTACTACAACAGAGAGGAAAAAAAGAATAATTTAAAAAGAGTTTAGAAAAATGTAATTGTAATCCTGATAAAGATGGTTTAAAATTTAATCGTACGCAATGTAAGAAGCGATTTAAACAATCAGCCAAGAAGTACTGCAGTAGCAGTATTAAGCGGGCAAAAAATATATCAGGAGTAGGGATTTTTATGAATAAAGAGGCAGAGGAGTTCGATATTCAGAGTTACATGACGGGTGGAGTTAAGAGAGTAGTTAATGACGCGGTAAGGGCTACATTTAACAATCCTAAGGAATCACTGTTTATGGCAGGATTTGCTGTTGCATCTAAGAAGGCATCAGATCACAGGAGAAAGCTGGAAGATGCCGGTGAACATATACCACCATTTCTGATTTCAAGTATCACAAGTAGTTGTAACCTGCACTGCGCAGGCTGTTATTCAAGAACTAATCACGCCTGTACGGATGAAAAACCTGTAGATCAGCTTACTGGTGAGCAGTGGGGAAACATTTTTTCAGAGGCAAATGATCTGGGAATAAGCTTTATATTGCTGGCAGGCGGTGAACCACTTCTTAGATGGGATGTCATGCAGGAAGCAGCAAAGTATAAGAATATTTTGTTCCCGATTTTTACCAATGGATTCTATATTCAGGATAAATATCTTGAACTGTTTGATCAGCACCGTAACATGATTCCAATCATCAGTATTGAAGGTGATAAGGAAAAAACAGACAATAGACGCGGCGAAGGCGTTTATGACAGAGTAATGCAGTCTATGAAAAATCTTCATGACAACGGTCTGATATTTGGTGTTTCTGTAACTGTAACTACGGAAAACATGGAAGAGGTGTATTCAGAGGATTTTATCAGTAAGCTGTCAGATCTGGGCTGCAAGGCTGTGATATTTGTTGAGTTTGTACCTGTTACTGATGAAGCCTCTCACCTTGCACCGGGCGAGCCTGAGAGACTAGTCATGGCTGATAATATTGCGCGACTTAGAAAAGAACATGAGGAAATGGTATTTATCGCATTCCCTGGAGACGAGAAGAGCTCTGGTGGATGTGTAGCTGCAGGAAGAGGATTCTTTCATATCAATTCCCACGGCGGAGCAGAGCCTTGCCCATTTTCACCATATTCAGATATTAATGTAGCGCAGACTTCACTTAGAGAAGCGTTAAAATCGCCTCTTTTCTATCAGATCCAGACTCAGGGGTTGTTAAAAGACGAACATGCCGGCGGATGTACTCTTTTTGCCAATAGAGAGCAGGTAGAAGCGATATTGGCTGAATAAGTAAGGTAGTGACTCTACCAATGATATAAAAAAGGCTGAGAACTAATTTATTCATAATTAGTCCTCAGCTTTTCTATTTGGATATACAATTGGGGTCAGGGTTATATAGCGTTTAATCGATAGCGTATGTTATTGATGAACTCTGTGATCCTGCGTAGCTTACAGCCCATGACATAGCAGATGAAGCTGTACGTGTTGCGTAGCTATAGTTGGATGATGGTCTCCATGTGCATGCACTCAGACTGATGCTTGAAATGTCTGAAGACAGTACAGAACCGCTATCTGTGAAGTTGCCAACACCCATATCATTTACAACAGCGCCCTTGTAGCTGCCTGCATCGAAATAGTTCTTTTCTGAATAGATATTGCAGTCAGTGTAAGGAGTGTATCCAAGGTTAAAGTTGTAGATATAGTTGTTGTAGCAGTGGAAATAACCATATCTCATAAGGCCCGGAGCTCTTGTAAGAGTGTTTTTAAAGTAGCAGTTGCAGATTGTCATGCATGGATATCCGTCATAGGTTGAAGCACCGTCTTCTGCAGGATAGCCCAGGATCAGACCATACTTATGACCGCCAAAGTAGCAGCCTGTAACAGATACATAATTGGCCTGAAGTCCTACGTAGAGGAACTTATCTGTATCATTTTCATGGGTTGAAGTATCTGAAGTCATGTCATGACCTGTCCATGAGCAGTGATCAAGCCAGAAATTGTTACCATCTGAAATATACATCTGAATATCATCATTTTCATTGATACTTACATCATGTGAAAAAGTGATATTCTTGTAGATGTTATTTCCTGAAGAAGATATATTTCTAAAGTGTATATTGTACAGAGTATGAGCGCTGTAGGAACCAATAAAGGTCTTGTTGGAGCCTACAGATACTTTTGTAAGTGAGCTTGCAGAAATATCGCTTCCAATGATGATCGTGTAAGCTGTAGAACCTGAAGCATAAGTCTGTAATTCTGAAAGGCTGGTTACTGTTACAACCTGACCAAATACGCCGCCGGTAACAGATGCCTTTTCACTGCCATTCATATCAAGAGCATAGCCAGCAAAGCCTTCTGCGCCATATGAGTTAACGCGGAAGCACTGAGAAGCTGAGCCTGAATATGAACTAAGATAGTAGCTGCTACCTGAGAGAGTAAGGGCAAGTGATGTATTTGAGTAGCTGACAATCTTGTAATTGAGGGCATCTCCGTTAGTATCTGTTTTTACAGAAGCAATCTTCCAATACTGTGCCTTGCTTCCGGATGTTACTGATGCTGTGGTCACTGCCTGACCGCTGCTGACTGTATTTCCAGATGGTGTGAGGCAATAGCCTGTTGCTACGTTGATTATTCTGTAAACGCCTGATGATACATAGCTCAGTACCCATCTGTTACTTGTTGATGAAGAACTATTTGTAGTTGCTGTTCCGCCATCTGTGCTGCTTCCTGTTACATAGTAGCCGTCTGAGCAGTTTACGAATTGAAGCTGCTGCTGAGGATATGTTGAATCTACAGCATTAGTCGTAGATGAGCTACTTGAAGAGCTTGAACTTGAAGAGCTGCTGGATGAGCTTGAACTGGAAGAACTGCTTGAAATAGCTTCAAATACAAACTGCTGGCATGCAAGTCCATTGTATGTCCAAGTGCTGATATTGCCGCCGTCAGAAGTTGACCATCCATAGACATCTACTGCCTGTGTGTCGCTACTGCACTTTGTTGTCAGGCAGTATACTCCATCTGTGCCTGTTTCAACTACTTTAAATATCTGTGCATCATAGCCGTTGGCATCACATATATCAATGTTGGTACCATCTGTGGAACCGCCATAATATACATCCAGCATTCGCCCACCGCTCATGCCGTTTTGCAAGGTTATATAGTTGCTTCCCTGGTTGGTAACATACCATCTCTGGCGTTTGTCGCCTGTACCGGTTCCCTGAACTACATTTCCAAAGTTGACATCATTGTCGTCATCTACTTCCATATAGAGTTGGCTGTTTACATTTTTGATGTAATACCAACCATCTGACAGGATATAGCTTGATGAAGAGCTTGATGTTGTAGTGGTTGAAGTACTTGAAGAACTGGATGAGCTAGAGCTGCTTGGCCATGAAGCCTGCTCAAAATACCATATCTGGTTATCAGAGCCCTTGTAAGTATACTCCTGCACATTAGTTCCTGATGTTGTTCGTGCTCCATATACATCAAGACAGGATGAAAATCCGCTTACTTCAGTTGCAATATAGTAACCACTGTTCGAATCAGCTGCAAGGATTGCAAAATTCTGTGCTGAATAGCCATTATTTGTGTAAATCTGAATGTTGGTTCCATTATCAGAAGAGCCATTTGCAACATCAAGAGATATGCCTCCTGTCATATCAGTTGCAGGATGCAAACGATAATATCCTGTAGAACTATTCTGTTCGAGGATCCATCTCTGACCAAGAGAACCTGTTCCGGTAGACTGAACAACGTTGGCCCCATCTGAAGCTGAATCGTTTTCAACTGTCAGATACAGTCCGCTGTTCTTGTTTTTGATGTAATAGATATTGCCTGATTCTGGCGTTGTAGCTTCTGCATGTGCCGTAATTGAAGGCGCAACATACAGAGAACAAGCCATCATAGCTGCGCCGGCAAATAGCGCTGCTATGCGTTTCAATGTCCCTTTCATACTTTTCCTCCATGCTTATATGTTTTACTGACCCCTAATGCAGAATGCCGTAGCACTCTGTTACCATATTATTAGCAGTGAAATACCTTTATTG
>JAEEGF010035717.1_pt1 | contig 11574 bp, 2 predicted proteins | sample 9134171 | NCBI WGS metagenome assembly JAEEGF01 (sample SAMN16246542, study PRJNA631951) | gut metagenome | biome: gut microbiome; feature: rumen; material: AP-attached | host: Bos | place: Iran: Karaj | collected 2018-10 | reverse complement strand
ACGGACTTCACGTACTTGTTTTCGCGCGAGAGGTTCTTCGCCAAGACGGTGAACCGCTTCCCGTTCCCGACATCGAACGACACCTTCGGCAACTGCGGAGCGCCGAGCACGTATTCGCCGCTCGCGGGGTTCAGCGGATAGAATCCCGCCGCCGAAAGCAGGTACCATGCGCTCATCTGTCCGCAGTCCTCGTTGCCGCAAAGCCCGTCGGGGGCGGCCCTGTAGAACTTGTCGCAGATCTCGCGCACGAGCTCCTCCGTGCGCCAGCCCTTGCCGAAATACCTGAACAGATACGCCGTATGGTGTCCTGGCTCGTTGCCGTGGGCGTACTGTCCGATGAGTCCCGTCACGTCCGAAGTGAACCCCATGCCTTCCGCTTTTTCGGGCTGTGCGAAGAGCGCTTCGAGCTTCGAGGCGGCCTTCGCCTTGCCGCCCAGCGCGGCGGCGAGCCCTTCCGGATCGTGCAGCACGTGCCACGTCCACTGCCAGGAGTTGCCCTCCGTGAAGTCGTTCTCGCGGCTTGCGTCATGTCCGAGCGCGAACGGATTGAACGGCTCGCGCCAGTTGCCCGCCGAGTCGCGTCCGCGCGCGAATCCCGTCGAAGGGTCTATGACGTTTTTCCAGTATCCCGCCCTCTTCGCGAAGAACCTGGCGTCATCCGCGTGTCCGAGCGCCTTCGCCATCTTCGCAGCGCACCAGTCGTCGTATGCGCATTCCAGCAGGCGCGAGACGGATTCCGACCTTATCTTGTCGAATGGATAGTATCCGTATCTGTCGAGCACGTCCCAGTTCTCCTTCTGGCGGCGGGGGTGGTTCTCGCGCAGAGTGGCGCGTATGGCCCGGTAAACGCGTTCCGGATCGTTGCCGCCGAGAAGTCCCTTGAAATAGGCGTCGGCGAGCAGAGGAATCGAGTGCGTGCCGATCATGCACTGGTTGTCCTTGCCCCACAACGCCCAGATCGGCAGGAATCCGGCGATGCTCTGGTGCTCGACGCAGGACGCGACCATCGGCGCTATCTTCTCCGGCACGAGAATCGTGTACAGCGGATTGGCCGCGCGGAAGGTATCCCAGAACGAGAAAGTCGAGTAGTATTCGCCGCAGGGGGACTTCTTGACTATATCCTCGTCGCCGCGATACTCGCCGTCGACGTCGGCCATGTTCACGGGCTGCAGGAAAAGATGGTACAGCGCGGTGTAGAAAGTCTCGAGTTCCGCCGCGCCGCCTTTGGCGGTCATCTTCGAAAGCATCCCGTTCCACGCCGCCCTCGCGTCCGCCTTCGTCTTCGCGAAGTCCCAGCCGGGGATTTCCGCGTCGAGATTCCGGCGGGCCTTTCCGGGCGAGACAGAAGACAGGCCGATCTTCATGGTCAGCGTCTCGCCGCGCTTCATGTCGAACCGGAAATTGCGGCGTCCCGCGTCGCGTCTGCCGCCGGTGGCGGGCAGATCGGAAAAGCCGGACCAGTCCCTGTCGAATTCAAGCGAGAATGCGAAAGTCCTGTGCACCCATCCCCAGCGCCGCTTCTCGCCTTCGAATCTGCGTCTGCCGTCGTCGGAGATCTTGACGTCGTGCATCTGATCCCTGCCCGGATCGCCGATCGCCCACTGGTTGTCGAACATTATGTTCGCGCCGCCTCCGTCGAGAAAAGTGAAGCGGTATATCGCGCAGTGCGGACTTACGGAAACCTCCACTCGCGTCCTGGACCTGCCGAGGTCAACCGCGTAATAGCCGGGCTCCATCGTTTCCGAACCCTTGTCAAAATCGCTCGAAAAACCGTCTTCGCGCGATGGGCCGCAATACGGGAAGAACAGGAAATCGCCGAGGTCGGTGCATCCCGTGCCGCTGAGGTGCGTCTGCGAGAAGCCTTTGATTTCCTTCTCTTCGAAGCGGTATCCCGAGCAATGTCCCCACCCGTCGCAGCCGGTGTCGGGTCCGGCCTGGACCAATCCGAACGGATATGCCGCGCCCGGAAACGCATGCCCGTTCCCGCCCGTGCCGATTTCGGGTCGCACCCATGAGGACAAATCGTTCGGAGGCGGCTCTATCTCGCCGCGAGACACCATGTTCCAGACGAGTTCCCCGAACAACGTGTTGGCCCAGGCGAACCAGCTTCGCGAATACTTCGCCGGATCGTCCGCGTCCACGCCTTCGTGCATGAAGCCGGTTCCGGCGGTGCAGTTCGCGAGCGCCGAAAGGCACTCTTTCGCCTCTCCGGACGTCTGGGCGGTAAGCGCGCGCATTATGATCGACATCGGCCAGACGCGCCCCTTCTCCGTGTGGGGCGAGCCTATTCCCTTCAGCGCCTTGCCTTCGAACCAGAAGGGGTTGTCGCGGCTCAGGACGAAGCGCCTCGTGTTGAGATACACGGGATCGTCCTTGTCGACGCCGCACAGGTAGGGAAGCGAAAGAAGGGACGGTGCGTTGGCGTCGTCCATCAAAAGCGCCCCGCCGCGTCCGTCGACCTCGAACGCGTAGATCTCGCCGTACTTCTCCGTCTTGACCACGGCGTGGCTGCGCAGCGCCTCGCGGACTTCTCCGGCGAGGGCGCGGCACTCGTCCGCAAGGCGCTTCGCTCCGTTCGCGCTCTCGAGGACTTCCGCCGTCTTCTCAAGGACGTCTGCGGCGAAGAAATTCGACGGCACGAGGAACGGATACGTGCACGAATCGTCGGAAGGACGGAACGCGCTCGCTATCAGTCCGACGGGCTTTACTTCCGGGCCCCAGCCGGCGTTCGTCAAGGTGTCGGTCGCCTTCGCGTTTTCGCGTTCGAAGCGGTAGGACGTCCTCTGTCCGCCCTTCCGCTGTTGCTCGCGCATCGTCGCAAGGACTGTTCCGACGGCATCGAGCCATCTGTCGCCAAAGGGGGTTTTGTCGCCCGTAGCCTTCCAATAGCCATGCGCAAGGCGCAGCGGATAGCACAAGGAGTCGAGCTCGTACTTGCGCTCGTGCACCCCCGGCTTCATTTCGGTTTTGTCGCTCTTCCATTGGCTCTCTCGCTTTTCGTCGTCGTAGAAGGCGTTGGCGTAGGGGTCGTGCAAAAGGCAGTCGAACTGACGCACAAGCAGGTCGCGGACGAGATTCCGCACGGCAGGGTCGTCCTTCGCGAACCTGAGATACGGCCATACCTGCTGGCCCGAGTCCCTGAGCCACATGGCGTCTATATCGCCGGTGATGACGTAGCCTTTGCCCTTCACCGTCGTGTCAAGCGTGTTCGGGTAGCATGCCTCGAACATCTTCCTGATGCGCTGGTCGCCTATTTTCGCTGCGACTGCGGCAACCGCCCTGTCTACGGTTTCCGAGCGCAATGTGCGCTTTTCGGCCGCCGGACGCGAATACGGTCTGCAACCTGGCGGACATTCGGCCGCGACTGCGGCTTTCGCGAACAAGGCGACAACACCAGCCAAAACGACTCCTGTCTTCATCTTACCGTCTTTTCTGGCCAAATGCCGTTTCACCTTATTTTCACGGAGAATCCGGGCCTGCGACCGTAGCACAGCCATCCGTCGAACGTCGTAAAGAAGTGATTGCCGTCGTCGTCTTTCTCCGTTTCGTCGACACCTTCGAAAGCGGCGGCCTTGGCGATTCTGACGAACTTCTTGCCTTCCGCGATTTCCGGAACCGTTATGGACGCGCCGGATTCGAGTGAAATGGAGCCGGCGAACGTGACGCCAGTGGCGGAAAGAGTTGCGCCGCTCTTGATGACCGTGTCACCCATGTACTTCTGGTCGGCCGACACCGCGAGAGTCCCCTTTTCGACCGTGATGCCGCCCGCGCCGGCAAGCGAAGTCGTAACACCTATGCGCTTGTCGTTGACAAAGCTCACCCCGCCCGCGCCAAGAATGAACGGCACCTCCCCGCCAACGTAGCCGTCGATCTTGAAGTAGTCGTCCTGATCCTGGTCGCACTCGATGCGAACGCCATCAAGCATGGCCCTGAAGCTATTCACCTTGCCAGCAATGATGCCTCTCGCGTCGAGTTTGCCGCCGACAAGCTCGAAAACCGCCGACGATGCTGCGGGTACGTTGGCCCAGCCGCCGCTTCCTGCGCGGACGTACCCAGCCTTGAATTCGCCGTTTGTTATGTTAACCGTCGCGACCGCTCCGGCACTGTCGCCAACAAGGTAGAAGTCGTGCCTGTTGACGTCAACCTTGCCGCCGTCGCCGAACATGCGCGCCGTGTTGCCGCTGCGCCCAAACTGGGTGTCGCAGTTGTCCGGATGGAACCGTCCGCCGTTCTGGAGTTCTATCGTCACTTCGCGCACGCCGGAGCCGCTCGCGACATACACGCTCTCCTGGCTCGAATGGCTGTAGAGACGCGCCCCGTCTGCTATCTTCACGTGCATCTTCCCTTCCGAATCGCCGCGCGCGAAGTTGAGGACAGGACCGTCGGTGCCTTCTATCCTCACTTCCGTTCCGCTTCCGCACAGCGTGAAGCTGCCGTTCGGCGCGAAATAGTGGTTGCCGGTGGCGATCTTGACGACGCCGTTCGTGAGCGTGAAGCCGTCGAGGGCGAACGTCTCGCCGCTTGTCGAAGACATCGTGACGGTCTGCGTCGCGCCGCCTAGATCGAGCGTGCCGGCGATTCTGAGCGAGTCCGATGCCGTCGAAAATGGATTCGTCTTCCCGCCGTCGTCCAAATCCTTCAGCCTGAACCCACCCTCATTGAGCACAAGCCTTCCGCCAGGGCCCTTGCCGGCGACTGTGACTGTGCCTGCGCCGCCCTTGGTGATTTCCGTAGATGCGCCGGTAGTCAGTCCGCCGACGAACGCAATGTCGCCGCTGCCGCCAAGCCCGAGCGTCGCACCGCTGTCCCTGACTGCGCAGGCAAACCTCTGCACATTCGCCGAGTTGTTGGTCACAGCACGGACGTCGAGTCCATTTCCGCTTATCGCGAACTCACCGGCCCCCGCCGCGAAACGCACTCCCGAAAGGGTGAGGGACGCATAATCGTTGGATGCAGTTCCTCCTGCGGCAAGCGGGAATAAGACGCTGTCGAAGCCCTTGGGCCCTTCCCCGCCGGTCCAGTTGTCAGATGTCGTCATCAGCGTGTCGCCAGAAGCGTTGCTCCACGTCCGTTCGACTGGCGAGACAATTCCGTAGAGCTTCCCGTTCCTGACCTCGAGGTCAAGTCCGTTTATGGATATCTTCGCGAGGTCTGCGTCGTTCCAGCCTGTCTGTGCGGGGAAAAGGTCGAAATACTTGTTATGCTCGACGTCTACATCGTATGTGACGCTGACTACGAACGGGTTGTCGGCCGTCGCAGTTATCTCGCTGACCTTGACCGGGCAAAGGCCCGAAAACCCGTTCTCGCCATATGTGACAGCCATTGATCCGCCAGGAGCGAGCACAACGCCGGACGAGGCAAAGGCCTGCCCATTGAAATCAACCGGTCCTGCAATGGTAAACGCGCCCGTAAACTCCTGGCCGGCGCTGAACTTCAGCAGTCCGCCTCCGGTTTTGGTTAGCGCACCAGCTCCTTTCAGTGTGTCTGCCACGACAACGTTATGCTCGTTGGCAATCGTCAGACCTCCAGCTGCGATCTCGAAAGGCGACGAACCTCTCGAGATGTCGTTGCGACAGATGAACGCGGTGTGCTCGCCCCTTGACTTGATCGTGGCGCCGTCGAACACGACTGTGGTCTCGTCTCGGTCGTCCCAGACTTTCAGGTCGCGCACAGTGACTACGCTATTCGTGCCAAAGTAGAGATGATACCATCCAGCACGCGATGCCGAATCATTATTGACCTCACCGAGGTGCAATCCCTCGCCCACTGAAAGCGATGCGCCGACGACACTCAGTGCCGCCTGGAGCACCTTTGCGTGCTTGGTGTTTTCACGTCCGAACGTGAAGTTCCTGCCGACAGACAACGTGGCGCCGTCTCTCACGTCAATATCGATCTGCGCCAAGTCAAGAACCTTCTCGTTTGAGGCGACGCAGTACAGATTGCCGGCGAACGCCGCTTCGGCACGATTCGTGACAGACAGCTTGAATTTGCCGGTTGAATTCGACTGCATCCAGGATGTGCCGCTGCCGAGGACAAGCCTTCCGCCATCGACACGAAGCTCGTAGTCTTCGCCATCCTGTGGCGTGTTGATCGAGGCATACGTCGGACCTGAGACGGTCGCGCCCTCGCCTATGGTCCAGAGGCGCGGCATGTTGAGGCCCGGATCCAGTGGGTCGACCGCATACGTGAACGTACCGTTGTAGTACGCTATCACGCCGTCAGCAGAAAGATCGCCCGCTGAAAAGCCAAGCGAACCGCCGCTCAGATCGAGACCGCCCGCCTCCAGAACAAGTCCTTTCTCCAACGGCTGCGTGACCTTGAGCGTACCCGCACCTTTCTTAACGACCTTGCCGCCAAATGGAGCATCTACCGTGAGAGTCTTGCCTTCTGCGACAGTGATCGCCTCCGAAACCCTGAGGCTCGGCTGCTCGTCGACGTCGTATTCGATCTCCCACGTGCCTGCGAGCGCGCAGCGGACTTCGGTGGTGTTCTCGTTCACTTTCGCATCGAGTGTCACCCACGCACCCGCGTCCTCGTCGTATCCGAGAACCTCCCAGCTGTACGGGTCGCGGCCTTGCTCGTCGTTCGCCGTGTACCAGCGGTAGCGCGTTAGCGCGAACGCATCTTCGTAGACCATGTCGATGTAGCAGTTGGCGCGCGCCTCCTCGCTCCTGCCGTTGCCGCCGCGGCGGTCGAGCCACTTCGTCGAAGTGGAGCCGTCCACCGCGTATCCGGGAGCCTCGCCGGACGGGAAGTTTTCGTATCCGCTATAACTCGTCGTATCGTATTCGATGGACGAAGGCGATATCTTGGTCCACCCGCTGTAAAGTTCGATTTCCGACAGCTGCATCATGTCGTTATTCGACTTCGTCCTCGATATGTGGAAACGGAACTTCTTGTATTTGGGCGTCGGATCGGTCCATTCGTCCGCCGTGATTCTGGCGTCTTCGTGTGCGGCGAGCGTGCCTACCGTGACAGCCTTGTCCAGCTTCACGGTGTCGGCCGCGTTCGTGAAAATCGCATTGTCGCCCGAGACGAACGTCTCGTCGGCGTTCTCGCCCCACACGGCGTCGGACCAGTTCGCGCCCTCGGTTCCGCCGCCGTACACCCTGTCTTCCGATTCATGGGTTATCGTTATGTCGCCGTCTTCGTCTATCCCTATAATGTATCCCTCCTCGGAGCATGTGAACTTCGCGGCATCTGAGGCGGAAAGACCGGTTCCTGTGACAAGCTTGCTGGCTTCGTTCACGGGGAGTGCGGAAAGGACCTTCGGGGTGAACACGAACGGACTCTCAGCTGTCGCGTTCACCGTCACGTTCGATCCCGTGGCGACGGCGAATGCGTCAGAACCTGAGGAGGAGACGTCGAACCTGAACGCGAAGCCCGCACCGAACGTCACGTCGCCCAGAGTGTTCGTCTCGACAGCGCCGTTGTCGAAGACGTGCATCGTGCCGCCGTTCAGCGAGAGCGAAATGGTTTCGTTCGTGAAGGTGGCGGACGAGAGGTTCATCGTGCCGCCGTTCATGACGATCGCTCCGGCGGCAAACGTTATTCCCGAAGACGACGTGTCGTTTATCGTGCCGGAGTCGCACTGCAACGCGCCGGTGAAATACTGGTCGTAGTATATGTCGATCTTGTCGGTGCCCTGCTTCACGATGCCGCCCGTGCCGCGCAAATGGCCTTTGAGGACTGTGTTGTGGTTGCAGACCACGGTCAGACCGTCGCCTTCGACGACGAACGGCGCGTCGTCACGCCTGTCCTGCATGAGGAAGTCCGAAGAGTTGGCGCGCGATTCGAACGTCGCCCCGTCGAACTTGATTTCGACGTTCTCCCGTTCGCGTCCGACGAAGATACGCTGCGCCAATATGTACGCGTCTATGAACTCCGCCTTGTACGATCCGGTAGAAAGCCAGTCGCCGCTCCATGCATCGCTTGCCTTGATTCCAAAGTCGATGCAGTCGTCGACGCGCACCGTCGCGTTCGAGACGAGCATGTAGCCTTCGGGGTTTGTCGCCTTATGATCATTGCCGCTTTGTCCCCACGAGAGGCGGACTTTCGAATACAACTCGCCGCCATCTTTGACGATCAGGTCGGCGCGCGGGTTTTCGCACTCGCCGTCGTTCGACGGTATCATGCGAATCTCCCCACCAGAGTTCCACTTGGAGCCTTCGCCTGTTATCTCGATGACCGTCTTGCCAAGGTCGTGGTTCTGTATGTAGCTGACTTCCGAACCAGTTTCGAGCTGTCCACCGTCCTTGATGAGAAGACGACACGCGCGATCGGCGGACTCCGGGCTTAGGACAAGACACTTCACGCCGCTGAACTTCGCCCCTGAACCGATTATCCACTCTGCGGGCGTGTCGTTCTTCAGTTTCCACTGGCTGCTGCTGGCATCTTTGAACAATCCGTTGTAAAACCCGACGAATGCGTCCTTCTTCACAATCGCCTTCGTCACGTTCATCTCTTTTCCGCCCAAGTCGAGTCCGCCCGCCTGCATGTCGATTCCGTTCGAAATGCCCGCCGAGGCGACGAGCGTCCCGGCGCCTGTCTTGGCGAAAGACGACACCGGTGCCATGCCAAGCGTAAGCGTCGTGCCTTCCGAAACTTCGATTTCGTCCGCCGAAAGCGTCGGCGAGTAGTCTATCGTCCATTTGCCAGCGCTCGCCTTTCTCTCCGACGTTGCCGTGAATCCGCTGCGGACGTCCAAGTCGACCCATATTGCCCCAGACGAATCCGGATTGTCATTCGAGCCTTGCAACCTCCACGCGGCAGGGTCTCTCGCCTCGGCATCGTTAGCGGTGAACCATTCATACTTCGTGACCTGCTTTGGCTCGCTGAACCCGACCGCAAGCCACACGGCGTCGAGGCTCTCCGGCGACGAGCCGTCCTTGAGGCGCCTGTCGAGCCACTTTGTGTCACTATTTCCATCGACGAGTTTGTATGGCGCCTCATTATCAGGGTACTTTGCGCCGTCCACGTTCACTGTAGATGAATCGTAGTACCGCTGGATATTCTCTTGTGTTATGTCCGTGTCGCCGCTGTAGAGCTTCAGCTCGGCGATCTGGACCATGCCGTTGTCATTGCCTTTGCGCCCCTCTATCTTGAAGCGAAAGTAAGTGTATGAGTTGGTCGTCGCTGCCTCGCCTTTGGAGATCGTCGTGGGGATGGAGGCGGAAATCTTCGCCGCCGTGACGTCCGTATCGACAGTCGCGCTGGCGGTTTTATCTCCGTAGTAGTCTGAGAACACGGCGTTGTCCCCGTCTTCGAAACAGTCGCCGCCGATGCCGATCCAGTTTCTGCCGCTCCATGCCGTGCTGCCGGATTGCGGATACCAGTGCTTTTCCGCCGCAAGGGTCGTCACTGCAAGACTTGCCGCCAATGTAAACACTATATGTTTCATGGTTCTTTCCTTTTCTTTGGAGAAGGTGAGTTGTATTGTAATCAATTTCAAATGTAAGTTCGAAGTGGATCAAACCACATTCACCTGAAGACGACTGTAGCCGTCACTGGGAAGTGGTCTGACGTGTAGCGCTTTGTCCCAGGTCTGGGCGTCGACACAGTCCGATAGTCCAGCACACGAGTGCCTGGTGTTACATAGATGTAGTCAATACGCCCGCCACAGTCTTCCCAGGCAAACCCGCCGTTCCTTGACTTGTCCGCGTCAGGCGACCCCTTCTTGGCATTCCTGACATGCACAGGCATTTTCATCGCCGCTGCCGAAGAACACTCCCTGTCGCGCCACTCCCAGCCATTGAACGACCGCCACGGCCCGAGCGGAATCGTGTCACAGACGTACATTGCGTTTTTCAATATCTTCGACACCGACTGCGCGGGCTTCTCCTGCTCGCGGCAATTGTGGTCTCCTGTAAACACGATGGGCGAACCCTTGCCGAATTCCTTCATGCGCTCTATGATTAGCAGCATCCCCTTTTCGCGCGCAACCTCCGATACATGGTCTGTGTGGGTGTTGGCGAACGTGAAACGCTTCTTTGTCGTCTTGTCCTCAAGCACCGCATAGGAACAAACCCTCGGGCATGCCGCGCCCCAGCCCTTCTTCCCTGGCTCGTCGGGCGTCTCTGAAAGCCAGAATGTTCCCGCGTTCAGGGCCCTGAAGCGGCTCTTTCGAAACGCAATGGACGCAGACTCGTCGCTCTTCCTGTCCGAGCCTCTCCCTTCGCCGACGAATTCGTAGTCGGGGAATCTTGACATAAGAAACTCCCTTTGGTCCGGCAGCACCTCCTGCAGTCCAAACACGTCGGCGTCGATATCTTTCATTATTCGCACCATATCGTCTCGACGTTTCGGCCATTCATTGTCGCTGCCGCGATCGTCATTGGAGTTTCTTATGTTGAACGTCATAATTTTGACCGCGCCCCTGGGCGGTGGCGCAAAGGTTCCCTTGGGCGCAGCGAGCATGAGTGTGGCGGCTGAACATGCAGTCTGAGCCTCTATATCGAAGTTGTCGCCTGCCGTCCTGTCCCAATCCGGACCGACAAGTCCATCCGAAGCGCGCCTGTGCGACCATGCGCCTCTCGCGTTGACCTTGAGATATTCTCCCACGCGCCGACCTTCAGGCAGCCTAGCGAGCTCGCCCAGATACCTCGCGGCAATTCCGTTGAACGCGCCGCCGTCGCCCTGCCCGCGCCCTCGCATCATATCACCTGTGCTCATGGAATCCATGAGAAAGCCTGCCGCTAGAATGGCGTCGTCGAGATACTGGTGCCTTCTGGTGAACTTGTATAGCCGCAGCGCAGCGCCGACGCATGTTCCGACATTGTATGTGTAGCACGTCCTGTCGACATTGCCTGCGACGCCTTTCATGTCGTACACTTGCCCGGTGTTCTTGTCGAACAGATTTTCGCGGCTCCACTCGTACACCAATACAGCGTAGTCCAGATACTTTCTGTCATTGGTGATGCGATATAGCTCATTCGCGGCAATCACCGCCGGATAGCAACTGCATGCGTGCTTGCCCCTGTGTTCGCTGCTCTTCCACCATACGCCGCCACCCAGCACGCCATCCGTCTGCCTGTCCATTATGAAGTCCATGATTTCGCGGGCTTCATTGAACACAGCGCTATCCTTCAGTATATGGTGCGCGTGGCAGTCGGCTATGACCCACCACAGCAGATCGTCGTTATAGTCGTTGCGCCGCCAGTCGGGGTGTACCTTCTTGAAGCCACCGAAGAAACGACGCGCCTTGTCCAGGACATCCCCCCTGCGCCAGCGCTCCGCCGCGTCGAGCAGCATGTCGAACGCATGAGCAGAGAGCCAGTAGTCAAGCACCTCGTCTTTGCCCTTGTGCTTGCGAAAGACAGACCGACCATCATCCCAGTACGCGGCGATGACTGCGTCGACCGCCGCCTCCGCCGGCTCAATGAGCTTCTCGGTCCCGCAAGATGGTTTGCGCGATGACTGCGGATCGGCCACAGCCACTATTGACAACACTGCCGCAACCGCGATTGTAGCCAGCTTCATTTATGCACCTCCCGACTCATTGAATATGGCGCGGCGGAAGCCTCCGCTCCGCGCGTTTTCACCGGCTTGTCGCTCATCTTGAATACGAGCTTCCCG
>JAEEGF011917322.1_pt1 | contig 11575 bp, 2 predicted proteins | sample 9134171 | NCBI WGS metagenome assembly JAEEGF01 (sample SAMN16246542, study PRJNA631951) | gut metagenome | biome: gut microbiome; feature: rumen; material: AP-attached | host: Bos | place: Iran: Karaj | collected 2018-10 | reverse complement strand
AGCGCATCGCCAACGAGCAGAACCGCGTCAACCTCAATAACGTCGCCCCGGGCGTCTACATGATGCGCGTCAGCGACGGCAAGGACACCATGGTACAAAAGATTGTGGTGAGATAAGAGATTCCCTGCGGGAATGGAGTGAAACGTAACTGTATTAATGCGGCGGCTTGAAACGCTTTCAAGCATTAGAATCCTGAAGCCGCCGCGGATTCAAAAACCGAAGCACTCCATTCCCGCGCAGCGGGAACCTCCTGAAATCAGAGAAATCAAATTGACAGAAAGACAATAACAATAAACACAACATACGATGAAGAAACTGATAATGACAATCGCAATCGCCACCCTAATGGCTGTCCCTGCCACGGCGCAGGTCTTCCTGGATGACGAAGACCTCAACAACAGAGCCACCAATCCTGACGGTTTTGGCGTCATGGTCCCCGAACAGAACGTCACCTACGACCAGTACGTCCCCGTCGGCGAAGGCATCCTCCTGCTCGCAGGTCTCGCCGGTGCCTACCTCGTCGGAAAACGCAAGAAAGAGGATTGATCCTTAGGCCTTTTTGAGGGCCAAACAACATGAGATGAGGAGGAGAGTGCAACACGCGCTCTCCTCCTTATTTTATTAACACTCCCGAATATTACGCCTCCTATTGTTGCATTTTTTTTGGATTCTTGGGACACTTTTCCACTCTTTTTCCTTATATTGAAGTACTTTTGCGCCCGAATTCGAAGGGTTTATCCCTATGAATTGGGACGGTACCCCCAGTTCATCAACGTACGTAAATACTATAGTAAACAAGGAAAACTAGGATCCTAAAATGAACACAACCAGCACCTTACTAGGCAACTTGCTGGACACTTCACGAACCCTCTCCTTGACGAGCCGCAGGCTTTCTGCCCCGCGCCATGTCATGCGAGTAGCATGTCAAGTGCCCACAAACGGACTATGCCCATGGTTTAACCAGGTCCCTGAGTCCTGAACTTGTCGAAGGATCGAAGGGCCGTCCCGCGTCCTGCAGTCTCGAGTCCTATGTCCCACGTCCTATGGCTATTAATTAAGGTGCAACGAGAAAAGAAAACAAAGTAAGTATAAACAATAAAAATCTTCGAAGTAAAATGCAAAAGAATTACCCAAAGAAAAGAACGCTCAACAAACTGAAGGCCAGTTTGCTGTTGCTGATGTTGGTGTGCTTCGCTGGTGCAGCGATGGCACAAGGTGCCAACGAAATCCGTATGAAGACAGGTACGGAGACCATTACGGATCAACTTACTTATAACTTCTATGACACGGGCGGTCCATATATCATGGATCCCGAGCAGGACCCTGACAACAACTACAATTGGGTCACCTGGTACCAACACAATGAATCCTATCTACTGCACTTTACCAACCCTGTTGGGGGTGACAAGGGCATCAAGATTGTGTTCAACTACATTCTCCTCAACAACGATCACCTTAAGATTTATGAAGGTGACCTTGAGACACCAGAGAATCTGATTGTTGACCTGACCAACAACGACTATTCCACGAACTATCCGGCTGGATTCACCGTTGTGTCGCACGGCAACATGACCATTCGTTTTGAGTCAGACTACCATTGGCGTGATGCCGGTTGGGACGCCTTGGTGGAGTTGTGGGACTATGCTCCCCAACCGCCTGTCGCCGTTATGGAAGCTTGCGACAACTATGTGACACTGTTGAAAGGCTCGAAAGGCACCAGCGATACCAAGATGTATTACACCACTGACGGTAACGATCCCGCTTTTGGCGATCCGCTGGGTCCCACCACCTACGAATACACCGCCCCCTTCGAAATCACCGTAGCCCCCACTGTGGTGAAAACCATCACGGTGGAAAACGGTACCACCACCTCTGCCATTGGCACCTACACCTTCAATCGTCTGATCACGCCTCCCGCAGCGCCCACCATCACGCACGTGCCTAACACGAACATCGTGTATATCATTGCACCAGAGGTGCCTGCCGACCAAAACGACACCTACTATGTGCGTTACACCATCGACGGCACCAACCCGATTGGAGGTACCGACAAGGTGAAGGGCGACACCATTGAATTGCATAGCCCCTGCACGGTGAGAGCCGTCACCCGTGGCACCACCTGCCCCGATATCTTCTCGACAGAGGTGTCTGAAACCATAAGTACTATCTATGTACCTACACCGGAGATTACCGTGACGGGTGTTTACGACGAGGATGAAAACCCCGATGGTTTGGGTAATGGACAAATCACCTGCTCGCTGGCTGGCGCCACCATTTATTACACCCTTGACGGCACCACGCCTACGGTTTCTTCGCCCAACTCCGGCACCAGTCCCATCACATTGAGCGACGTGCCGGCCGGTACTACCGTCAAGGCCATGGCCCATATGGATGGCGAAGGTTATGAGAACTCGAACATAGCCACCTTCGTTTACATCCCCACCAACGCGCAAGGCGAGCAAACTAGCGGCGTATTTGGTTCCGTGGTCCTCTTGGATGACCGCGAGCCCCACACATGGAGCTACTACAGCGACGGCGACCAAGCTGTGCACAGCTTGAAGCCTGCCGATGTGAAGATTACCTATTTTGGTTATGGCGACAATACCATGACCACTACCAATACAAACGACAGTGGTCTTGGCGAGAACGATTTCGATGGCGATGTCGCTTCCACTGCTGTGGCCGTGGGCCCCAACGAAGATGGCAACCAGTTCGTCTACTTGAAGACCCTCGAAGCCGCCAACGAAGACGGCTCGGGCGACTACCCCTACACCCTGATTCCTAACCCGTTCTCGAAGAGACCGGCAGCTTCACAAGGCTCTGTTACGCCTACCGTGACGACCTACAACCTTGTCACCTCCATTACTTCTGGAAGGAAATACCTCATCGTGAGTGCCACTTCGGGTAATGCCTATGCGTTGGGACACAACGGCACTACTATTGCCACCGATGCCGTTACCATTAGTGGTACCGGTAATAACGCTTACATTGCTGCTTCCAATGTGGATGCCACTTCAGTGTGGACTGCTGGCAATAATAATACTTTCCAAAATGGCGGCTATTACGTTAGTCAAACTGGCGCTAATAATAATAAGTCTCTTGCAATTAGCACCACTTCCCAAAACTGGACATGGAGTGGAACGAATAATCGTTTATCTTTCCAGGTTGGAAATGGTAATAACAGATATACATGGTATCTTCGTTATGACAATGGATTTGGTCTCACAACTACTGCCACATCAGTCTATCTCTTCGAAGAGACCACAACTGGCGGCGAGGTTACTGGTGGAGACTACCGTGGCTTCTACGCCTGGCGAGTGAAGCGCTTGAGCAGCGGCCTTAGCATCAAGGACGGAGAAGCTACTTTAGGCGTAGGCAGCATCATCCCCGCCGAAACGGAAATCAAGTTTGTGGCTACAGCCAACTCCACCGACAACGAAGTGGAATTTGAAGCCCTGTGGGCAAAAGCCTACGTGGTAACTTCCAATACTGCTACGGGATTGCACGCAGGTGTTTCCTATGAGCGTAACTTTGTGGTGGGAGCAGCACCGAATGCAGCTTTGAATGTGCCAGTCACCTATAGCAGATATAATCCTGACGGCACTGGAGGAGCGAATACCGTTAATATCGGATCCTTCACTTGCGCTGCCGATACCAAGTTCGAATATATGAACCTGAATAACGGCACACTGACCGCCAACAACCATGACCTCATCATGGGTCGCGGCCTTACAGGAACGGCAACGACGCTTCGAGGCATCAACGGTGCTTCTGACGCACTTGACTACACTCTCCGCATCGAAAGCGGTACATATACCAATTTTTCCTTTGTTGCGAGTTCGTCTACTGGTGGTGCAGGTGTTGTCAGTGGTCGTGTGCAAGTGAAAGCCATTTTAGGAAGTGATTATGATCGTGCTGATAAGACGAATAATCATTTAACGGTTTGCGACAATTCTAGTTTGTTCTATGCCCAAAACGTCAGGTTTAGTTCTGGAACTAACTTGGATGCCAAAACCTTTGACTGCGTGGTTAAGAGTGGACAGTATCAGGCAAGTGTTACCAACGATGGTGATTACACCCATACTTTCTATTGTGGTCACAATTATACTGGCACAAATGCAACTGGAACCCATTATCCTGGTTCACGCTATGTTACCGTCGAAGGTGGAGAACTTGCAAGTATGAATGGTGGAAAAGGAGTTAATAATGATATCACAAATAATGGAAATCCTCAAGCCACTCCTGATGAGGACACATGGATTTTGCGTGTTAAGGGAGGCTCTTTCCGTGGAAGCATCTTCGGCGGAGCTGCAAACACTGAATCTCAAGGAAGCCGCAGAATAGTAATTACTGGTGGTACCGTTAGAGGTTGGGTCGCTGGTGGTGCTAATGGTACTAATACTACTTGGGGCGCCTCTGTAACCACTGGAAATTCTCATATTTATGTTGGTGGTAACGCAATCATTGGAGGTAGCAATCCGAATACGGTTAACAATACCGTTGGTGGTAACGTGTTTGGCGCAGGTCGTGGTAATAACAATCAGGCCGCAAGTATGGTTAACTCTGAAGTGGTTATTGCCGACAATGCTGATATTCTACATAACGTCTATGGTGGTGGCAATTATGGTTATATCACCACAGAGTCTAAAGTGTATATCTTAGGTGGCAACATCGGTGACGACGTCTTTGGCGGCGCTTATGGTAACACTGGCAATAATACCTATAATTATTCTATACCTACTTCAAATGTCTATGTGAATGGTGGCACTGTGAACGGCAGCGTTTATGGAGGTTCCAATTATAGCGGCACTGTCACCAACGCCAATGTCACCATGACGGGTGGTACGACTACTAATGTGTATGGTGCTGGTCTTGGAAATGTCACAAATGCTGGACAGGCGACCACCAATGTCGCTGGTGCTACTGTGGTTGAAGTTAGCGGCGGTACTATTAATAATAATTTATATGGCGGTGGTGCTTTGGGTACCGTCACCAACAATACTTCGGTTACGGTAAGCGGCGGCGAGATGAAAAACATCTTTGGCGCTGGTCAAGGCCGCGCTGCTGCCACTGGTGTCACTGCCGTCACGGCCAACATCGGCGGCACCACAACGGTCACCGTCAGCGGCGGCACCATCGCCGAGAGCGTCTATGGCGGCGGCGAGAACGGCAATGTGAAACAGGCCAACAACCCTGCCAAGGGCGACCCGGAAGGCCCGCGCGACATCAACCCCGTCAGCACCGTTGAGATTGAAGGCGGCACTATTGCTCACAATGTGTTCGGCGGCGGCAACATGGGCTTCACCAACGGCGGCACCGTGGTCAACATGATCGGTGGCACTGTGGAAGGCTCGGTCTTCGGCGGCGCTTTCGGCACCAACGGCAAGGTGTACGTGGCTGGACAACGCACCGTCAACATGCGTGGCGGCACCGTCAACAAGCACGTCTACGGCGGTTCGCGTAATGCCGACGACGCCCTTACCTTCAACCCAGGTAATTTTGATGACAGCGAAGCCATTGAGACCGCTTCTGTGGTCAACATGAGTGGTGGTTACGTCCACTACCAGGTGTTTGACTCGGGTTACTTCGGCAACGTGTATGGCTCCACCTACGCCTTCATCGGCACCAACGCCATCCTCAATGCCCCGTATCACGTGGCTGGTACTGCTCCTTACAACGAAGAGTACTACAACCACCACTACGCTCTGCGTATCGGCGGTTCGGTATGGGCTGGCGGCGACTTCGGTAACTATGATGGCTCCAAGTTCGGCGACCCGACCATCTCAGGCCGCTCCCACGTCTACATCGACGGCACTGGCTATGATACCGAGAGCAACAACACGACGAACACCAACTACATGTACATCGGCGGCTCCATCTACGGCAGCGGTACTTCCTGCGATGCCGGTAAGCAAGGTCGCAACATCATCCTGCGCAACTATGGCCAGATGATCAACGCCAGCCAGCCTACGGCAGCCATGCCTTACAGCTCGGCCACGCGTGCACTCTATAGCATCCAACGTGCCGATAAACTGACCATCGACAATGCACATGTCGTTCTCCTCGGCGAAGGTAAGATCAACTCCTTGGTCACCACGGAGAAATATACCATCCACGAGTTCCAACTCGTGCGTCTGACCAACGGAAGCTCCATCTTCCTCAACTTCCCCGCCGACCAGATCATGAAGTTTGGCAGCTACACCTGCGAAGATGTATACGACAACCAAGGCGAAGCCACCTACACCAAGGTGGAATACAACGGCCTTGGCAGTCAAGGCAGCTCCAGCGACAACAAGATTCGTGTAAGCAACGGTGCTTATATCAATATCTACCATGACCAGTTGAAATACACTGTAAACGGACAGACCCAGACGGGTGGCTATGGCGAATTGGAAGGCTTTGCCCACATGATGAGCGACGATGCCAACAACACCTGCGCCTACGCCCGTCCGAAGCAAAGCACCGACCAAGGCAACATCATTCCTGAAGGTTACGACAATTCCAACGACGGTGGTTTCATCAGCTATGATACCAGTCTTAACACTTACGACCTTAATGGCGGTACCGTCACTGGTGGCAACAGCATCCAGCTGCCTTACGAGAACCACACTTCTGGTCTTACCAAAAACGGCGAGCAGTACTTCCGTATCTGGCGTGCTGGTGGTCAGCTGAGCTACCGCGAGGGCGTGTTTGTGGCCCAAGGTGACGGCACGAACACTTACAACACCGTTGATGTGGTCGTCAGCCTGCCCGCTTTCGAGAACTGCGAATCGGGGTCCGGCTACTATCGCCTCAAGAGTCTGGACGGTAACACCCTCATCGACCAAGGCACCGATGTGATGTTGGTCAATGCTGGCTGCTATGGTAATCCTACTGCTGCTGAATGGATGTACATTGATGGCGACAACGCCGAAGCCAATTTTGTCACGGGTCAAACATCAGCCCAATGCTCCAACCTGCATTGGCTTGAAGACAACCCGAACGTCAACTTCGGTTTGGTGGCCATCCCGTCTGGCGGTTTGGAAGGCAATGACAACATGCTCATCTGCGAGGCCTCCGACCCGAAGATTGCCACGATGCAATGGACCAACACGGACAACACGGTCATCCCTCAAGTGACCTTCCGTTTGACTTATAACAAGAACCTGACCAACAACGTGGTGTGGGATCCCATGACCATCACCTTCGAGCAGGTGGACTGCAGTGGCCAAGTGTCAGCAACAGTCGACGTTGCCCTCACGGTGACCACGCTCACCACCATCGACCAAGCCTTTAAGACCCAAGCCTACGCCATCGTGCGTGGCACGGGTACGGCTACCGATTCCTATACCGCCAAGATTGTGCTACCACAGTATGTGATGCACGTCAACACGGTGGGTGAGATTTCAAAATGGACTTGCACGGATGTCCAATGGCATCCTGAGGCTGGATATAGCAGTAGTTTTGTTGGAGGAACGGGATATCTGAACAATGTTACTACGCCGTGCAACAACAAGTTCGGCATGACTTTGGTGGCAGGCCTCAACTTCGACAACACCACGGGTTGGGAGTCATGGGCGACAGTGCCGAAGGACATGTACAACTATAACGATCCAGACTATGTCTTCGGTGAAACTACAGCTCGTGACCCCATTGGCTTTGACTTCACCCTTCTTTATGACGGCCGTCAAAGAACCGAAGGCAACTATAAGGTGGGTGAACTCGAATTCACCATGCACTTCACTAACTATGAGGGAGGAAGCATTAATCCTTATTCTGAGGATCTTACCATCATCATTGAAGTGTATTTCCAAGGCCAAGGCAACAACTACTACATCGATGGCGTGCATGGTAACAACCTTTATAGTGGCAAATACCCCAATGCGGCCAAGAAGACCTTGAGCGGTATCTTCAACCGTACAGACTATGTGGCTGGCGACAACATCTTCGTTGTCGATGCCGTCACTGCCGAAGGTGGCAATAAACTGACTTGGAACGGTAAGGCCTACAATGAGGTGACCCTCTACCGTTATCCCGGCGGTCATCAGTGTGTCCCGAACGACGACCCGCATGCCGAATCGCACTGGGAAGGTTATAACATCACAGCCAATGCGTGCTACCAAGGTCCGCTGGTCAAAGTGGATAAGACCATGGATATGACCGGTATCGTGCTCAATGGTTTCTACGAGGAATCCAAGAAGCCCGTGGGTACGGCTATCGGTGATATCAAGACTGGCACAGAAGAAGAGCCTATCTATTACTATCAACAATACGTGCCTTCCACCGCTCCGTTGGTTGAGATTCATGATGGAGGTATCCTCTCCGTATATGGTGCCAGCCGCATGGAGTTCAACTATAACTCCACTACCGATGGCGGAGGCGTCTATATCGAGAATGGCGGTGTGCTGAACCTCTACAATGGTTCAGCCATTGACACCAACTATGTAGCCTCTGGCTTTAACGGTGGTGGCATCTATGTCAACTCCACATCAACCGTGCAGCTGTCCGACGAAGTCTACGTCACAGGTAACTGCAAGGGCATCCCGAGTGCCAAGGAAGGCGAGAGCGTTGAGAACAATGTGTACCTTTCCACCTATGACAGCCATGTCAATGTGGGTACTGTTGAAACCGACGACCCATACACCAAACTGCTGCCCGAATCGAGAGTGGGTATCACCAAGATCAACGACTGGGGTGACTACTATTATGCACCTGTTGCCTACTCCGATGGTGGTCAAGCCTACCTCAGCAATACGATTACTGAGAACGCACCCACCACGGGTGCCATTATGTGGGATGATCAAACCAAGTATGAGATCCTTGCTCTCAATAGCACGCACCTGAACCCGTCTACCAATTACGTCTACTTCGTGGGCACCTGGGTTACCGAGGTGACGGAAAACCCGCAGCATCCTACTGAGCCTAACAACTTCGATCTGACACAGATTGACACACCTTACGAACTGGCATGGCTCATTAGCTATGTCAATGGTTTGAACGGTGCTGATGCTCACCCGGGCGCTGTTGCCACCCTGACGGGCGACATCGACATGAGCGCAAACATATGGGTACCTATCACCAACTACACGGGTATCTTCAATGGTAATGGCCACGTGGTGACGGGTCTGCGCAGCCCCTTGAACAACGAGAACATGGGTATGTTTGGTCTGACCACGGGCGCCACCATCCGAGACCTTGTTGCACAAGCCAGTTTTGCCGGTGGTACTATGATGAATGTGGGTACGCTCATTGGCACCATGAACGGTGGTACGTTGAGCAATGTGGAAGCCAGCGGCACGCTGACGGGAACCAACAACACTGTCAACATAGGTGGTCTGGTCGGTCAAACCATTAAGGAAGGCGAAGTAAGCGCCCCCGTGATTCACTCTGCATTTGCCGTCAATACAATGACAGGTGGCACAAACACCGTGGTCGGTGGTCTCGTCGGTACCAACGGCGGTGACCTCTATAACAGCTACGCCAATGTAACATTGGGCACCAACAACACCGCCACTACCTTGGGCGGTTTAGTCGGTGTAAACAGCGGCCATGTTGAGAACTGCTATGTCATCAACCCGATTGGTCCTGCCTTCGCAGGCACCAACAATGGTACTATCAATATCTGTTACGCTGCTGATGGCACGGACAATTTCGTTGGTTCAGGCACTGATCAAGGCGATGACTGCGGCACCTACGGCGAAGTCCTCGGCCGCAAGGCTATCGGCTATATGTACGCCGACAACGCCGTTGACGCCGAAAACGACTATGTGGCGAGCGCCATTACCTACGGCAACGGTCACAACATTACCAAGTGGCCTGGCCTGCTCAGCACGCTGAACCAATGGGTGGCTGCCAAGAGCAACGATGACATCACCTATACTTCTTGGTTCCGTCCTACCTCGGGCGACATCAACGATGACCTGCCGGTACTCGGCTTCCCGAAGGACAACAGTTTGGCCACCCAAGACGGCAAGTTCCTGCAATACGGCTCCAATGTCGACGCCAACGGCCTCGACAACCTGTTTGAGACCTACGCCGAAAAGGAAGCCAATATGTTCCTCTATGGCAATGCCACCGACGTGACGCTTGGTAATGGCAGCAACATGCTCTTCATCAATGAGGATGCCGTGCTGATCCAGAAGGAAGCTTCTAATGGAAAAGCCATGGCTGACATCAATGCCACCGTCGGCGTCACCTTCGACAACTCCGACCACGGCCAGAACGCCTATGACTACTACGGCAACCAACTGTTGTACGACTGGCACTTCATGTCGACCCCGCTGAGTAACGCCCCCACCGGCGCCACCTATGGCCAAGAGAACGGCAACCACGGAAACGTCAACCTCAGCAACATGACCAACGGCTACTTCCCGAACGGCCTGACCCCGATGGACGGAGCGGTGAAGTGGGACTTCTACACCTACTACGAGCCCGAATACCACTGGATCAACCTCAAGCGTACCGACCACTTCCATATGGACGGCGGCGACCCCATCGAGTACAACGAGGACGACAACAAGACCGAAGGTGCCACCTTCGTTCCCGGCAAGGGCTACATGATGGCTATCAGCCAGGATAGCTACATGAGCAACTCGGGCGTCCTGAACAACGGCAGCGTGCCAATCACGCTCACCAATGGGGAGCCCGATGACTTGCAGTACAACAAGGGCTGGAACCTCGTGGGTAACCCCTACCAGGCCTACCTCGACGTCAGCAGCCTCGGCACCATCTACGGCTACGACGCCGACATGGGCGTGTACGCTCCTTATTCAACGTCGGCTTCCGTGAACCCGGCCATCCCGGCACAGAACATTCACCCGCATCAGGCCTTCTTCTATCATGCAGCGACTGATGGCGCTACGTTGACCTTCACTCCCACTATGGCCACGACGGAAAAGAATTTGAATTCCTACTATCGTGACGCCCAGGTCAACTACCCCTTGGTGAACCTCTTCGCTCAGAATACCGCTGGCAACCGCGACCTCGCCGTCGTCGAGTTCAACCGTCCCGAACTGGGCGGCGCCACCAAGGTCGGCTTCATGACCAACGCCAATTTCCAAATCGCTGCTCATCTCGACGGCCAGAACTACGGCCTGCTCTTCACGCCTGAAAACACCGAGAAAGTGCCTGTGCGCTTCTACACCGATGAGGACGGCACCTTCACGCTGACCTGGAGCACCTTCAACGGCAACTTCACCAGCCTCCTCCTCGTCGACAACATGACCGGCACCATCACCGACATGCTCCGCAGCGACCACTACACCTTCGACGCCAAGACGAGCGACTACGCCTCGCGCTTCTACCTCACCTACGCCTGCACCGGCGTCGATGAGAACAACGAGGGCGACGGCTCCTTCGCCTTCTTCGACGGCAGCGAGTGGGTCGTCAACGGCAAGGGCCAACTCGACGTCATCGACGTGACCGGCCGCGTCCTGTTCAGCAAGCGCATCGCCAACGAACAGAACCGCGTCAACCTCAACAACGTCGCCCCGGGCGTCTACATGATGCGCGTCAGCGACGGCAAGGACACCATGGTACAAAAGATTGTGGTGAGATAAGAGATTCCCTGCGGGAATGGAGTGAAACGTAACTGTAT